>ENA-OURZ01003706-OURZ01003706.1-human-gut-metagenome-genome-assembly--contig:-NODE-3706-length-12411-cov-3.216899_pt1 | contig 12411 bp, 8 predicted proteins | sample MGYA00242073_ERZ509195 | MGnify/ENA primary metagenome ERZ509195 (study PRJEB26280, sample SAMEA2338837) | human gut metagenome | biome: human gut; feature: human-associated habitat; material: faeces...
GCTTATCATCAGCATTCACTATTCCTGTCCTGCATTGCTTAAAAAGTTTAGCCTTACATTCAAGATATTCTTCAAACGAAGCATGCTCGTCAGGTCCTATATGGTCTGGTTCAAGATTAGTAAACACACCTATATCAAACATAATACCAGCTGTTCTATCAAGCTTAAGTCCCTGTGAAGAAACCTCCATAACCACAGCCTTGCAGCCTGCATCAACCATCTTACGGAATGTTTCATGGATCTGTAGGGACTCTGGCGTTGTATTACACGAAGGAATCGTTTCATCACCTATCACAGTTTCTATAGTTCCTATAAGACCTGTTTTTATTCCACATGCACATAAAACATTCTTGATCATATAAGTTGTAGTTGTCTTACCCTTCGTTCCAGTAATACCTATAGTGAACAGCTTCTTGTCAGGATTACCATAAAATGCAGCTGACATAAGTGCAAGTGCAAGTCTTGTGTTATCACATTCTATTAACGTAACATCACCAGATGGAACCTCATAATCAGAGCCCTTCTGTACAACTATGACAGCTGCCTTATCCTTAATCTGCCCTATATACTTATGTCCGTCACTCACTGCTCCTACAATACATACAAATATTCCACCATCTGTTACTTTTCTTGAATCTGATGCAATACCGGTAACATCTGTATCAACACTGCCCTTTAATAATGTATATTCAAATTTTTCTATTTCATTATCTGCACATATGTCCAATATATTCTTAAGCTGCATAATTAGTCCTCCCGATAAACATTCAACGTCATATCTGCCAATTAGAATAATCCTGTTATTCTTTCTTCTTTTTCATCATAGTCTATACCTTCCGCTGCTGGTACCTTAGGTAAACCTGGCATAGTAAGCACCTTTCCTGTAAGCGCAACCACAAAGCCTGCACCTGCATCAACATATACCTCTCTTATATTGATAGTAAAGCCTTCTGGTCTTCCAAGCTTAGCCGCATCATCAGAAAGTGAATACTGTGTCTTAGCCATACATACTGGGAAGCTGCCAAATCCCATCTGTGTAATATGATCAAGCTCTTTTTTAGCCTTGGCATCATATGTCACACCATCAGCACCATATATTTCTTTTGCAATCTTTAATATTTTATCTTCAAGTGGAAGTTCATCCTCATATAATGGTTTAAAATCACTCTTCTTGTTTTCTAAAGTCTTAAGCACCTTATCAGCAAGCTCCTGTCCGCCTTCTCCGCCTTTAGCCCATACATTTGAGAGTGCGAACTCACATCCTAAATCTTCACAGTGTTTTTTAATGAATTCATATTCTTCCTGTGTATCTGTAATAAATGAATTCAATGTTACAATAACAGGTACTCCATACTTATGCACATTCTCGATATGCTTATCAAGGTTAACTATCCCCTTCTTTAAGGCTTCCATATTTTCTTTTCCAAGTTCAGCCTTAGGAACACCACCATTGTATTTTAATGCCTTAACTGTTGCTACAATAACTGTTGCCGCTGGTTTAAGTCCTGCTTTTCTACACTTTATATCAAAGAACTTCTCAGCTCCAAGATCAGCTCCAAAACCAGCCTCTGTAACTGCTACATCTGCAAGCTTCATAGCAAGCTTAGTTGCCCTTACTGAGTTACAGCCATGGGCTATGTTAGCAAATGGTCCTCCATGTACAAGCACTGGTGTACCTTCAAGTGTCTGTATCATATTAGGCTTTATAGCATCCTTTAAAAGGGCTGCCATAGCTCCTGTTGCTTTAAGATCAGATGCTGTTACTGGTTCTCCTGCATAATTATATGCAACTATTATCTTTGAAAGTCTTTCTTTTAAATCCTTCATGTCTTCTGCAAGACATAATATAGCCATGATTTCTGATGCAACTGTTATAATAAAATGATCTTCTCTTACAACACCATTTGGCTTATCGCCAAGTCCTATAACGATATTTCTTAACGTTCTGTCATTCATATCCATACATCTTTTCCAGACAATACGCTTAGTATCTATGCCAAGTGCATTACCCTGATGGATATGATTATCTAACATGGCTGCTAAAAGATTATTAGCTGATGTTATGGCATGGAAATCACCCGTAAAATGCAGATTAAGATCCTCCATTGGAACAGCCTGTGCATATCCGCCTCCTGCTGCTCCACCCTTTATGCCAAAACATGGTCCAAGTGATGGTTCTCTTAATGCAGCTACTGCATTAACTCCTCTCTGACATAAGGCTTCTGTAAGTCCAAGACTTATTGTAGTCTTTCCTTCACCTGCTGGAGTTGGATTGATAGCTGTTATAAGAACAAGCTTTCCATCTTCTTTGTTTTCAACCCTGTGTATAAGTTCATCAGATAACTTGGCCTTATATTTACCATACATTTCAAGTTCATCCTCTGTAACTCCTACCTTAGCCGCTACATCCTTAATATTTAATAATTTTGCTTCCTGTGCGATTTCGATATCACTCTTTACTGCCATGTCTTTATCCTTTCCGTGTCATATGTGACACCTACAAAGTATTTGTTTTCTTTTTAGTTTATTTCTTTTGTGCTTATTATAGCATGTATTACTCTTTATTTACCTTGCACTCATGAACCTGCACTATTTATATAGGACTCGAACTCTTCCTTATCCATAAGAACTTTTCTTGGCTTTGTTCCTATCTCAGGTCCTACTACACCTGCATCTGAAAGCTGATCCATGATTCTTCCTGCCCTGTTAAAGCCTATCTTAAACTGTCTTTGCAGCATACCTATAGAGCCTCTTTCTCTTTCTATAACAAACCTTCCTGCATCCTCAAACAGGGTATCTTTGTCATCCTGCCTGTCAACAGCAGCACTATCTGATGTCTTTTGTGCAACAGTTTCTGCTATGCTCTCATCATATTGTGCTTCCTCTGTCATATTTTCCTTAAGAAAATCAACAACTCTTGATACTTCTTCATCCGATACAAAGGCTCCCTGCACTCTTATAGGCTTAGGAATGTTAGATGGGAAGTACAGCATATCTCCTTTACCAAGAAGTTTTTCAGCTCCATTCATATCAAGAATAGTTCTGGAATCAACACCTGATGATACCGAAAATGCGATCCTTGATGGAACATTAGCCTTGATAAGTCCCGTAATTACGTTAACGGATGGCCTCTGCGTTGCAATAACCATATGTATGCCCGCTGCCCTTGCAAGCTGTGCAAGCCTGCATATGGCATCTTCCACTTCTCCTGGTGCAACCATCATAAGATCCGCAAGTTCATCAACAATTATAACTATCTGAGGTAGTTTTTCAACAGGGACCTCTCCTTCCTTAACGTCCATCTTTCCGACTGCATCATTATATCCTTTAAGATTACGTACTCCCATATCAGCAAAAAGCTTATATCGTTTCGTCATCTCGTTGACTGCCCAGTTAAGTGCGCCTGCAGCCTTCTTAGGATCTGTGACAACAGGAAGAAGAAGATGTGGTATTCCGTTATATGTACTAAGCTCAACCACCTTAGGATCCACCATGATCATTTTAACTTCATCTGGTCTTGCTTTATATAAAATACTCATGATGATTGTATTTATACATACTGATTTACCTGAACCTGTTGCTCCTGCAATAAGAAGATGAGGCATTTTAGCTATATCTGCTACTATCGTCTTGCCAGCTATATCCTTTCCAGCTGCAAATGCAATCTTAGATTGGTTATTCTTAAATGCTTCATTTTCAATAAGTTCTCTTAAATACACACTGCCGGCTTCCTTGTTAGGAACCTCAATACCAATAGCCGACTTACCTGGAATAGGTGCTTCTATTCTTATGTCCGCAGCTGCCAGACTTAGTTTAATATCATCTGCAAGTGAAACTATCTTACTCACCTTAACACCAAGCTCTGGTTTTAATTCATATCTTGTAACCGCAGGTCCACAGCTTATATCCGTTATATCTACCTTAACACCGAAATTCTGGAGTGTCTGCTTAAGCGTGATTGCTGTATTTCTGTTTTCACGTTCAAGATTAGCAGATGATGACTTTGTGTTTCTGTTAAGCAGACTCACAGGTGGAAACTTATATTCCCTGACATGCCTTGCAGCTTCTGGAATAATATTGCTGGCAGTTTTTTGTGGAACAGCCTGCTTATTATGTTGTGTGCTTCCTGCACTGCTTACTTCATCATTATCATACGATGTTATATTCTCATCATGATTTATATCATCTGCTGTATCGCATATCTCTTCGGTATCATATGCATCTGCATCATTATATACATTTTTTTCATTATATATATTTCCTTCATCCGCTGTGTCATATATATCAGCATTGTATTCCTCCGATACCTCGGGATCATATTCTGTCAGTTTCTTCTCTTTTTCGTCCGGATATTCTGTATCATGTTCTTCGTAATCGTCTTCTCTTGTACTTATTGTTTCATCATATGACATACCATGATCCAAAGCTGTATTATCGTTATCCTGCCTGTCACTATGCACTTCCCATATATCAGAAGTTCTGTTTATGTTGTTATGCTTTTCTGGTATGATCAGTGGATCATATATATCATCCATATACACATCATCATCATTGGCTACAGGCTGTATTTCATGTATATCTATATCCTGATTAGCTGTCTCTGGCTGTGTATCCTGTATTGTAAGATCTTTAGTCACTCCTCTTACAACATTATTCATACGCGCATTAGCCATAGCCTCTTCTTTAGCTTTTTTAGCTGCTATGATCTGCTCTTTTTTTTCTAATCTTCTTATTCTTGCCTGATGCTTTTCATTCTCTCTCATAGCACGATATTCTTCATCACTCATACCGCTGTCTTTCCTGCTCATTGAAGAATGTTCCCTATATGCAGAATAATCTTCTCTTGCTTCTTTTACAAGCCTGTGTCCACCATTCCTTAGTCCACCTATAAATGATTTTTCTGTTATCAATATAACACATATTATTGCAAGAATAATCAAAATCACCATAGTTCCTGCCATACCAAGCGGACTTAGTATCTTACATAAAATTCCTCCAAACAGACCACCGCCTGTTTTATGCTCTGAACAATATGTGAAATATGAACCAACGGAATCCATGATATCTGGTTTGTTAGTCATTCTCTGCCATATTGCTGCTGTTATCACGGATAAGACATAAACTGCTGCAGCTTTAATACGCATGACACCTATTATGTCCTTGTTAGCAAGCATAAACAATATACTTCCTGCTACTATAAATGGAATTATATACGCAGCTATACCAAACAACCCGAACATAAACCACTTAATTGACTGTCCTACCATACCAGCCATATTAAAATTACTTAATAATAAAATTATTGTACATGCAAATGCTAATAATAAGATTATCTCATCTCTTAATGCATTATTCTGTGGTTGTGTCTGCTGTGATGCAGTACCTGTACCCTTCTTTGTGGAACTCTTTTTTGACGGAGTTCTGCTGGCGTTTGATGTTCTTGTTCCAGTTGTTTTAGAAGTTTTACTCTTTGATGTTCTATTATTGCCTTGACTTCTGCTCTTCTTAGTGTTTGAAGCCATAATTTTCCAAATCCTCCATCATAATCTTATACACATCTCTAATCTAATGTGTTTTAATCTATAACTTATTTAGTATAACATTTCCATTATTTTAACGCAAGAAAGATGCCACATATACTAACGTATCCATACATCATGGATCATTGGTATGTGACATCTTTCTGTTCATAATTTCATGTAGTGCTTAAGAATCACTGCTTAGTCTTCATCATCACTGGCAGCCTCAGCAAAACCCTGACGCTTTCTTGCCATGTCATCACTTTCAAGATATTCATCATATGTTGTAATCTTATCAATAAGCTGTCCAGATGGAACTATCTCCATAATACGATTAGCTGTTGTCTGTATAAACTGATGGTCATGAGATGTGAAAAGTGCAACACCAGGGAACTTAATAAGTCCGTTGTTAAGTGCTGTAATTGATTCCATATCAAGATGATTAGTAGGATCATCAAATATAAGTACATTAGAACCCATAATCATCATCTTTGATATAAGACATCTTACCTTTTCTCCACCTGAAAGTACCTTAACTTTCTTAACACCATCATCACCAGCAAAAAGCATACGTCCAAGGAAACCTCTTACATATGTTGGATCTGGATCTGGTGAATACTGTGTAAGCCATTCAACTATAGTATCTTCTCTGTTAAACTCTGCTGCGCTGTCCTTAGGGAAATATGCCTGTGAAGTTGTAACACCCCACTTATAAGATCCTTCATCAGGCTCCATATTACCAGTAATAATGTTGAACAATGTTGTTGTTGCAAGTTCATTAGAACCAACAAATGCAATCTTATCTTCCCTGTTTACTATAAATGATATATTATCAAGAACCTTAACTCCATCTATCGTCTTAGATATACCTTCTACTGTAAGTACTTCATTACCAATCTCTCTTGATGGTCTGAAATCTATATATGGATACTTTCTACTTGATGGTCTTATCTCATCAAGTTCGATCTTCTCTAATGCTCTCTTACGCGATGTAGCCTGCTTAGACTTAGATGCATTAGCAGAGAATCTCTGGATAAAGTCCTGAAGTTCCTTAATCTTTTCTTCCTTTTTCTTGTTAGCTTCCTTCATCTGCTTAATGATGAGCTGGCTTGATTCATACCAGAAATCATAGTTACCTGCATAAAGCTGAATCTTGGCATAATCAATATCTGCTATCTGTGTACATACTTTGTTAAGGAAATATCTGTCATGTGATACAACTATAACAGTATTCTCAAAGTTAATAAGGAACTCCTCAAGCCATGCTATAGCATCAAGATCAAGGTGGTTAGTAGGCTCATCAAGTAAAAGAATATCTGGATTACCAAAAAGTGCCTTAGCAAGAAGAACCTTAACCTTCTCACTACCATTAAGCTCTGACATATTCTTATAATGAAGATCTGTAGTAATGCCAAGTCCGTTAAGCAGCTGTGCAGCATCTGATTCTGCTTCCCATCCGTTCATATCAGCGAATTCTGCTTCAAGCTCACTTGCCTTATTACCATCCTCTTCTGTGAAATCTTCCTTGGCGTATATAGCCTCTTTTTCTTTCATTATTTCATAAAGTCTTGTATTACCCATAATAACTGTATCAAGAACTGTATAATCATCATATTTAAAGTGATCCTGTTCAAGGAAAGATAATCTCTGACCTGGTGTTATAGTTACATCTCCCTTACTTGGTTCAATCTGACCTGTAAGAATCTTTAAAAATGTTGACTTACCAGCACCGTTGGCACCTATAAGTCCATAACAGTTTCCTTCTGTAAACTTAATATTTACATCTTCAAAAAGGGCCTTTTTACCTATACGAAGTGTTACGTTGTTTGCACTAATCATTAAATCATTCCTCCATTAATGGTTAACTTAACCAGTTCATTTATATTGTGGACTACCTTATTTATTCCTGGTAGTTATAATCATATCTGATTATATGGACATTAAGAGTAATTTCAACACTTATATTGTCTAAACATAATAAGCCACAATACTAAAACATAACAATTATATATGGTAAACGAATTAAAAGCAAGCACTAATAATATTGTGAATTATAATTGTAAATTATAATGATGTCAGGGTCAAAAGCCCACGACTTTGATACCTACGGATTGTTCCGTGCTACGCACTCCCACAATCCTACCTGATGTTCGTAGCAAAAGGCATTTTACGACTCCATGTTAAAAATATCACTCGTTACACCAAGAAAAATATCCATCGCATATGCATAAGTTTTTTCATCAGCTGTATTAGAAGAATTCTTTATGGCAACTGCATCTGAAAGCCAGCTGCATCTTGATGGATATGCTTCATGTGGCATATTATTAACAACATATACCTTTATTAACCCCTTCTTATGAAGCTTTCTGGCAAGTTCAATATAATAAAGAGCACTTACGCTTAAAAACAGTTCATCCGATACAACCATTACTATATATCTATGCTTTATAAATAACTTCTTTGTTTCTTCAATGCTAAGATCCCATATATCATCTGTCACATTCTGTCCTTTGTAAACATTGCATACATTCATCCCCATACTATCAAGATGTTCCATAAGACTATCCACCTCAGCCAATCTCTTTTGTAAATTAAATAATAACAAAAAAACACCTCCCAATAATAAAATATAAGCCGTGCACTCCGCCGTGCATGTCCAAGTTAGCTTCGCTCACTTGGACTGTCGGGCTTTCGCCCTATCAGACTAAATTCTAAACCTGAACTTTGTGCAAGCACAGTTCTGGTTTGGAATTTAGTCTGGCACGGCTCAATGCTTACGCACATTGTAGCACATTTTTGGGGGGATTATTGGGGGATGTTGTATGTTGTTGTTGTTTTGTTGTAATCCGTTAGATTTTTGCTGTCATGTAAATATTTTTTGATATATTTTATGTCAGTATAATAATTATGCTGTTATTGTAGTTCCAGTTTTACCTGCAAGTCCTTCCTTTGCTTTTTCAAGGTTGGCTATAACTGCTTTTCTATCAGAATCTGCTGTAACAAATCTTATAGATGCATCTACCTTAGGGAATGTTGTTTTAGCTGGGAAATGTCCAGCCTTAATGTACTGATGAAGCTCTGTTGCTGTCACTTTATCAAACTCTTTCTCATCAGCTGTCCCTTTACCTATTGTTAATCTATCATAAGCTGTAAGGAAAAGAAGTGTTTCAGCTCCTACAAGTTCAGCTAACTTAGCAGCTGTATAATCTTTTTCTATGATAGCTGACGCTCCCTTAAGATGAGAACCCTGCTGTAATACTGGGATTCCACCACCACCTGCAGCTATAACCACCTGGTCAGCATCAAGAAGTGCCTTAACTGCATCTATTTCATATATATCTATAGGCATAGGTGATGCAATGATTCTTCTGAACTTTCCTGGTTCTTCTTCTATTACGTAATTGCCTTTATCTTCCTCAGCCTCGGCCTCAGCCTTTGTCATATATCTTCCTATTATCTTAGATGGCTCAGAAAATGCTATATCAAAAGGATCAACTCTTACCTGTGTAATTATAGTAGAAACCGTCTTATATATACCTCTGTTAAGAAGTTCTTCCCTTATAGCATTCTGAAGATCATATCCTATATATCCTTCACTCATAGCTCCACATACTGACATAGGTGCAACTGTTCTGTCTTCTGGCTCAAGTCTTGCAAACTCTGTCATAGCAGTCTGAATCATGCCAACCTGTGGTCCATTACTATGTGTAATAACTACCTGATACTTTGCCTCTACAAGATCAGCAACAGCTTTTGCCGCTTTTTTTACATTAGTCTGCTGTTCTGGAAATGTAACTCCAAATGAATTTCTTCCCAAAGCAACTACTATTCTTTTCTTTTCCATATCACAAACCTCTCAATTCTTCACGATATTCACATAAAACCTTCAAAAACGAATTAAGTGTTAATACATTATATATTATTTTGTGTTAAAAAGCAAACAATTAGTTGTATTCACGGATATTCCTGGATACTCGAATACTTTAAAAAAAAACAATCAGAACTTTTAAGTCTATACAGAATAAAATAAATATATAAGGACTTTCTAAGTTTATAAAAAGGATAAATATTTATGAATAAAAAAAATATTGGTGTTGCCGTACTTGATACTGGCATTTACAGACATATAGATTTTGACAACAGGATAATAGCTTTTAAAGATTTTATAAACAATAAGAACATTCCCTATGATGATAGTGGTCACGGAACACATGTTTCCGGCATAATCGCAGGAAGTGGAAAAGCAAGCAATGGGCGTTTCAAGGGAATAGCACCTATGAGCCAGATTATATCAGTTAAGGTTCTTGACTCATATGGCAATGGCAAAATAGGCAGTGTCATAGATGGCGCTAACTGGATAATCAACAATAAAGACATTTACAATATAAAGGTTGCAAATATATCCTTTGGAACAACTCCAAACAGCAATGTAGATATTGAAAATACAATCCGGCTTATAAAACACATAGAAAATATGTGGCATAACGGCATAGTTGTTGTTGCAGCCGCCGGTAATAATGGTCCATGTGCCAAAAGTATTACAGCTCCTGGTACAAGTCATATTATAATAACAGTCGGATCTATGGATGATAAAACATTTCATTCAGGGCGTGGACCTACCACTGACGGTTTTCCAAAACCAGAACTTGTTGTCGCTGGTTCTAACATCACAGCATGCAGTAACCGAAAAAATGGATATTCCACAAAAAGTGGAACATCCATGTCAGCACCTATAGTCAGCGGAGCTATTGCACGTCTTCTCACCAGTCATGACATGACACCTGAAGAAATCCGCTGCCGTCTTAAAAAATGTTGTAACAAAGTTAACCTCCCACACAACCAGCAGGGCTGGGGCCACCTTGATATCATAAAATTCATTACTATGAAAACATAGCTTATTTAATAAAAGGATAAATATTTATAAATCCTGCATTCTGCTGTTCTGCCAATTCTCTTGAATATTGAAGCACATCAAGCATAATATACTGTATAGCTATCATAGCCAATGCAATCAGTATAAGAATCACTAAAGGAATCCACTTATGCTTTTTTAAACGATCCATAAGTTTACCGTTGCCTTTGCCACCTCTGCTATTATTTTTATTATTCTTAAAATAACTGCTGTCTACCATATTATCTCCATTTCATTATTCATATTTGTTTCTTTAACATCAAATATAAATTTTTCTTTACGTTATAATCATATCATTTTAAAAAAGCATTGGCAATTATATATATGTTGTTTATTAATATTCTGCTATTAATTTCATATAAATACACAAAAAAGCTTCTGCATTTTATTGAATGTAAAAGCTTTTTAAAATATCATAATAATCCTGAACTATCTGATATCCATCTTCATTAAACTTATCTTATAGATCTTCTTAACCGCCTTTACTTCACGCAGTATATGATTTCTGCGCTTTTTACTAAAGAGCAAACGCACAATCCGGTAAAACCAATATACCGGTATCAGGAACTTGTGCTTTACCAATAACGGATAATTCTCATACAGCTCCATTCCCGGAAATATAATATATCTGCTACATCAATCACCATAAGCTTATGGTCTGCCTTGATTTCTAGTGTTTTCTTAAACTGCATGATAACTGTTACTCATTGTTTTTTACTGATTTACTAATATTTTACTGTATTTTGTGGGTTATGGCAATGGTGAGTTTAAAACGCACAACATTATAACAATTCAACTGCTGAATCATCAACACCACTATCTTTTAGCAATATTTAAGTTATCACATAAAAGCTGCCAAAATAAAAAGACAGCTTCTACATCTTATTACAGACATAAAAGCTATCTTTCTGAAATTATTATTATTCTCTTTTATACTGTAAGAGTTTTTTCTAATAGTGCTTTAGCATTCTCATACTGCTGTTCTGTGATATTCAACATATCACAAGCTTCTTCTACAGTACCTATCTTTTTTGCTAATGTTTCAATATTATTCACAAGCATCTCTGCTGCTCTCTCTTCTGCATATTCCTTTGCATATTCCTTAGCATAATCTTTAATTATGTCACACATAGAATCAACTCCCTTCCCATCATTCTTAAAGTATGATAACCTATCCGATAATTCTGGAAACTTATCATTATCGATTTCTTTCTGTAAAAAGCACTTCATAAGTTTTCCTACATCTGTATTATCGGTATCTGCATACTGTGTATTAACAAACACTCTTGATAATCCATCGTCTACAGTTGTATTAGTTTCTCTTATAACTGAATCAATATGGTAGATTGTTCTTCCCAGCCTGAATACATCATACTCTGAAATATACACAACTATGACATATACTAAATTTAGTAACATTCTGCTATTAATTTCATATAAACACACAAAAAAAGCTTCTACATTTTATTAAATGTAAAAGCTTTATAACGTTATTATAACTTTGTTAAAATGTAACAATAGTTTGTGTTACTTTTAGTGTTACCTCTTAATTATATCTTGTAAAAAAGTGATATTCAGCATCCCTTTCTAGCAGTATTTATGTGGCTTCACAAGATATTTACGTTAAACATAATAACAGGGGTGGAGAGAATCGAACTCCCACCAAAGGTTTTGGAGACCCCTATGATACCACTTCACCACACCCCTATTTAAAAGATTGCTCTTTCAAAACTGCACATTAAATATTCTATATTATACATCCGTATTCTTACCTTCAAGAATAACTCTCTTTGTTCTATCCAAACCTTAACCTCTTTCGGTTAAGCCCTCGACCTATTAGTACAGATCAGCTCCATATGTCACCACACTTCCACCTTCTGCCTATCTACCTCGTCGTCTTCAAGGGGTCTTACTAGATTACTCTATGGGATATCTCATCTTGAGGGGGGCTTCACGCTTAGATGCCTTCAGCGTTTATCC
>ENA-OURZ01003708-OURZ01003708.1-human-gut-metagenome-genome-assembly--contig:-NODE-3708-length-12398-cov-5.850847_pt1 | contig 12398 bp, 10 predicted proteins | sample MGYA00242073_ERZ509195 | MGnify/ENA primary metagenome ERZ509195 (study PRJEB26280, sample SAMEA2338837) | human gut metagenome | biome: human gut; feature: human-associated habitat; material: faeces...
GCTTCCGCATCATGACCGGCAAGGTGAGCATGATCAATCAGGAGCAGACCTGTGACGAACATCTGGAAATTCTGGATGCCGCTCTGGCCGACAACTGGGACAGTGCTGCAGATTCCCTGCAGCGCCATCTGGAGCTGGCCCGCGATAAGGCTGAAAGCGTGATCAAGGTCATCCGGCTGTGGTAAGAACTGCATAAAAAAGACCGTTGCACGAAAAACGTGTGACGGTCTTTTTTGTTATGAAACTCCCCCAGCCGCCTGCGGCGACAGCCCCCTCAGAGATGGGGCCTTAAAGCCTCCCTCTTTGAGGGAGGTGGCATCGCGCAGCGATGACGGAAGGAGTTACAGTGCGTCCAGCTCCTTTTGCAGTTGTGCCAGAGAATCGCGGATGGGCAGCTTCTGCGGGCAGACGGCTTCGCACTTACCGCAGCGCACACAGTGCAGGGCCTTTTCGCTGTCCGGGAAGCAGGTGGTCCACTGGGCTTTGATGGCGTCCTTCTGGCCGAACATGCCCAGCTTGTTCCAGATGCTGAAATTGTCCGGGATGTCCACCCCCATGGGGCAGGGCATACAGTACCGGCAGCCGGTGCAGCCGATCTTGATGCGGCTGTGCAGGAAGGCGGCGGTCTGCTCCACCGCGGCGGTCTCTGCAGCGGTCAGCGGCTCAAAGCGGGCAAAGGTGGCCAGGTTATCCGTGAGCTGATCCTCGGCACTCATGCCCGAGAGGATGACATGGACGTTCCGGTGGCTGCCCACCCAGCGCAGGGCCCAGGAGGCATCCGAGGCCTCGGGCCGCAGGGCCTTGAGGGGCGCTTCGGCCTCCGGGGGCAGGTTGGCCAGCGTGCCGCCCTTGATGGGCTCCATAATGATGAGGGGGATGTTCAGCTCCTCGGTCAGCTGATAGCCGCGGTCACCCGAGATCTCCTCGGCACGGTCATCGGTGTCCAGATAATTATACTGCAGCTGGCAGAAATCCCAGGGCTGATCCCGCAGGATGTGCTCAAGGCCCGCCGCGTTGTCGTGGCAGGAGAAACCGAATCTGCGGATGCGGCCCAGCTTTTTCTGCTCCCACAGCCAGTCCACGATGCCCATTTCCTTGGCCCGGTCGTACCGGGCGACGTACAGGGAGTGCAGCAGGTAGAAGTCGATGTACTCCACGCCCAGCCGCCGGAGCTGCTCTTCAAAGATATGCTGGGCCTCCTCCAGGCTCCCGCACTGCCACAGCGGCATCTTGGTGGCCAGATAAAAGCTCTCCCGGGGCCACTTTGCAATGACCCTGCCCACAAAGGGCTCGCTCTGGCCGCCGTGGTAGGGGTAGGCGGTGTCAAAATAGTTCACACCTGCATCCCGCGCGGCATTCAGCAGCGCTTCGGCCCGGGGCTCGTCAATGGCTCCCTCCGGTGTGGTGGGGAACCGCATACAGCCATAGCCCAGCAGGGAGGTGCGGATGCTCTCCCCTGCGCCGTTCTGCTTTTTCCATGCTCTGTATTCCATCTCTTTTGTGCAGCTGGCTGCCGTGTTCCAGCCGCTCCTCCTTTTGTCCCCAGTATACCGGAAAAATCCCGCGCTGACAAGAAAGATGTTCCGCTTCTTGTTCTGCCGCCGGAAATATGGTATACTTATAATCCAAATTTTATCATGTTATCAACTAAATCAGATAGCGCTAAGGAGTATCATGGAACCTTTCAACACCCCTTTGAAGATCAGGGAGATCTCCCTGCCCCACCGGGCAGTGTTCGGCCCCATGGCGGGCTTTACCGATGCCCCGGCCCGGCGGCTGATGGCCCAGCACGGAGCCGGTTTTACCGTCAGTGAGATGGTGTCCAGCCGGGCGCTGGTATACGGCGACCACAAAACCGTCAGCCTGCTCAAGGCCGAACCCAACGGTGCCCCCTACGGCGTGCAGATCTTCGGCGAAGTGCCCGAGATCATGGGGCAGGCCGCTGCCGCCGTGGAACAGTACGCGTTCGATTTTCTGGACATCAACATGGGCTGCCCGGCCCCCAAGATCGTTTCGGGCGGGGCGGGCAGCAAGCTGATGCTTGACCCCGACCGCTGCGGCCGTATTGTGGAGGAAGTGGTCAAAAACACCTCCCGCCCCGTCACCGTGAAGATGCGCAAGGGCTGGGATGCGGAGCACGTCACGGCCGTGGAATGCGCCAAAGCCTGTGAACAGGCGGGCGCGGTGCTCATCGCCGTCCACGCCCGCACCCGGGAGCAGATGTACACCCCGGGCATCGACCCGTCCATCATTGCGGCGGTGAAGGATGCCGTCCATGTTCCCGTGCTGGGCAACGGCGATATCCGCACCGCCGAGGATGCTGTGCGGATGGTGGAGGAGACCGGCTGCGACGGCGTGATGATCGCCCGGGCCGCTCTGGGCGACCCCTGGCTCTTTGAGCGGGTGAACGCCGCGCTGGAGGGCCTGCCCGCCCCCAAGGAGCCGAACCTGCAGGCCCGGATGAACGCCCTGCGCCGGCAGGTGGAGGAGATGGTGGAGCAGAAGGGCGAGTTCGTTGCCATGCCCCAGGCCCGGGCCCAGACCATGCACTACATGAAGGGCCTGAAGGGGGCCGCCAGCCTGCGGCGCTACTGCTGTGAGCTGAGCCGCCTTTCTGACCTCGACACCCTCATCGACGCGGTGTTCGAGCAGCAGCGCAGGGCCGCGCAGGACCCCGATGACACCCGCGAGGTGCCGTTCCCGTAAGCGGGAAATTTCCGATACTGAAAAGAGGACTGACGCATGACTGCATTTCATTCTTCGCCCCGGATGCTGGGACAGAAGCAGGACAAGTTCTGGCTCACCGTGGGGCTCTGCGCCCTGACAGCCGCCCTCATCTTCCTGCCGTTCTATCTGCTGGATGGCGGCTTTTTCCACTATGCAGGCGATTTCAACAGCCAGCAGATCAGCTTTTACCGCTACATGAACGGCTTTCTCAAGGGGGCAGGCTACCCCGCCGGATACGGAGGCGTGAAGAACACCTTTTCCTGGGCAACTGACCTGGGCAGCGGAACCATGAACGCCTATTCGTTCTACCTGTACGGCTCCCCCTTCTTCTGGTTTTCCCTGCTCTTCCCGCAGAACTGGCTCCCCTACCTCATGGTGCCGCTGCTGGTGCTCAAGTTCGCGGTGGCGGGCGGCGGCGCGTATCTGTACCTGCGCCGCTACGTCAAAGACCCGAACTTTGCGGTGCTGGGTGCGGCCCTCTACGCCTTTTCGGGCTGGGGGCTGTACAACATCTTCTTCAACCACTTCATTGATGTGCTGGCCCTCTTCCCCTGGATGCTCTGGGCACTGGATGAGACCATCTACGAGCGCCGCCACGGATGGTTCGCCTTCTGGGTGGCGGTAAATCTGCTCAACAACTACTTTTTCTTTGTGGGGCAGGTGCTCTTCCTTGTCATCTACTTCGTCTGCAAGCTCTCCGCCGGGGAGTTCCGGCTCACGCCCCGCCTCTTCGGTCAGCTGGCCTTTGAGAGCCTGCTGGGCGTGGCACTGGGCTTTGTGGTGCTCTGGCCCACTGTCCTCAGCGTGCTGCAGAACCCGCGCACCATCGATCTTTCCTCCGGCTGGGGCTTTCTGACCTATTCCAAGCCCCAGCAGTATCTGGCCATCCTGCTGAGTTGGGTGCTGCCCCCGGATTCCCCCTATATGACCTCCATCTGGTCCGAGGGCATCATCAAATGGACCAGCATGACAGCCTATCTGCCCCTGTGCAGTCTGGCCGGTGTGGTGGCCTACTGGCGTGCCCGGCAGGGCGACAGCAAAAAGCGGATCATTGCCGTCTGCATGGTATTTGCGCTGGTGCCCATCCTGAACAGCGCGTTCTATGCCCTCAATTCCAGCTACTATGCCCGGTGGTTCTATATGCCGGTGCTCATCCTTGCGGCCATGACGGTGAGCGCGTGGGAGGACCCCAGCCTCGACCTCGCCCGCCCCGCCCGGAGCATTGCCTTTGTGATGATCGCCACGCTGGCCTTTGCACTGGTACCCGTGCAGGATGCCACCACCAAAGAGTGGAGCCTGGGCGTGCTGCAGAATCCGGGCCAGTACTGCGCCGTGCTCGCCTTTGGTCTGGGCGGGCTGGCCGTCTACCATTGCATCTGCAGGCGCTGGCAGCAGCGCAGAGTCTTTGCCCGCCGCCTGCTGGCCGGTGTGCTGGCGTTCAGCTGCCTGTTCGGCATCGTCCACATCGGCATTGGCAAGTTCGGCCAGTGGAACACCGACAGTGACCTTGTGGAGCAGTACATCAACGCGCTGGCCCTGAAGGAGGATCTGCCCGAGGGTGACTGGCGCATTGACACCTACAAGACCCACGACAATCTGGGCCTGTGGCTGGACAAGAGCTGCCTGCAGTATTTCGGCAGCACCGCCGCTCCCAGCATCCTCAGCTTCTATCCGGCACTGGGGGTCAAGCGGGATGTGCGCAGTCAGCCCGAGCTCTCCAACTACGCCCTGCGCGGCCTGCTCAGCGTCAGATACCTGCTGACCACACTTGCGCATCAGAAGCAGTTCCACGCTGAGGCCGATGAGGGCTGGGCGTATTACGATACCCTGGACGGCTATGTTCTCTACGAGAATCAGAACTACGTTCCCATGGGCTTCACCTACGATTACTACCTCACCGAGACCCAGTACGAGGACACCGTGACCCCCACCCGCTCCAACCTGCTCATGCGGGCACTGGTGCTCACTGAGGAGGATGCGGTGGCCTACGGGCAGTACCTCACGCCCCTGCCCACGGCAGAGCTCAACGACCTGACCTACACCCGCTACACTCAGGACTGCGCCGACCGCCGGGCCTCTGCCTGCACCACCTTTGAGATGAACAGCGCAGGCTTCCACGCTGAAGCTACGCTGGACAGGGCCAACCTGATGTTCTTCTCCGTGCCCTACGATGACGGCTTCACAGCCTATGTGGACGGGCAGGAGACCGAGATCCTGCGGGTGGACGAGGGCCTGATGGCCGTCCTCTGCCCCGCCGGAACGGTCACCATCGACTTTGTCTATCAGCCGGACGGCATCCGCCTGAGCCGGACTGTCACCCTTGCCGCCCTGCCCGTGTTCCTGCTCTACACCGGGTACTTTGCCTGGGACGAAAAGAAAAGACGGAAGCATTAAAAAAGCCGCCGCTCCAAAAAGCGACAGCTCAAAGAAAAGCTCAAATGAAAGAAGGTATCCTATGGGCCCCTGGTATTACGAGGTCGTCAGCTTTGACGGCGATTATGTCAACCTGCGCCGCACCGACATTGAAAGTGACGAGCTGAATCCCGTTGCGCTGGCCCTGCTGCCTCCCGAGATCGAGGTGGGCAGCAAGGTCAAGTGCGAGTATTTTCAGTATGAGGTGATCGGCTGAACCTCTCCGTCATCCCGGCGGGATGCCACCTCTCCTAATAGGAGAGGCAAGCTCCCCTATTAGGGGAGCTGGTGCGAAGTGCCTGAGAGGTTCGCCAGTGCCGCCGCCAGCAGCATTCCGATGGGTGCGCTGATCCAGCTGGACATCCAGAAGCCCGCAAAACCGATGCGGGGCACCAGGATCACGCAGGCCAGCAGGTTCAGGGCGATCTGCCCCAGGTTGGAGGCCAGATACAGCCCCATCTTCTGGGCACCGCGCAGACGGGCCTCGAACAGATGCTTCTGTGCCACAAACAGGTAGGTCACCGACTCAAAGGCCAGCATGGTGCAGCCATAGCTGGCCGCTGCCGGGTCGGTGGTAAAGAGCCGGAGCAGCGGTCCCCGCAGGCCGATGCAGACCGCCACCACCCCAAGCGAATATACCAACAAGATCCGCCGCCCTTCCCGCAGGCCCTCTTTCACACGGCCCGGCTGAAGGGCGGCTGTGTTTTGCGCAATAAAGAACACTGTGGACTGCACAAAGCCGAACACCGGCATCATCAGCAGGCTGGACAGCTTGCCTGCGCAGGAGAAGCCTGCAATGGCTTCCACACCCAGGCCGCCCAGCAGCCCCTGTTTGACCGTGGTGATGATGGTACCGCTGGCCTGCTGGACACTGTTGGGGGCCGACAGCCGGAAGATATCCCTGGCATAGCGCGCCTTGAGCATCCGGGGCGAAAAAGCCGCGTCCATCTGGGTGCGGCGCAGAAACGCCACCATGTAGACCGCACCTGCCACCTGCGCCGCCGCTGTGGCAGCCGCCGCACCGGCCACCCCGAAGGGCCCCACCAGAACAAGGTCAAGCACAATGTTCATCACGCTGGTCGCCACAATGACCTTGAGCGGCGTTTTGGAATCGCCGCAGCCCATGACACACTCCTTGCTCAGATCGTAGGGCATCAGAAATGGCAGCCCCAGCAGATAGATGTGCCCATAGAGCACAGCGGTATCCAGGATCTCCGCAGGCGTGTTGATCAGCCGCAGCAGGGCCGGCAGGGTCACAAAGCCCACTGCCGTGGTCAACAGGGCGATGATCTCATCCACGAACAGCAGGTTGTACAGCAGCTCTGTCATCTCACGCTTTGTGGCAGTGGGCTTGCCTGCCGCCACCAGCAGACCACCGCCCAGCTCCATGCCGCCGGAGATAAACAGAAAGATCATCAGCACCGTGGAAGCGTTGGACACTGCCGCCAGCGCATCGGCATCCAGCCGCAGGCCGATGATCATGGTATCGGCCACGGCGTAAAACTGTGTTGCCACCATGCTCAGGATAATGGGCAGCGCGTACCGCAGCAGCGCAGGCCGCACCGCCCCGGTCAATAGAGAATTCTCTTCGTTCACACAAACAACCTCCTTTTCACAAAAAGAAAACCCGCAGGGAACCTGTCGCCCAGGCCCCCTGCGGGTTCTTTTTCAGTTGCGCCAGCAGGAGTCGAACCTACGATGGGGGAGTCAAAGTCCCCTGCCTTACCGCTTGGCGATGGCGCATTATCGTTATTTTTCTTTTCTTTGAATCATCAGGTAGCCTTATTGGTCACCTTATAATTTCAAATTCAGCAAGAATTGTGTGTGCTTTCAAGAGATTACTATGCTATTTTAACTGAACATTTGCATTGTGTCAAGACGATTCGCTCTAAATTTTGCTCAAATGGTCACCTTATCATAAGGCTACCACATCCAGTGTTATGCTGGTGTAGTAGCCTTTTTACATTTAACTTTAACAGAGTGCTGTTATTAATCCTCTTTGATTTCCATATTCTCTAAACCAAACTCTACACACAACTGAATCAGCTCATTGCGGCTATGTCCAGTACGAGCAGTAATGGCATCCAGACGCTTTATAGTATCTTCTGAAAGGCGCACAGAGACAACGGCAGTCTTACCCAATGCAGCCCGGCGAGGACGAATTATCAGTTTTTTATTTGAATAGTTCTCCATAATGCACCTCTTTCTACTACAAGTGTAGCCAAAAGAGATTGAAATTTGTAGACTACAATTATAAGAATCGCACTATAAGTGTATACATTTGTAGTTTAATGATGTATAATTAATTAAAAGGGAACGGAGGTGTGTAAAACAAGCTAATCGGTGCAATTTGCTGATAAGAACTTAGGGAGGAATCAAATTATGAAAAAAAGAATATCTGCACTAGCTATAGTTTGGATACTGATAGTGTCTATCTCTTTAGCTTCCTATGCTTCACCCAGATTAAATATGAATGTGTTCGAGAATGCAGAGGATATAACCGTAAAATATGATGATATGTCAAAAGCAACGACAATAAGCTCAACTTCATTGTTAAAGGGTGAAGGAGACATTCGACTTGATTATGACTACGATTACGTATCTATCTATCCAAGGATTATTGCAATTACTTCAGCAGATGAATACACATGGAACATTGACTATTTTGCAAAGAACTGGATGTTTATAGAAAAGGTTTCCATAAAGGTTGGAGAGCATGTATATACGTTTACGGATTTTACAACCAGCAGAAAGGTGTACTCCGATGGAACAATTCAAGAGCATCTAGCATTTGCCATTACAAATGATTCTACATCTTTTATGCAAGATTTAATTGAGCATCGCAATGAGAAAATAAAAGTTCGGTTAAGTAGTGATTCGGAACGAGTTGACTTCTTTTTACCTGATAATGTAAAAGATGGTATGATTAACGTGTATAACCTTTATTCGATGGCAGGTGGAATGAATTATGAGAACATGAAACTCATAACAGCGGTTGAAGATACGAAAGTTACAATGCGTTCTAATTGAGATTGGAGATAATGCGATGAAAAAGAGATTTGTTTCTTGTATGATTACAATGGTACTAGCAATATCTATTGCAGTATCAGCATTTGCAACAGAAAATCTTAATTTGAAAGTTTTTCATGGTGAGGATGATATTACGGTTTTTCCATCTACAGATGGAGATGTTACTATTAGTGTTGATTCGATGGGAAAAAGTACAAAAGGCACAATCGTGGTTAACAATACCATTGTTCATTTTCTCCCAATGGTGATTGCTTCTCAGAAGTATGATCTGTTTTGTGTGACAGTTGTCTTTTTTTCACTAGATAAAGCCAATATTAATGAAATCTATTTTAAAATTGGAAATAATCTTTATCAGTTTGGAAAGATACAGATGCAAAATGCATGGGACAATGAGTTAAACTGTTACAACGAAACAATGATGTTCCCAATTGATAGAAACTCTATTAATTTTATGGAAGATTTTGAAACACATAGAGATGATTCAATTGCTGTCGCTCTAGTTAATGGAGAACAATATATAGAATTTGAACTTACCGACGATGTAAAAAATGGATGGCTACATTTATATGATTTATATAAAAAAGCAGGTGGAACCAATAAGGACAATCTGGATATGGTTTGGCTTTATAGTTCTGGTACCTATAATGCACAAACAGTTTCTTAATCGAAGAGGTGATATTGTTTGAACCGTAAAAGATTCTTTTCATTTTTCTTTACACTTCTTATCTCTGCATCCTTCCTTTTGGGTGCGTCCGCATTAACAGATGAAGAATCAGTACAGAGAAAACGGGCCTACTATGCAGGAATTGACAGCACAGTACAACTTTTATCAAACCATCTTGGAAACTTGACGGATGCAACGATTGAAAGAGTCGTTGTGACATCATTGCAGGATTTTACCAGTGAAGACGCTGTAAAAGCAAATGTACAATACGAATCAGACAAATTCCTGCTTTCTGGTTATACAGTGGAAGTTACAATTCAGTTCTCTGCAAAAGAAGGCGAAAACAAACAGGAATATTTGTTTGACCACTATCTTCCAGCTGGCACACTTTACGATTTCACTCCAGCTTCAAATTCCAACGCTATAACATTCAACTACAATAGTACAGTCTCTTATTTGTCTGATTATGGAAAACTCATTGGTAATGATATTGCAAAATTAGATATTCTAAGAACCACATATTACTTAGACATAGACCTTAACGATTACAAGAATAGTGGATACTCGCTTGCACTTCCGTACGTTAAGTCTCAAGGTTCCGATGCCAAGACCACACCAAGTGAAGTCTCTTCTGCAAACATTGCAAGTGCACCTGTTGTAGAAGAAGTAAAAACTGAAACACCTACTCCTGTTGAAGCATCTACATCAACATCTTCACAACCATCCCAAAGCGTGTCTGCCCCCTCCAAATCAACCAGTACATCCTCTAGCAGTACCTCAACATCAAAATCCACTGTAAAAACGGCTCCTTCCACCGCTTATAAAAAAGTAGGCCTCCTAGTGTGGATTCCCACAAACGGCGGGAAACGATATCATAGCAATTCCTCTTGTAGTGGTATGATTAGTCCCAGAAGAGTTGATCTTGGTGAAGCACGGTATTTAGGATTTACTGCCTGTGGAAGATGTTATAGGTAAGCATTTCATTTATACAATATCAATTCCTAAAAGTAACATTCTGCCGCATTTTCCGCTTTATTTTCCCAAAAAGTATTGACACCACCCTCATAGCATGATAAGATATCATCGATTTTGAGAGACAAAGCGTGTCAGAGTCTTTTCAAAGCAAATTACCTGGGACCGCCCATCGGGGCTAAGGCCATACGGACAGCCGGGTCCACTGCCGACCGGCGGCGCAAGCTGCCATTATTGATTGAGTTGAAAGCTCAAATTTTATAAGTTGGTTCCTTTACAGCCATGAAATTGCGCAGAGCGTGCGCAGACTTGTGAAACGGTCAATAAGAGTAGTAAAAGTGTAATTGCTATATAGACTCTCGTCATCCCGTCTTTTTGAACCATGCGGAGGTTTTCCCCAGTATCACCGGGGGCTTTGTCTGCATGTTCAGAACGCTTTTACAAGCGCAGGTCTGCACCAGTGTGGTGGGCCTGCGCTTTTTTGCTGCGCCGGAACCAGGGACGGAGGAGAAAAGATGAGTGAGAACCGTACACGGTTCCGGCTGGATCAGCGCCGCGCGCCCATTTATGAGGCGCTGGAGCAGTTCCGGCAGATGCGTGTGGTACCTTTTGATGTACCCGGCCACAAGCGGGGCCGCGGCAACCCGGAGCTGACGGCCTTTCTGGGCCAGCAGTGCGTGGGTGTGGACGTGAACAGCATGAAGCCGCTGGATAATCTCTGCCACCCGGTATCGGTCATCCGGGAAGCAGAGGAGCTGGCCGCAGATGCCTTTGGCGCTGCCCACGCGTTCCTCATGGTGGGCGGCACCACCAGCAGTGTGCAGAGCATGGTGCTTACCGCCTGCAAGCGCGGCGATGAGATCATTCTGCCCCGCAATGTGCACCGCAGTGTGCTGAACGCACTGGTACTGTGCGGCGCGGTGCCGGTGTATGTGAACCCCGAGGTGGACAAGCGCCTTGGCATTTCGCTGGGCATGAAGCGGGAACAGGTGGAAAAAGCCATCCGGGAGCATCCCAATGCGGTGGCCGTGCTGGTGAACAACCCCACCTACTACGGCATCTGCTCCGACCTGCGCGCCATCGTCAAGATGGCCCACGACGCCGGGATGCTCTGCCTTGCGGACGAAGCCCACGGCACCCACTTCTACTTCGGCGGCGGGCTTCCCGTCTCCGCCATGGCGGCGGGGGCGGATATGGCCTCCGTCTCGATGCACAAGAGCGGCGGCAGCCTGACCCAGTCCAGCCTTCTGCTCATCGGGCCCAATGTCCACCCCGGCTATGTACGCCAGATCATCAACCTGACCCAGACCACCTCCGGCAGCTACCTGCTGATGTCCAGCCTCGACATCTCCCGCCGCAACCTCGCACTGCGGGGGCGGCAGGTGTTCCATCAGGTCGCGGACATGGCCGAGTATGCGCGGGAGGAGATCAACGCCGTGGGCGGCTACTACGCTTTCGGCAAGGAACTGTGCAACGGCAACTCCGTCTTTGACTTCGACACCACCAAGCTCAGCGTGCACACGCTGGACATCGGCCTTGCGGGCATCGAGGTCTACGATATCCTCCGCGACGAGTACGACATCCAGATCGAATTCGGCGACATCGGCAACATTCTGGCCTACCTGTCCATCGGCGACCGTCCGCAGGAAGTGGAGCGGCTGGTCAGCGCCTTGGCCGAGATCAAGCGCCGCTACCGCACCGACGGTTCGGGTCTGCTGAGTCAGGAATACATCGATCCTGTGGTGGCCGCCAGCCCGCAGGAGGCCTTCTACGCCCCCAAAAAGAGCCTGCCCCTGCGCGAGACCGAGGGCATGGTGTGCAGTGAGTTCGTCATGTGCTACCCGCCGGGCATCCCCATTCTGGCCCCCGGCGAACGGATCACCAAGGAGATCCTGAATTACATCGAGTACGCCAAGGCCAAGGGCTGCAGCATGACCGGCCCCGAAGACCCGGACATCCTGCACCTGAACGTACTGGCATAAGGGGGAATGAACCATGGAATTTTGGTTTTCGGAATTTCACACCCCGGACGTGAAACACAGCATCCGGGTGAGCAAACAGCTCTACTCCAAGCAGAGCGACTACCAGCGCATCGACATCTTTGAGACGCCGGAGTTCGGCCGGGTGCTGACGCTGGACGGCAACGTGATGCTGACCGAGCGGGACGAGTTCATCTACGACGAGATGATCGTCCATGTGCCTATGGCCGTCCACAAAGAGGCGAAGGATATCCTCGTCATCGGCGCGGGCGACGGCGGCGTAGTGCGGGAGCTGACCCGCTACGACCGGGTAGAGCGGATCGACCTTGTGGAGATGGACCCGCAGGTGGTGGAGGCGTGCCGCGCCTACCTGCCCGGCAATGCCTGCCGGATGGATGACCGCCGGGTGCACATCTACTTCGAAAATGCCCTCAAGTTCATCCGCCGGTGCGAGGAGGAGTACGACCTCATCATCGTGGACTCCTCCGACCCCTTCGGCCCTTCCGAAGGGCTTTTCACCCGCGAATTCTACGGCAGCTGCTTCAACGCGCTGAAGGCCGACGGCATCATGGTCAACCAGCAGGGCAGCCCCTTCTACGCCGAGGACGCCAGCG
>ENA-OURZ01003722-OURZ01003722.1-human-gut-metagenome-genome-assembly--contig:-NODE-3722-length-12364-cov-3.816313_pt1 | contig 12364 bp, 6 predicted proteins | sample MGYA00242073_ERZ509195 | MGnify/ENA primary metagenome ERZ509195 (study PRJEB26280, sample SAMEA2338837) | human gut metagenome | biome: human gut; feature: human-associated habitat; material: faeces...
ATTAGGCAGAATGGAACATTTAGCGCGACAGAACAAAATCAAACTTATAATGAACCCCTTCTTTTTTAGATATCTAAGATAATCTGGCAACAGCCAAAGACAGCTCCCAACGAGAGAAGCCATCCTATATTTGTGGCCTTAGAGCAAGGATTGAATGCGAGTATGTAAGCGAACATTCAACCCGCAGTGATAGAGTCACAAATATAGGATGGCTTCTCTCGTTGGGAGCGTCTCCCCTGCCTGCGGCAACCCAGAGCTTAATAAGAAATTACCGTAGTATTCGTTGGCATATATTTCCAAATATAATATGCATCGGAGTCCATCAGACGCACACATCCATTAGATGCTGGTTTACCAATTGTAGCATCTGCATACACCGTGCTTGCAATTGGAAATTTATGATGATTCTGGCTACTGCCGGATGGGTAACGGTGTACTCTGGTGTGGAAAGAGTTTCTTCCACAATAATGAGTTATGTATTCTTCATAAGTATTAACATAATACCAGCCATTTTCCTTCTGACCAATGCGGAAAGTTCCATGGGGAGAACGGGTATTATAGTTTCCGGAGGCGCAAGGGAACGATTTAATTAATTTCCAATTGTTCTTTCGACCCTGAAAAATGCTGACTTCCTGTGTATAATGACTGACCCAGATTAAATAGCTGGTTTTGCTGGAATACTTTTTAACATAAGCAAGTTTTTGAGCAGTAGAATATTTGGATGTTGTGTAGTTGCATTTGAAAGCGCGAAGACTTCCTGTAGTGAGGTAGTAGGTCTTTCCTTTATAGAGAATCTCGCTTCTCTTATATTTGGTATTACGTCCGATTAAATCAACGGTTACACCGCTGCTTAATGTTTTAACAACTTTTTTAGAAGTCCAGGAACGGTAAAGAGAAACTCTCTTGGTTGTCTTGCAGAAGTAAGTCATCGTTCTTATTGTTTTTAATGGTGAAAGTAAAGTGTTAGGGGTACAGCTTACAGTAGCTCCTGTTGAAGAAGTATAATTCTTTCCATTAATCGTTGTGTAAGGTTTTACCATAAAAGTAATACTTGAAGCGCCGCTTGCAATGGAAGTCTGATAAGTGGAGCGGGTGGTGTTTGCTAAAAGAGTGTAGCGGCTGCCCTTTTTTTTATATACACTGTAACCGCTTGCGTTATAAAGTGTGTTCCATTTTAAGTTGAGACGGCTATTGCTTGCGTAGACAGATAATCCAGTTACATTCTGTGAAATGGTTACGGGAATCGTAGCAGAGAGCTTTCTGGAAACCGTTTTTGCGTTAGGAGCGAATGCTTTTACAGTAAATGTGTAGGTCTGGCCTTCATTTAACTGATTAAATGTATAAGTTCCGGCTTTTTTAAACTTAACAGAACGTCCATCGGAACAAAAGAGTTTATATTTATTAGCTCCAGTGACGGCTTTCCATGTGATTTGTGCACTTTTATATCCTGGTGTAACAGTAAAATAAGGTGCTTTCAGTGAGACGGCTTCGGTTGAACTGGTTGTGCTCTGGCTTTTGACCGTTGTCTGACTTGCATTCAGAGAAACTGCCGGATAAGTGCAAAGCCCGAAGAATAAAAGGGCTGAAGCGACAGAAAGACAGAGTTTATTTGTTATTTTCATGAAAAATCTCCTCTCTCATAGTATTAATGGTCATTGATAATTTACTATCTGACTAATATAACAAATCCTGCTACCAGAAGTCAAGGAGATGGATTTACTATTTAATTCAAACAAAATTCAGCCAAAGCCCTCTGTTTCCATCCCCGAATCTCTCCAACCACTATTTTAATTCAACTAAAAACAGCCAAAGACAGCCCCGGAAGAGAAACGCTATCCTATATTTGTGGCCTTAGAGCAAGGATTGAATGGGAGCCAGTAAGCGAACATTCAACCCGCAGTGATAGAGTCACAAATATAGGATAGCGTTTCTCTTCCGGGGCGTCTGTCTCTTAACGAATTAAACTAGCCAAAAATTCTGGGAGAATACTTTCTGGTACTTCCATTTCTCCCTGTCCTTTAAATAAGGAAATATGTGGTTTGTTCTGACCGTGGAAGTCTGTTCCGCCTGTTTTAAGAAGACCCCACTGTTTGGCAAGACCAGCAACATATTCCTGTTCAACAGGAGTGTAAGTGTTATAGTAAGCTTCAATTCCAACAAGGCCGGCTTCTTTTAATTCGCGGACCAGAGTTTCTTTTTGGGCGGAATCTAACTTTTTATAGAACATAAGGTGTGCAAGAACAGGGACACCGCCACTGTTTTTGATTAGTTCGATTGCTTCCTGCGGAGTAGGCATGATACGTTCCACATAGCAGCATCTTCCCTCTGCAAGATATTTATCAAATGCTTCTTGAACAGAAGAAACATATTTCTTTTTCATAAGAAGCTTTGCGATATGTGGGCGGGCGATTGTTTCGCCTGGCTTATCTGGTTTGATTTCGTCCATGGAAATCTTAAAGCCCTGTTCCTGAAGTTTCTCAATAATTTTTGCATTACGTCCGTCACGGCTTTCACGACAAACGGCAAGGCGTTCTAAGAGAGCCTTATTTTTTGTGTCGATGTTATAGCCAAGAACATGAATTTCTACTCCGTGATAGTCTGTAGAAATCTCTACACCAGAGATGGCAGTAAGTCGTTCTTTATGTTTGGCAGCAGCTTTCTGAAATTCTTCTGTGCCAGCAACTGTATCGTGATCGGTAAGAGCAATTACAACAGGATTTTTATCACCAGCAAGTTTTAGGGCATCATTTATAATTTCTGTTGGGGAAAATGTACCATCAGAAGCAGTAGAATGAATATGTAAATCAATATAAGTTTTCAAAATGTACTCCTTTCATGCAATAATCAATCAAGTATCTATAATATTCTATATTTAGTATCGCAGAATTAGTTAAAAAAATCAATGTCTATGACAATTATTTATATGAATTGAAAGAAAGTGATGGAAAATGTGTAATAATGCAATACTTGTTTGTAATAATTGCATAAAGGTGTTAGAATATCTTTATTGAAAATGAGAAGCTAAACAGGCAGACAGAACATGTAACGGAGGTTAATCTATAATGGAAGATATGATGAAAGCGTTGTTGGATGTGGTGAGAGCACAGCACACTGCAACAGAAGGAAGCGAAGAAAGACCATTTGATATTAATGATATTATTGATATGGCGCTGAATATTACCGGGAGACCAGAAGAACCAGAGGAACAGCAGGAACTTTCTGATACGATTCAGAAGCTGGCAGAATCTCTGGCACCAGATATTTTCCCACCGAAGACATTTGAGGAGATGGATGATTCCGAGCAGGCAGCTTCTGCAGTGAATATGATAGAGGAACGGTTAAGAAATGGTGGCAGAAGAAGAGAGACAGCAGCCCCACAGTCACAACAGGAAATGACTCCACAGCAGAATAGTTTACAGATGCAGAGTGAGTCACATGAGGAGAATCCTTTTGCACAGGTAATGGAGAATGAAAATGCGAATATTCAGCAACAGTCAGAAACTGCAGATGGATATGGAAATATGGCATCCACAGATTATGGTAATGGCAGTTCTTACGATATGTTTGGACAAGACGATGTAAATCATCAGGAAGCGGCGAATCTTAATGATTTGATCTATAATAATTTTATGCAGATGATGGGATTAAATGATCCTAAGGTAGAATATCCATTTGACCGTTCTCAGATTCGATATGGAAGGGAAAAGACAGCGACGGAAATGCTTGCAGAAGATGAGGCCAACAAGGCAGAAGAGAGAGCATTAGAAGAGCAGAGAAGAAGGCCAGTTTCAGCCTGGGAACTTGCACAGTCAGCTGTGGATAAGGATGAGGAAGCACATCAGAAAGAGGAATATGAACCTAAAGAGATGAAGATGCCAGAAACCAAATCAGCTTCTCAGTTAGCCGCAGAAGCAATCGCGAAGGCCAAAGAAGAGGATCAGATGAAGCTTGAGGCAGAAAAGAGAGCAGAACGTCTTATGGAAGAGGCAAGAAAGCGCGGAAAAGATCCGATGGAATTTGCACTTCATCAGCAGGAAATTTTAAATTATATGGAAAAGAACAGTGATGAACTCGTTTCTTTTGAAGATTATGAAGATTTATCACCAGAGGAAAAATTAGAGATAGAGAAAGAACTTTATCGGGAAAAACAGATTGAAGCGGGAGTGGCTCCAGAAGATATCAGTGATGAGTTACCAGATGAGATTCTGGAACAGTCTGGAATCGCACCAGATCAGACAGCAGGAGAGCAGAATAGTCAGGAGTCTGCCGGACAGGGAGATGGAACAACAGCACAGCAAACCAGCCAATCACAGGGAATGCCGGCATTTTCAGATGATATGCTTCGTATGATTAGTCAGGAAGTAGTACAGGAAAATGCAGAGATGATTCTGGCTGAAGATGCCAATGCAGACTTAGGATTAATTAACGAGACGATTTTCGAAAACTTGAAAAATCTAATGAGTCAGACTGGCGGAGCTGTGACGCAGGAAGATATGGAATCTTTGATCGGAGAAGTTATTTCCAGAAATACGTCTTCTGACTCAGAAGAAAAACAAGAAACTTTGGCGCAGACGGAAACAGGTACTACAGCTGAAACGGCACCGATGGCATTTGAAGGCGAAAGTGCAGGCAGTGCTGTTGGAAGTGGAATGGCAGGAACGAGGGAACCAGCAGTGGAAAGTTCACAGTCAGAATCACAGAGCCAGCCAATGTCAGCGGTAGAACTTGCCCGGGCAGCACAGCAGGCAGCTAAGCCAGAGCCACAGGAAGCCAGAGAAACAAAGTCAGCAGTAGAACTTGCAAAAGAGGCACAAGAAAACGCAGTACAGAAGAAGGCTGAACCAATATCGGAGACAGAGGAAGAACTGAGCGAGGATGATTTAAACTTTGATGAATTAGATTTAGAAGAGGAGTCCGAAGAAAGTCAAAGTCCTTCCATTGAAGAATTAAAGGCACAGCTTAAGGCAGCGGAAGAAGCATTGGCAGCAGAGCAGTTAAAAGCGGCACAGAAAGCCGGGAAAGCAGAGGAAGAGAAGAAATCAGAAGAAATTCCGAAAGAGGAAGAAGCAACAGAACAGCCGATGGAAGAGAGTGCATCAACAGCCGGGGAACAGACAGCAACAGAAGAAAGTTCTGAGATAACCCCTGCGCCGACAGCAGAAGAAGTACAAGAACAGCCTGAGTATTCTGAAGTTTCAGAAAAAGAAGCGGAAGAATTTGAATATGTTGATCCGGGCGAATTAGTTCTTGGAGACCACACACAGGCAGAGATAGATGAAGCTTTGGATAATCTGGCATCTCTTGGCCTGGAGGGTGAAGTCTATGAGCGTGCAAAAAGAATGCTCTTACTGGAACTTGCCGGTTCAGAAGTAGCACTTGATGCATGGCTTGAAGAACAAGAAAATGGCAAGAAGAAAAAGGCAGCGGTATCCGCGTTAGATACAGAAGAAGATGCTCTTGATGATTTAGAGGATTTAGATGAAGATGACCTTGAGCGAGAATTAGAACTTGCTATGGATGAAGACTTTATTGAGGAAGATTTAGAAGAACCTGCAAATGAAGAAACTTTAGAAGAAAGCAGTCAGGACAAATCTGAAGAAACAGAAAAAGAGGCAGTTTCTGAGGAGAATTTAGAAGAAAACTCTGTAGAAAAAACGGAGGACGAATCTGATAAGACGGAAGGTGCCGAAGATGTATCAGAACAGCCAGAAAGTATTTTAAAAGAAGCTTCTGAGGAAGAAATAAGCAGTGAAGAGGAAAACTCTGAGGAAGAAGAGGGAGAGACCTCAGAGGCAGCTCAGGAAGAAGCAGCAAATAAGGAATACTTTGAGACAGAAGAGAAAGAGGCAGCAAATAGAGAGTACTCTGAGACAGAAGAGAAAGAGACAGCAAATAGTGAGTACTCTGAGACAGAAGAGAAAGAGACAGCAAATAGTGAGTGCTCTGAGACAGAGGAAAAAGAGATAGCAAATAAGGGCGTTTCTAAGAAAACAGAGAAAGAAGCAGAATACAAGGAAGCAGAATACATTTCTGAATCAGAAGACACAATTCAGGTAGAAAAAACAAGACCGGAAAAGGAAGAGAGGACATCTTCACAGACGAAGAAGCCTGCACACAGTGAGAGAACATCACATTCCAGAAAACACAAGAATATTGTAAAACGTAAGGAAAAAACAGCTCCAGAAAAAGAAGAAAGAGAATTTAGCGCAGTAGTTCTAACAGGAAAGAATGTCGAAGAAAAAGAATTCCAGGTAAGTGTCCGCAATCCATTTGTTCTCAAAAACTCTGCAAGCTTTATGGATAAATTTGAAGAGTATATTGTAGATACACAGGAAAACAGAAAGTTAAGCACAGGATTCAAACGTTTAGATGCAATGCTCCGCTATGGCCTTCATAAAGGAAGTTACTTTGTAGATGCTACACCTCAGTATTTAAAGAACGGATTTATGCAGCAGATAGCCGACCGGGCAGCAGAAAGCGGTGTAGATGTACTTTATATTTCAACAGAGCTTACCCGCTATGACCTTATGGTAGATACTATCTCTCGTCTCAGCTATGAAATGAATAAAAAAGATGAAGAAAAAGCAGTATCCTCTATGGCAATCATGACAGGAGAAAAAGGCGCAGATATTCGTTCTTTAAAAGATGAATTGAATTGGTACAGAGGACGGATCAGTGAACATCTTTTTGTACTTGATCAGGAAGCAGTGTCTGAATATGTAGAAAATATGGAGGATGCCTCCGCAGGAGATATATTAGCAGAACTTATTCGTTCCATCGTAACAGAGGGAGCACATAAGCCAGTGGTATTTATTGATAATATTGAAAATATACTCTCAGTAGAAGATTCTGAAGATATGAAACCGCTCATGGATGGGATCCGTAAACTTGCAAAAGAACTGGGAATTCCGATTATTATGTCCTACGGATATGCACCAGCAGAAAGTGAAAATGAGCTTGACCCAGATGAAATCGAATATCACAAATCATTAGGAAATATGTGTGATGTATATCTTGAACTCAAATATGCAGATATGATAACAGAGGATTACGAAGAATTAACAGAAGATGATATTCAGGAAATGGTAGAAAACGGTGAAATGCTTCTTATTAACGTACAACTTCATAAAAATAGAAGAACAATGAAAGCATCCTGTCAGATACAGGCAACACCGAAGTTTAATTATTACGAAGAATAGTGATTTGCCGTAGGCAAATAGACGAAACACCAAAGAGAAGATACCCTATATCTGTGACTTTAGTCGCGGCGGTTTGAATGCTCGCTTATGCGCTTGCATCCAAACCTTGCTCCGAGGCCACAGATATAGGGTATTATATGGCGCTATTCCGTAATCCCAATATAATCCGTTACAACCTTAATCTTCGCACTGATCTTCTGAAGCTCTTCTGTTGGTTTATAGTCTTTCGTACCAAAGAGATATTCGTGTGCTTTTTTTACATTTGTCTGGGCTGTAATTGGAAAACCGTAATAGATGCCGTTATATCGTTCATCTTCAGATTTAAAAGGATAAGCCTGCGAATCTTCTATCTTACAACGTGCCATGGAAAGAGTCAGCTTTGTGAGAGCGTCATTAGAGAGGCTCGTTTTACACTGTGGAAGAACAGTACTGATTAACTTTCCAAGTTTTAGCGGCTGTTTTTTAGCTGTATTCATAATACCTTCAAGAACAAGTCGCTGATGGTTAGCTCTTGCGTGATCTCCGCCTTCCATGTAGCGGATACGAGAGTAGGCAACAGCCTGATTACCATCGAAGGTATAAGTTCCGGTTTTTTCAAACTTCGGAGAATTTCCACCATTAATATGATTCATATTACCAATATAATCATTTAAATTCTGTAATTCTTTTTCAGAATTAATGGTCAATGGAATACCTCCAAGCACATCAACAGCATCGGCTAATGCTTTAAAGTTAACCGTGGCGAAATCTGTGATATTTAAATCCAGGTTACGGTTAATTGTGCGAAGAGCAAGTTCTGGTCCGCCATAAGAATATGCTGCATTAATCTTATCGTATTCGCCATCAATACTTACATAGGTATCACGGTAAATAGACATCAATTTTACCTTTTTGGTTGATTTATTGATGCTGGCAATGATGATACAGTCGGTACGGGAACCTTTATCTTTAATTTTATTATCCTGACTATCAACGCCAAAAAGAGCAATATTTTGATAATCTTTTATATTAGCATCCGTATCATTTACAGTTACACTTGTTTTATCTAAAGGATATTTTTCTATTTTGGAGAATGCACCTTTTAATGAGAAACGGAATGCAAAAACCGCCCCGGCAATTAAAAGAATGATTAAAAGAAGGAAGGGAAAACATCCCCGTTTTTTCTTTTTTTTACGTTCATGATAAGTTAAAGCTCGTCCGCCAGAAGTCTGCCGCTTTTGAGACTTTGTATCAGGCTTGTTCTGGGAAGAGGACTTCTTTGTTGATGGTTTGCCAGAATTTTTTATAGAAGAACCAGAGGAATGATATCCTGTACCGGAAGAACTTCGAAGCAGGCCATCAGTATTCAATGTGGAATGTGTATGATGGTCGTGAGAAGTTTCGAAATTATTCTGAGAACTTCGTCTGCCGCCTGTGCTGGAATAGTTATATTTGTTTTCAATGTTATCTTTACTATATATTGAACCATATTTCATAAAATATGCCTCCATTCTGTCATAGGTACTTCTGGAAATTTAATAGGTTTATGGAATGTTTCGGAGAGTACATTCATTAGTTAAAAAATCTGTGTTAGTAAGCATTTTTATTGACAAATCCTTTAAATACAGTAAGAAATAGAATCTTAATATCAAAAGATAATGTCCAGTTTTCAATATAAAAAATGTCATGTTCAATTCGTCCCTCAATGGATGTGTCTCCACGGAAGCCGCAAACTTGTGCCCATCCTGTCATACCGGGACGTACCTGATGCTTTATCATATAACGAGGAATCTCCTCTTTAAATTTCTCAACGAAAAGAGGTCGTTCTGGCCGTGGACCAATGAGACTCATATCACCCTTTAATACATTAAATAACTGTGGCAGTTCGTCAAGACTGGTCTTACGGATAATTCTTCCCACGGGAGTGACCCGGGGATCGTTGTGTACTGTCCAGGCCTTTTGTTCCTTAGAGGCAGACTGTACTCCCATCGATCGGAACTTGTACATTTTAAAAGGTTTATTATGAAGACCGACTCGTTCCTGACAGAAAATAATTGGTCCTGGGGAACTCTTTTTAACGAGAACAGCAACAACAGCCATAATCGGTGAAAAGAGAATGATACAAACGATAGAACCAATAATGTCCACAAGACGTTTGATACATTTGTTTACAGTATTTGTAAGCGGAACATTACGGATGTTGATAACCGGAAGTCCGTTCAAATCCTCAGTAACTGGGTTAGTAGAAATAAATTTATAATAATCTGGAACAAACTTTGTATGCACACCAGACTTTTCGCAGATAGCAACCATATCTCCCAGTTTATAATACTCTTTCAAGCTGAGTGCGATTGCCACCTCATCCATAGAAGTGTTCTGAAGAAACTTTTCTACATCCTTTAACTTACCAATGCAAAAAGTATTGCGGTAAGAAAAGTCAGCCTTGAGATTATCATCGAAAATACCGTGAATGGTGTAGCCCCACTGTGGGTTTGACTTAATACGGTCGATGTAGGCTTCGGCTGCTGCACTGAAACCAATAACAACAACATGTTTAAGATTAAATCCCTTTCTGCGAGTTCTTTCTAATGCATAACGGATTGCCGCCCTTTCAGCAATGGTAAGAAGCATGGAAAGAACATAGAACATTAACTGAAGACTTCGTGAAACATGGGGAATCTTCATAAAGATTATATATATAAAGAAGAAAACCATTCCAATGGAATTCGCCTTAATGAGATTCGCATACTCTGAAGTCCTATTTTGAAATCTTTTTGGTTTATATAAATTAAACTTTGCATATAAAATAAGGTATACAGGAATCAGAACAAGAAGTATACCCTGATATTGCCACAACTGCCGCCAGTAACCAAAACGAGGAAAAATGTCTTTAAAAAGAGGGCATATATATCGAATATAGTAACTAAGACAAAAGGAACAATAAATAACCAGTGCATCAAGAACGACGTGGAACCGGTTAAGATATTTTTGATTCTCTTTAATCATAAAAGTGTACCTCCATCACCCAAAAGGGATATATATATGGAAAAAAGGGCGTAATATACCTCTTACTGGGATAATTTTCTAACTTATTATACAATAGAATAGGGCATTCCACAAGGTTATTTCTTTTCCTGCTTTTACGAAAAAAGTGTGAAAAAGCTGCAAAATCAGTAGAAATCCATAAATTTGCCATAAATACAACACAAATTTATCACACATCGTTGCTAAGATAAGGTTACAAACTTAGGAAAGGGGATAACATTATGAACGAATTTGAAAATGGATTCCATAATGAGAATTTAGAGAACAACAGGATAAATAACCAGGAAAACAATAGTCAGCAAGTAGCTATAGATGTAACACCGATTGAGGAATCGGTAACACAGGAGAATACAGAGAGTCATAGATATTCTTACAGAGAACAAGGTACAGGTGGCAGTTCCTATCAGTATGACAATGGAAATAATTGCAACGATACTTATAATAATTCTTATAGCAGCCACGGATGGAGAGATGAGAGTACTTATAATAATGAAAATTATTATGGGAATATCCCGCCGGAACCTGATAAGAGACGCAGACAGAGAAAGAATGGCAGTAAAAATAATAAGAACGGAATGGGTAAGAAAGCCGCCAAGTTAGTTGCATCTGCAGCAGTATTTGGTCTTGTAGCGGGAGCCTGCTTTGTAGGAGTGTCCGTAGCAAAAGATAAATTATATCCTTCTACAGCAGATCGAATTGAAACAACATCGGGAACAACAAGTGCAAAGAGCGAGACATCATCAAGCGGCTCAAGCAGCTCCAGCAGTAATGTAGCAAGTGTAGTTAATGAAGTGATGCCATCTGTTGTATCTATTACAAGCACAATTCAGTCTTCCAATTATTATGGCTTTGGTACACAGGAATCAGAAGGAGCAGGTTCAGGATTTATCGTTGCAAAGACAAAAGATAATCTTATGATCGCAACAAATAATCATGTAGTATCCGATGCCACTTCCCTCACCGTAGGATTTGTAGATGATACAACAGCAAAAGCTACAGTTGTAGGAACAGATTCCAGTGCAGACCTTGCAGTTATTTCTGTAAAGATAAAGGATATCAAAGACTCTACAGCATCAAAGATTAAAGTTGCAACACTTGGAAGTTCTGATGATTTAAAAGTAGGAGAAGAAGTAGTAGCAATCGGTAATGCATTGGGATATGGACAGTCCGTTACAACAGGTGTAGTCAGTGCAAAGAACAGAGAAGTATCTTTAACAGATGGAACAATGAATCTTCTTCAGACAGATGCCGCAATCAACCCTGGTAACAGTGGTGGTGTACTTATTAATATGGATGGTCAGGTTGTAGGTATCAACAATGCGAAGTTAGAAGATACATCCGTAGAAGGTATGGGATATGCGATTCCTATCACTACAGCTAAAACTATCTTAACAGATTTAATGAATGCCAGCAGCGTAAGCACAAAAGATGCTGCATTCCTTGGAGTCGTAGGCCGTGACATTAATGAATCTTATTCCAGCGCACTTGGAATCCCTAGCGGAATCTATGTATCACAGGTAGTCAGCGGATCACCAGCAGAAAAAGCAGGAATCTCTGCAGGCGATGTCATTACCAAGTTTGAGGGTAACAACGTATCTACAATGTCCGGCTTAAAAGAAAAACTGGCACTGAAAAAAGCTAATACAAAAGTAAAAATCACATTTAAGAGAGCAAACCAGAGCGGAACATACGAGGAAAAGACCGTTACAGTAACTCTTGGTAAAAAGAGTGATTTCAGTGATGTAACAACAGATAACTCCAGCGATTCCAGCAATGATTCCAATAATAACTCCAATAATGGAAATAATAATGGAAACAGCAATGGCAACTCTGGTAATAGCAATGGAAATTCCGGAGACTATGGTTATGGCAATGGAAATTTTGGAAATGACAATGGCAATGGATATATAAATCCATATGAATATTTCTTCGGAAATAACTATTAATTTACCATTTAATTCGGAAGCTGTCTTTGGATGATTTTTAGATGAATTGAATTTAATCATAGTCCAAAACAGCAATCTCCAAATCCCTCCCTTGATAGCAGGTGATAGCATAACCATGGTCAGTGCATTTTTGCAACGGCCTAGAGCGTGTTTGAAAAATCATTCCTGCAACCTGCACGCCCCAATTTGCGGTAT
>ENA-OURZ01003739-OURZ01003739.1-human-gut-metagenome-genome-assembly--contig:-NODE-3739-length-12315-cov-3.552039_pt1 | contig 12315 bp, 10 predicted proteins | sample MGYA00242073_ERZ509195 | MGnify/ENA primary metagenome ERZ509195 (study PRJEB26280, sample SAMEA2338837) | human gut metagenome | biome: human gut; feature: human-associated habitat; material: faeces...
AAGTAAATAAGCACAATACAGATCGCTCTCATTTACTGTGCGAGCTTGCTTTCCGCGCTGCCGACTACCATTTTGGTCAGGGCGAACAGGGCGATGACGTTGGGAATGACCATGAGGTTGTTGAACATATCCGTCAGCTCCCACACCAGATCGTTGCTCATCATGGTGCCCATCAGGATGAACACCAGGGCGATGAGGGTGTAGATCACGGTGCAGGCCTTGGGGTTCTTCTTGCCGAAAAGCCAGATGGCGTTGATCTTGCCGAACAGGTTCCAGCTCAGAACCGTGGAGAAAGCGAAGAAGAACAGGCAGATGGCCACGAACTTGGCGCCCAGGCCGGCACCCATCACGGAGCCGAAGGCGGTCTGGGCCAGGTTGGTCTTGCTGAGGGTGGAGGTCACATCGCCCACATAGCCGCCCGCCAGAGGGCCGTCAGCAGTGTAGAGGGTGCAGATGATGACCAGCGCATTGAGGGTCAGCACCACGAAGGTGTCGATGAACACACCGATCATCGCCACAACGCCCTGCTCGTGAGGATCCTTCACGTTGGCCTGAGCGTGGGCATGGGGGGTAGAGCCCATACCGGCCTCGTTGGAGAACAGACCACGCTTGGCGCCCTGAGAGATGGCCTGCTTGATGGCGTAGCCGAAAGAACCGCCCACGATGGCCTGAGGCTCAAAGGCGTACTTGAAGATCATGCCGAAGGTGGCGGGGACGTACCGGATGCGGAAGATCAGGATGACCAGACCGCCCAGCAGGAAGATTGCCGCCATAATGGGGACGATTTTTTCCGTAACGGCAGCCAGCCGCTGAACGCCGCCCAGGAAAATGATGCCGCAGATGATGACCAGCGCCACACCCACGATCCAGGAAGGGATGCCAAAGGCGGTCTGGAAGCACTCGCCGATGGAGTTGGACTGCACCATGCAGCCCATGAAGCCCAGAGCCAGAATGATGGCGACTGCAAAAAGGGTCGCCAGGAATTTGCCGAAGCCGCCTTTGAACGCGGTGGTGATGTAATAGACAGGGCCGCCGTGGATGGTGCCGTCTGCTGCCTTGATCCGGGTCTTGATGGCCAGCGTGGCTTCAGCATAGATGGTGGCCATGCCGAAGAAGGCAATGACCCACATCCAGAAGATGGCGCCGGGGCCGCCGGTCAGAATAGCGCCGGAGGCGCCTACGATGTTGCCGGTGCCTACCTGAGCGGCAATGGCGGTGGCCAATGCCTGAAAGGAGCTCATGCCGCTGTCATGCTTTTTGCCGTTGAGGGTCAGATTGCCGAACACTCTGCGCATACCCTCACCGAAGCAGCGGACCTGAACAAAGCGGGTCTTGATGCTGTACCACAGGCCGACAGCCACCAGCAGAAAGACCAGAATGTAGTTGGACAGGTACGTGTTGACGCTGCATACAGCGGGATAAAGCGCAGCGTCCAGTTTTGCGACGATCGATTCCATAGTTTTTTCCTCCTGCACACGGTTTCACCGACGGCGGGATCTTTGCCGCGGTGATAAAAAACGGAGCGGCTGGCAATGCAGCCGCTCCGAAGAACGCAGTACAGGAGATTGACGCAGCCCCGCCGCAAACGGTGAAGCCTGCGGCCTGCCTGACGGATCTCTCCGCCCTGCCTGCCGCTGCGTCAGATCACTCTGTCCTTTTACCTGAGAGATTCAGCGGTCATGCCGCCTTTCACCTTCGGTACCCGGTGAGCCGGGATTCTCCAGAGCCGCATCCACCCATAGTCCTGTCCGCACGGCGGACACCTGAGAGTTTTACTCCTTCGGTAGACTTACGTCGTTTTCCTATGGGCTTCCATTGCCGGTATTCCGTTGTTGAAGATAGCCGTATCCTATCATATGCGCCGCGGAATGTCAACTGTCCGCGCATGGCGGAATGCCTGAAATATTTGAGGTTTTCCAGAGAAATTTGTGCATACGGGAGAAAAAAGCGGTCCCTCTTTTCGGAAGGACCGCTTTTCGGTATGCGGTTGATCAGAAATCTGCGTTGCCCACAGTGCGGGGATGCAGTTCCACGTCGCGGATGTTGTTCACGCCGGTGAGATACATCACCATCCGCTCGAAGCCCAGGCCATAGCCTGCGTGACGGCAGGAGCCGTAGCGCCGCAGGTCGCAGTAATACTTGTAATCCTCCGGATTCATGCCCAGCTCCTTGATGCGGGCTTCCAGCACATCCAGACGCTCCTCGCGCTGGCTGCCGCCGATGATCTCGCCAATGCCAGGCACCAGGCAGTCCGCCGCGGCCACGGTTTTGCCGTCATCGTTCAGGCGCATATAGAAGGCCTTGATGTCCTTGGGATAGTCGGTGACGAATACAGGACGCTTGAAGATGTGCTCCGTCAGATAGCGCTCATGCTCGGTCTGCAGGTCGATGCCCCACTCCACGGGATAGTCGAACTTCTCGCCGCTCTTTTTCAGCAGATCCACCGCTTCCGTGTAGCTCACCCGGCCGAAGTCGGAGGAAGCCACGTGCTCCAGCCGCTCCCGCAGGCCCTTATCCACGAACTGGTTGAAGAAGTCCATCTCCTGAGGGCACTGCTCCATCACATAGCGGATGATATACTTGATCATGTCCTCGGCGGTATCCATATAGCCGTTCAGATCGGTGAAGGCCATCTCAGGCTCCACCATCCAGAACTCAGCGGCGTGACGCTGGGTGTTGGAATTCTCCGCACGGAAGGTAGGACCAAAGGTATAGACATTGCCGAAGGCCATGGCGAAGTTCTCGGCGTTCAGCTGGCCGGACACCGTCAGGCTGGTCTTCTTGCCGAAGAAGTCCTGGCTGTAATCCACCTGACCGTCCTCCGTCTTGGGGACGTTGTTCAGGTCCAGCGTGGTCACCTGGAACATCTCGCCGGCGCCCTCGCAGTCGCTGGCGGTGATGATGGGGGTCTGGGCGTAGACAAAGCCGCGATCCTGGAAGAACTTGTGGATGGCGTAGGCCGCCGCGCTCCGCACCCGGAAGGTGGCGGAGAACAGGTTCGTCCGGGGACGCAGGTGCTGGATAGTCCGCAGGAACTCTACGCTGTGGCGCTTTTTCTGCAGGGGATAGTCCGGAGTGGAGATGCCCTCCACGGCGATCTCGGTGGCCTTCAACTCCAGAGGCTGCTTGGCATCCGGTGTCAGGGTCACAACGCCGGTGACGATCAGAGCCGCGCCTACGTTCTGGGCGGCGATGTCCTTATAGTTAGAGAGGGCCTCTGCCTCCATCACCACCTGAAGATTGCGGAAGCAGGAGCCGTCATTCAGCTCGATGAAGCCGAAGCCCTTCAGATCCCGGATGGTGCGGACCCAGCCGCCCACGGAAACGGTCTGGCCGGAGAGCGCTTCGCTGTCTGCAAAAATTTTCGCGATTTTTGTGTAACTCATAGTTTGATCCGTCCTTTGTGTTGTTGGTACAATTATAAGCATAATACTCCTATTTTTCGTTCTTTACAAGAGGGAACCGCCATTCTTCCAGCAGAATCAGGGATTTTACGGCGAAAACATAAATTCCTCTTGAATTTTGGCCGTTCATCCGATATAATGAACAACGTTAATGCCGGTGTGATGGAATTGGTAGACGTGACGGACTCAAAATCCGTTGGTAGCGATACCGTGTGGGTTCGAGTCCCACCACCGGCACCAAATAGAAACACCATCCGTCAGGGTGGTGTTCCTTTTTTGCTATGCAAAAGTGTAGCAAAATAAGAAATGTGCCACTTCCTCGCCCCTGCGGGGCAACCGGAAATGGTGCATGAAGTTTTATGCACATTCTGCTTGCGGTATGCGCTGTCCATATGCGGCAGATCTTATGGGAAAACAGGAGGGAACCGCAGCGGTCAGGGTGGTCCCCGGAATTCTGTATAGATATTTTTCGCCAATATGTGCATAGTATAAGGACGTATGATGCGCTCTGTTCTGCACCGCAGAATGGACGAACACAGGAAAGGTAACGTAATTTATGAATCGGAAAAACCATCTGCTGGCGATCCTTGCGGCTGTCAGCCTCATCCTTGCCTCCCTTGCCGGCTGCGGCGGAAAAACAGAGCCGGACGTCCCGCAGCCGACGCAGAAACCTGTCGAATACGCCAATCTGACGGACGAGGATTCCCGTGCTCTGCTCTCCCGGCTGCTTGAGAACGCGGGCATAGACGAGACCCGGATCCGCGGCCTTTTTGACCGGGTGGACCAGTTCAACGCCAGTGTTAAGAGTGAATGGCTGACGAACGGCTTTGAGCGCGCTGTCCCCACCGACACCAAGTACGATCCCTATGAGATGCAGGATCTGTGGGCGGAGAAAAACGGTGACTTCCCCGGCTATAACTGCCGCATTACGGCATTCAGCCTGTTCGGTGAGTTCGTCACCGTCGGAGCGGATCAGCCGAAGACTCAGGGAGAGGATACACTTTTCCTGGATTTGGAAACGCTGACCGAAGATCCCGCCGTCCTCTGCGGAGACAGTACCGCTAAGTTCTGCGCGCTGTTCGCGCCGGTGCCCGCCGCAGACAGTACGGATGTGGACGAGCAGGCCCAGACGCTTCAGGCGGGCTGGGCCGCCCGGGGCGTCGCATTCTCGGACAGCCCCGCCCGGCTAATCTCCGTTGTCCTGCATGACAGGTTCTCGGACACGGAGAATACGCTGTTTGTGGGGCATGTTGGGGTGCTGCTGCCTGTGGAGGACGGGAGCTTCTGTCTGATCGAGAAGGTTGCCTTCCAGGAACCGTACCGGCTGGTAAAGTTACAAAATCGGGCGGAACTGCGCGATTATCTGATGGCAAAGTACGATACCTCCTGGGGACAGGATACCACCCGGCCCTTCATCATGGAAAATGACAGCCTGATGGCGGAGTGAGCGGCGGCACGGGACTGCGGATACCGTATCAGCAATCATACAGTAAAAATAATTGGTTTCCTTGAAAAACCGGCAGACGTGCGGAGTGTCTGCCGGTTTTTGCGTGCAGAAAACCGTATCTGGGGGTATGTTTCCGCAGTTGACTGCATAGATTGGACAAGCAAAGGAGGAATCGCTATGCAGCTTTGGAAAAATACGGCTTTGACCTCGGTGGCGGCGCTGCTGGGGCTGTTTCTGCTGCCCTTGGCCGTAGCCCGGGAACCAGCGGAGGTGCCGGAGTATACGGAATTACCCCGGACGGAGCAGACGGCTCCGGTCCAGCCTGCGGTAAAGGCTGTTTATGACGCGGACCGGACCCTGCGGGTGCTGGACGGAGAGACCGTGCGGGAAATGACGCTGGCGGAGTATCTGGTGGGCGTCACGGCGGCGGAGATGCCGGCGTCCTTTGCAGAGGAGGCGCTGAAGGCTCAGGCGGTGGCAGCCCGGACCTATACCCTTTACAAGCTGACAGCCGGCAGCAGCCATGGGGACACGGCGGACATCTGCACGGACTCTACCTGCTGTCAGGCGTATATCGCCATGGAGCAGGCCCGGGCCAACTGGGGGGCACAGGCGGACGCTTATGAGAAAAAGGTCCGTGATGCGGTGACGTCTACCGATGGGGAGGCTATCCTCTATGGCGGCATTCCGATTCTGGCGGTGTTCCATTCCAGCTCCGCAGGGCTGACCCGGGCTGCGGGACAGGTGTGGCAGAACGATCTGCCCTACCTGAAGCCGGTGGATTCCCCCGAAGCCAAGGAGACCATCCCCAATTATTACAGCCGCGTAGACTTTACCCCGGCGGCGCTGAAGGAAAAGCTGCTGGCGAAGATCCCCTCTGCCGATCTCTCCGGGGACAAGAAAAGCTGGCTGAAAGATCCTATCCGGGATAGCGCCGGCAGCGTGGAGACAGTGGAGGTGGGGGGCGTGACGGTCCGGGGCGGTACGGTGCGCGCCGCGCTGGGGCTGCGTTCCGCCTGCTTTGAATGGGAATTGCAGGACGGCAATTTTGTGTTTTACGTTACCGGCTACGGCCACGGCGTGGGCCTCAGTCAATACGGCGCGGACGCCATGGCGGAGAGCGGCGCGGACTATCAGACCATCCTGACCCACTACTATACCGGTGTGACGGTGGAGGTCTTCAACGGCTGAGTCACGGACTTTACAAGACAGAAGCAAATGTGGTAAAATGTTTTATTAAAAAACTGCCGCAAAGGGGGAACTGCTGATGAAAAAGCGATGGGCCATGGGTCTGCTGTGCTGCTTGCTGCTGTTTCAATTGGCTTTTCCGGCCAAAGCGGCGGGCAGTGTGTATTTCGTGGCGGCAGAGGAAAGCGTTCTGCCGGTGACGGATGCCACCATGCCCTTCTGGGCCAACGGCTATCTGTATGTACCGGCCTCTGTATTCACCAATCTGGGGATCTCTGTCATCAACAATACCGCAAAAAAGATGACGGTGCTGGAAAAGGACCGCCGGGCCATGCTGTTTGACTGGACCAAGGGTACGGCGCAGGACAGCAGCGGCAGTCTGTTCACCCCCGGCGTCATTCAGTCCGGCGGACTGGTGTTTGTCCCGGCGTCTACCGTCGCAAACTTTTTCGGCCTGCAATATTCCGTGACAGATGTGACCAACGGCTATCTGGTGTGGCTGCGGTCTCCGGATTTCGGCATGAGCGCCAAGGATTTTGCCAATGCGGCGACCTACAATATGGAAGAGCGCTACAACGCGTATAACAGGGATGCCACGTCCAGTACCACGCCCAATGTACCGGTTACACCCTCCGCACCGACGCGGGGGGCCAGAATCCATCTGTGTCTGGAAGCGGATCAGCGGACCTCCGGGCTGCTGGACGCCTTGGACCGTGCTAACGGCTGGGCCACCTTCTACTGTACGCCGGACTTCCTGGAATCCAACGGCGAACTGCTGCGGCGGATGGCTGCCTCCGGTCATGCGGTGGGCATACTGGCGGAGAGCGGCGAGGACACGGCGGAGCAGCTGCGGCGGGGCAATGAAGCCCTGTACCGGGCCACTCTGGGAAAGACCCGGCTGGCCTACGTGCCGGATGCGGAGGAGACGGAGCTGCAGGCCTTGGAGGAGGTTGGCTGGCGGTGCCTGACACCCTCGATGGACCGGGCGGATTATAAGCTGGAAAGCAGCTCCAACGCCTCCACGCTGATGAAGCGGGTGTCGGCCCGGCGGGGGGATGTGTCTGTCTGGCTGGGGACCACTGCCTCTGCCGCGGGCCTGCGGGAATTTGTGATCTCCGCTCAGGGAGCGGGCCACTACTGCCGGGCGATGACGGAAATCGGCTGACCGGCGGCTGAAATGGCGCAAGATTTACAAAACGTTCAACACCCTGACGAAGTTTAGGGTAATATAAAGTAGAGAAGAACATAAGAAACGGGACCGGAAGGCCCTGCAGAACGGAGGAGACCCTATGGGACGCAACATTCTGGTTGTAGAAGACGATAAGAATATCTCCGACCTGATCCACATGTATCTGGTAAAGGAAGGCTTTGACGTCCGCATCGCCGGGGACGGCGGCAAAGCACTGGAGGAGTTCCAGAAGAAGGAGCCGGACCTGATCCTGTTGGACATCATGCTGCCTGTGATGGATGGCTGGGCGGTCTGCGCCAAGATCCGGGAGACCAGCAAGGTGCCCATCATCATGCTGACGGCCAAGAGCGAGGTCTTTGATCGGATTCAGGGCCTTGAAATGGGCGCGGATGACTACATCGTCAAGCCCTTTGAGATGAAGGAGCTGATCGCCCGGATCAATGCCGTTCTGCGGCGGACGGAGATCCCCAACGACACCAGCAAGAAACTCCATTTCGACAAGCTGACCATTGATCTGGATTCCTATGAGCTGATCGTGGACGGCAAGAAGATCGACACGCCCCCCAAGGAACTGGAGCTGCTGTACCACCTGGCCTCCACCCCCAACCGGGTCTACACCCGGAACCAGCTGCTAGACGAGGCTTCGACTATTTTGGCGACAGCCGCACCGTGGACGTGCATATCAAGCGCCTGCGGGAAAAGGTAGAGGGCGTCAGCGACCAGTGGGCGCTGAAAACCGTCTGGGGCGTGGGCTATAAGTTCGAGACCGTTGGCGGCCAGACGGCAGACAAGGCGAAGTAATATGAAGGATTGGTTCCGCGAGCGGTTTCACGGGCTTTATTGGCGGCAGATGGCCGTCACCGTGGGCATGGTGTTCCTGACGCTGGTGCTGTTGGGCGTGTCCTTTTTTTCCCTGAGCTATTCCTATGCCCGGGGGCAGAAAACCGATGAGCTGATGGTCCGGGCGATGGCGGTGAGCAAGCTGTCCGTGCGGTATCTGGAGACCGGCCGCTATCTCTCTATGGAGGAATTGCAGAAGGACGAGCAGTTCCGTCAGCTGGCGGCCACTGCCGCCGTGATCTCCGAAATGGATATTCTGGTGTGCGATATGGATGGCCATGTCCTCCTGTCCACGGATGCCGCCATGGAGGGGCGGTCCGTCACCATTCCGTCATCGGTGATGGACAAGGTCTCCGCAGACGGCACCTGGGCCGGGCGGAGCCGTCTGGACCAGATTTATTCCAGCAAGCAGTTTGTGGGCGGCGTGTCCGTGGTGAACCCAACCACCGGGGAGGTCCTGGGGGCGGTGTTCACCGTCTGCGCCTCGGATTCCGTTGATAATCTGTGGCGGGCCTTTGCGGGACTGCTGATGATGACGGGCTTCGTGGTGCTGATGATCTCCTTTATGGCATCCTCCATCACCACCATGCGGCAGATCAAGCCCATCCGGGAGATGGCCGCCGCCACCCGGCAGTATGCCGACGGTGATTTTGATGTTCGTATGAACGACTACGGCCGGGAGGACGAGATCGGCGAGCTGGCGGCTTCCTTTAATAATATGGCAGAGTCCTTGCAGCAGACGGAGCGTCAGCGCCGGGAGTTCATCGCCAACATCTCCCACGAGCTGAAAACCCCTATGACCACCATCGCCGGGTATACGGACGGCATTTTGGACGGTACCATCCCGCCTGAGAATGAAAAGCAGTATCTGCGGATCATCGCCAACGAGAGCCGCCGTCTCAGCCGCCTGGTGCGGCGGATGCTGGATGTCAGCCAGCTGCAGGCTATCGATCCCCTGCGCAACGGTAATCATTTCGACGTGTGCGAGTCTATGCGCCGGGTACTGATCTCCATGGAGAAGAAGATCAATGACCGGCATCTGGATGTGGAAGCGGACATCCCCGATGAGCCGATTTTGGTGCTGGGCGACAACGATATGATCACCCAGGTCATTTACAACCTGCTGGAAAATGCCGCCAAATTTGCGCGGGAGGGCTCCACCCTCTATTTGGGTGTGGCCATGATGGACGGCAAGGCCCGGATCACTGTCCGGAACGTGGGCGAGACCATCCCGGCGGAGGAGCTGCCGCTGCTGTTTGAGCGGTTCCACAAAAGTGACAAGTCCCGCAGCGAGGATAAGGACGGCTATGGCTTGGGCCTGTATATCGTCAAGACCATTTTGCAGCAGCACAAGGAAGAAATCAATGTCACCAGCGAGAATGGCGTGACCACCTTCACGTTTTCTCTGCGGGTGGAGTAAAGAGGTACTATGAGCGAGCGCAGGACCCTGCAGATGCGGGGAGAAGTCATCGAGGAATACAGCAGAGATTTCCCTGCGGAGATCGTGGAGACCTATTCCCGGCCTTTGCCGGGGGCTGTGGAGCCTGTACCCACAGAGCCAACGCCCAGATCTCGGAGGAAAAAGCAACGGGTGTGGAAGGGGCTGCTGATCCTTCTGACCATAGCGGCGGTAATCGCTTTGCTGGCGGCGGGGGTGCGGTGGCTGATATGGGAATTGCAAATGCCTGATGACTGGGGCGAGGATGATTATTACTACTACGATCAGGATCAGGAGGATGAGGATGCCCCCATTACCATTCCCACTGTGGAACCGGATGCAGACGCCCGTCTGGAACTGGCGAAGGACCGCAGCCATGCGCTTTCGGCTCAGGAGGTTTACCGGAAGGTAAGCGGCGCCGTGGTCACGGTGGCGGTGGATCTGGACGGCGGCCGGATGTCTGTGGGAACCGGTGTGATCTTCCGGGAGGACGGCTACATCCTCACCAACCACCATGTGGTAGCCGGGGGCAAGAGCTGCACGGTGCTGCTGTCCGGAGGACGGCCCTATGCAGCGAAGTATATCGCCAGCGACGCCGGGTACGATCTGGCGGTGCTGAAGATCAATGCGGAGGAGGCTCTTCCCTTTGCGGAATTCGGAAATTCCGACGCTTTGTCTGTAGGCGACCCTGTGTACGCCATCGGTACGCCCCTGGACATTGAGATGGGCGGCACCTTCACGGATGGTATCGTTTCCTCCGTCAACCGGGAGATCCAGCTTACCAGCCGGACCTCCATGCCGCTGATCCAGACCAATGCGGCGCTGAACAACGGCAACTCCGGCGGCCCGCTCATCGACAGTTACGGGCAGGTAGTGGGTATCAACTTTATGAAGCTGTATGCCCGATATTCCACGGTGGAGGGTCTTGGCTTTGCCATTCCCTCCGTGCAGGCGGAGCGGGTGGTCAATGATCTGCTGATCTACGGCGAGCCTCAGCCGGAGCCGCTGCTGGGCGTTTCCGTTCTGCAAGTGCCGGACCAGCTGGCGGAGCACCTGTGGGGCATTCAGGTGAAGGAGGTCACGGCGGGCGGCGCGGCGGATCGGGCCGGCGTCCGGGCCGGGGATTATCTTCTGGCGGCGGACGGCAAGGAGACCCTCAGCAGTGCGGATCTGCTGCGGGCTCGGTGGCAGCACCATGTGGGAGACGAGATGACGTTGACCCTTTGGCGCCGCGGCGAGATCCTGACGGTAACGCTGGAACTGACTGAGGCCGTGGAAAAGTGATCCCCTCTAAATGAAACGAATGACCCCCGGCGGCTGTACTCAGCCGCCGGGGGTTTTATGATCCTTTTGGGGGAAAATCAGCGAAAGACCGGAGAGCAGCAGGTAGATACCGAAGGGGCGGCGCAGCAGGTCCACATCCACCGCTGTGGCGATCCATGCCCCTGCAAGTGCCGCCGGGACAGCCACAGGGACGGCGGCCTTCCATGTGGGCACATCCAGATATCCCTTCCGCCAGTGGCACAGCAGGGCGGAAATGGCTGTGGGCAGGAAGAACAGCAGATTGATGCCCTGGGCCGTTCGCTGGTCCACGCCTAAAAACAGTGTCATCACCAACAGCAGCAGCGTTCCGCCGCCCACGCCCCACGCGGAGATCACCGCAGCCCCCAGCCCGCAGAGAAAGGGGAGCAGCCAGTCCGTCACAGCAGATACCTCACCCCCGCGTAAAAGAGAAAGGCGGCGAAGATCCACTTCAAAACTTTGGTGGACACTCTGCCGTAGAGCTTTCCGCCCAGCCAGCCCCCCAGCAGCCCACCCACCAGATAGGGCAGGGCGGAGGCCCAATCCATCCCGCCCCGCCAGAGGTATATGGCGGCGGACACGGCGCACACCGGGAAAATGACCGCCACACAGGTGGCATAGAGCTGCCGGGACTTCAGACCGCCCCAACGGGAGAGAATGGGGAGAAATACCATACCGCCGCCACCGCCGAACAGACCGTTGGCAAGACCAGCTGCACCGCCGGCGATCCGGGCGGGCCATTTTGAAGCCATCACGCCACCTTCCTTTCTCGTATGTACGGCCTCCGCCGGTGGGTCAAAGGATTTTTGGCCCGGCGGCGGAGGGGAGGGAGCCGTTATTTCAGCTCAAAGCTCTGGCAGTCGGTGCACTTGATCTCGGTGGGGTTAGCCTCGTGAGTGCCGACCCGAATGGAGGTCAGGCCGCAGTAATTGGAGTCCTGGCAGTGGTGCGCGCAGTTGTTGACGGTGCAGCTGATGCTCTGATTGGGGGTGCACTGGCAGCCGCCGTTGGTGCAGTCCTTCATAAGAAAGGTCCTCCCGTGTGTTTGATTTCTGGCTTTCGCCGAGGGGTAGTTTGCGCCGCGGCGGGGAAATTATGCGCGCTGTCCGCCAGCGGCGGCATCCGGGACGGAAAAGCGTCCTTTGGGAGTTGGCACGGGGGAAAAACTGTGGTATCATAGCCTTGTCACACTCAAAAATTTTTTTGAAGGAGGAGATCCTTTTGGACAACGAGAAAATCCCTCTGCGGAGCGAGGTGCCCGAGGCCGAGACCTGGGACCTGCGGGACCTGTACCCCACGGACGAGGCCTGGCTCGCCGAGTATGAGGACCTGAAGACCATGCCGGAGCGGGCCGCCGCCTTCCAGGGAAAGCTCGGCAAGAGCGCGGAGGACCTGCTGCTCTGGTTCCGCCTGCAGGACGAGATCCAGGAGCGGCTGAGCCGCTTCCACACCTACGCCAGCTGCAAGAGCGACCAGGACACCGGCAACGGCACCTATCAGGACTTCC
>ENA-OURZ01003758-OURZ01003758.1-human-gut-metagenome-genome-assembly--contig:-NODE-3758-length-12272-cov-2.695097_pt1 | contig 12272 bp, 9 predicted proteins | sample MGYA00242073_ERZ509195 | MGnify/ENA primary metagenome ERZ509195 (study PRJEB26280, sample SAMEA2338837) | human gut metagenome | biome: human gut; feature: human-associated habitat; material: faeces...
ACCACCACGGAGGTGGAAAATTTCCCGGGCTTTCCGGACGGCGTGATGGGGCCGGACCTGATGTTCCTGATGCAGCAGCAGGCGGAAAAGTTCGGCACCCGGTTTGCGTATGAAGACGTCAAGAGCGTCATCAGGGATGAAGCCACCGGGCTGTTCACCGTGAAGACCAGCGGCCAGAATTACGAAGCCCGCAGCATCATCGTGGCTACGGGAGCTTCCGCCCGCTACCTGGGCATACCCGGGGAGGAAGGGCTGGTAGGCCACGGCCTCACCGCCTGCGCTACCTGTGACGGAGCCTTTTACCGGGACGTGCCCGTGTGCGTGGTGGGCGGAGGAGACAGCGCCTGTGAAGAAGCCATGTTCCTGACGCGCTTCGCCTCCAGGGTGTACCTGATCCACCGCCGGGACACGCTCCGCGCCTCCAAAATCATGGCGGAGCGCACGCTGTCCAATGAAAAGATTTTCCCCATGTGGAATTCCACCATCGTGAGCTACAAGACGGACGACAAGGGAGAACTGGAGGCCGTCATGCTGAAGGACCTGGTGGAAGGGGATGTAACGGAACTGCCCGTCAAGTGCGTCTTCATGGCGATCGGCCACACGCCGAATACGTCTTTCCTGGGGGATCTGGTAGACCGGGACGACGCCGGCTACATCATCCGGGAACCCGGCCTGATGGCGACCAAGACGCCGGGCCTGTTCGCCGCCGGAGACGTGGCGGACCCTCACTACCGCCAGGCCATTTCCTCCGCCGGCATGGGCTGCGGCGCCGCCATTGAAGCGGAACGCTACCTGCTGGGGCTGTAAGCCCATCTTCCGGAACGGGGCGGAGTTTCCGCGGGAAATTCCGCCCCGCCCCGCTACAGGAAAACGGACATGCACCATTACAGCATTTTTGAGCTTTTCAGCATCGGGATAGGACCATCCTCCTCCCATACCGTAGGCCCCATGCGGGCGGCGCACCGTTTTCTGGAACAGATACGCCATTCCCCCCGGCTGCCGGAAATCACGGGCATCCGCTGTGAATGCTACGGCTCCCTGGCGGCCACCGGCCACGGGCACGGCACGGACACGGCCATCATGCTGGGCCTGCTGGGGGAAGAGCCCCACACGGTGGAGCCGCGCAGCATTCCCGGAAAAATCGCCCGCCTGCACCAGCAGGAAACGCTCCCTGTCACGGAGGAAAAAACCGTCCGTTTCTCCCCCACCCGCGACCTGGACCTTTCCCACTACCAGCCTCTGCGCCTGCACCCGAACGGGATGCTGTTCACCGCAGTCAACCAGGAGGGAGAACCGGTGGAAGACGCCGTGTTTTATTCCACGGGGGGCGGCTTCGTCGCTTCCGAGCAGGAGCTTCTGCATCCGGAGGAACCGGACCGGGAGCCGTTCCCCCTCCCCTATGAATCCGCGGAAGAACTGCTGCGCATGGCGGATGAACGGGAATGCCCCCTCTCCTCCATCGTCATGGCCAATGAATGCGCCCTGCTTCCGGAACGGGAAGTCCGTGAAAAGCTGGACCTGATCTGGGCCACCATGAAGCAGTCCATTTCCAGCGGCATGAGCGCGCGCGGCAACCTGCCGGGCGTCCTGCAAGTGCCCCGCCGCGCCAAGACGCTCCGCAAATCCCTTCTGGTGCATGGAGAATCGGCCCTGAAAGACCCTCTCTCCATCATGGACTGGATCAACCTGTACGCCATTGCCGTGAGTGAGGAAAACGCGGCCGGCGGCCGCATCGTCACCGCCCCCACCAACGGAGCGGCGGGGATTGTTCCGGCGGTTCTCAACTACGCCACCAAATTCTGCGTTTCACCGTATCCGGACGCCGTGCATCGCTTCCTGCTCACCGCGGGTGGCATTGCCATCCTGTACAAGAAAAACGCCTCCATCTCCGGCGCGGACGTCGGCTGCCAGGGGGAGGTGGGCGTGGCCTGCTCCATGGCCGCGGCCGCGCTTGCGGAGTACCTGGGAGGAACGCCCCACCAGGTGGAAAACGCCGCGGAAATAGGCATGGAACACAATCTGGGCCTCACCTGCGACCCGATCGCTGGGCTCGTCCAGATACCCTGCATTGAACGCAACGCCATCGCCGCCATCAAGGCCATCAACGCCGCCCGCATTGCCCTGGGCGGCACGGGCGCCCACTTCGTCCCTCTGGACAAAGTCATCCGCACCATGCTGGATACCGGAAGGGACATGCAGTCCAAATACAAGGAAACCGCCCAGGGCGGCCTGGCCGTGAACGTGGTGAATTGCTAAAGGGAAACGGAAATCATCCCATGGGATTCCATGTGCGTCTGTTCCGGTAAAAAACACTCCGGCGGGTTGACAGACACGGGGAGCAAAGGTAGGGTGCGGGCATGTTTTCACGCCTTTTTCTCGCTCTGGCCCTGCTGGCGGGCGGCACGGGACTGTCCCAGGCCGTCCACGTCGTCATGTGCGGCGGTCCCGCCCTCAGACAATGGGAAGGACTGAGAATACAGCCTGACAGGCATGACAACTGGTGGGCCAACTTTGTAAGGGCCTCCACCATCCGCATCGCCCAGATCCAGCAGAAGGACCCCTCCGCCAGAATCACCTGGATCGTTTACCGTCCGGGCTATGCGACACGGGGAAGGGAGGACGGCAAGCCCTATACCCGCTGGATTGCCGACCTGGCTTCCAAGTACAAGATCAAGCTCGTCTGGGTGGACAGCGCGGACCAGGCCATCCGGGCGCTGAATTCCTCCCCTGCGCTTCCGCGGAGACTTCGTGGAATCCTTCTACTACTTCGGCCATTCCAACTGTTTTGCGTGGATGCTGGACTACGGCAACAACATCATGGCCGTCTCCACGGAATGGATTCACGAAACAGACCTGAACCGCATCCGCCGGGACATTTTCACCCCGCGGTCCGACTGCTGGAGCTTCGGCTGCTACACGGGGGCCAGCATGTCCGGCTGGTGGAAGCGCATCGTGGGCGTTCCCCTCTGGGGCAACACGGAATCCACCCGCTACGGCCCTGTCTCCGACGGCAGGCTGCCGGAAGGCGTGGGCAAATGGGTTAAATAGGCATGTAATAGTTAACAGTAAATAGTTAATATTGTTTATACCTTGCATATTGACCTGCGCTGTTCATCTGCTGCCGATCCCGTATTGCCTTTCCGGGAAAAAACCTTTATCATCATACCCATGCGGACCGAATTCCGCCATTTTCTGACACAACCATGAACCAAGCACCCCATGTTGCCATCGTCGGCGCCACCGGAGCGGTGGGCGTTGAGATCCTGTCCTGCCTGGAAACACGCAACTTTCCCGTAGGCTCCCTGAAGCTTCTGGCCTCCGCCCGGTCCGCCGGAAAACAGGTCGCCTTCCGGGGAGAAATGCTGACTGTGGAAGAATTGACGGAAAAATCCTTTGACGGCGTGGACATCGCCCTGTTCAGCGCAGGCGGCGGCATTTCCCTGAAGTTCGCCCCCATTGCCGCGGCCGCGGGCTGCGTGGTCATCGACAATTCCTCCGCCTTCCGCCAGGACCCGGACGTGCCCCTGGTGGTGCCGGAAATCAACCCGGAAGCGGCCCTCAACCACCCCCGCAACATCATCGCCAACCCGAACTGCACCACCATCATTACGCTGATGGCCCTCTTCCCCCTGCACCAGCGCTTCGGGCTGAAAACCGTCATCGCCTCCAGCTACCAGGCGGTTTCCGGAAGCGGGCAGCACGGCATTGCGGAACTGGAATCCCAGGTGCGCGCCGTGGTGGACGGCCATCCCGTGGTGAAAAACGTTTATCCGCACCAGATCGCCTTCAACCTTCTTCCCCAGATCGACTCCTTCACGGAAAGCGGCTACACGAAGGAAGAGCTTAAAATGCTCAATGAAGGCCGCAAAATCCTTTCCCTTCCCGACCTCAAGGTGACGTGCACCTGCGTGCGCGTGCCCGTGTACCGCTCCCACTCCATTTCCGTGACTGCCCAGTTTGAGCAGCCCGTGGATGTGGAAACGGCCCGCCGCGCCTATGACGGAAAACCCGGCGTCGCCGTGATGGACAATCCCTCGGAAGGCGTGTGGCCCACCCCGCTGGACAGCACCAACGGGGACACCTGCTACGTGGGGCGCATGCGCATGGACATGGCGATCGACAATGCCCTGACCCTCTGGGTCGTGGGCGACCAGGTCCGGAAAGGGGCAGCCCTGAACGCCGTACAGATTGCGGAACTTCTGGTCGGCCGCTGAACTATATCTACTATCCCCGCCCCCATTCCTTAACGTCATGTGTGAAGAACAATCCCTGAACGACTACATTACAGAACAGTGCGCCTTGATTGACGCCGCGCTGGACAGGCTTCTGCCCGCAGAGGACGAAAGCCCTGAAACCATCCACAAGGCCATGCGCTACAGCATGTTCGCGGGCGGCAAGAGAATGCGCCCCGTGCTCTGCCTGGCGGCCGCGGAAGCCTGCGGCGGTCTGGCGGTGAACGCCCTGGTGCCCGCCTGCGCCGTGGAAATGATGCACACCTATTCCCTTATTCATGACGACCTGCCGGCCATGGACAATGACGACCTGCGCCGCGGCAAGCCCACCAGCCACAAGGCCTTCGGGGAAGGGGTAGCCATTCTGGCGGGAGACGCCCTGCTGACGGAAGCCTTTGCCGTGATCGCCCAGGTGGACGACACGGAACGCTACACTGTCCGGGATTACGTCCGGGAACTGGCGGCTACCGGCGGCAGCACGATGCTCATCGGCGGCCAGATTCTGGACCTGGAAGGGGAGCACAAGCAGCTCTCCGAACCGGAAGTGCGCGCCGTGTACGAAGGGAAGACGGCGGCCCTGCTGACCACGGCCCTCCGCTTCGGCGCCATGTCCGCGAACGCCACGGAAGCCCAGTTGGAAGCCGTCACGGACTTCGGCTACAACCTTGGCCTCGCCTTCCAGGTAATTGATGACATTCTGGACCTGACCGCCTCCACGGAAAAGCTCGGCAAGACCGCCGGCAAGGACGTGAACGCCCAGAAATCCACCTGCCCGGCCCTGATAGGCATGGACGGAGCCCGTTCCGAAGCGAAATGCCGCACCCAGGCGGCCCTGGACGCCCTGATGATCTTCCCGGAAGAACGCCGCACCCGCCTGGTGGAACTGGCCAACTATCTCCTCAACCGCGAATATTAAGCCGCATTTTCTTTCATGCCCGCAGAAACCGTATCCGACAACGTGGAAACCCTGATCAATCTGGCGCTGGCCGAAGACTTCGGCCCCGGGGATGTGACTTCCACATACTTCGTCCCGGAACACCTGACCGCCAGAGCCATTCTGACGCCCCGGAAAAAGGGCGTTCTTTCCGGCGTCAACGTGGCGGCGGAAGTCTTCCGCAAGGTGGACCCCTCCCTGAAGGTGGAAGTCTACCTGCATGACGGGGAGGCCGTGGCGCCCGGCGCCGTGGTGATGCTCATTGAAGGGTCCGCCCGCTCCATCCTGGGAGCGGAACGCACCGCGCTCAACTTCATCCAGCGCCTTTCCGGCGTAGCCACGCTCACCAGGAAATACGTGAAGGCCGTTTCCCACACCAGCGCCCGCATCCTGGACACCCGCAAGACCACTCCCGGCTACCGCCTGCTGGAAAAGGCAGCCGTGGCCCACGGCGGAGGCACCAACCACCGCATGGGCCTTTATGACCGCGCCATGGTGAAGGACAACCACCTGATGACGGACGGCAACACGGAACACCTCCAGCAGTGCATCAACAGGCTGCGCGCGGAAAAGCCCGGCGTGGAAATCCAGCTGGAAGCGGACACCCTGGAACAGGTGGAAGCCTTCCTCAAGCTGGAAGGAGTGGACCACATCCTTCTGGACAACATGACGCCGGAGATGCTGAAGCAGGCCGTCGCCATGCGCGGCGACCGCGCCACGCCCCTGATGGAAGCCAGCGGGGGCGTCAACCTGGACACGGTGGCCGCCATTGCGGAATCCGGCGTGGACTTCGTTTCCGTGGGCTACGTCACCCACTCCGCCCCCTCCCTGGACCTGGGGCTGGATTTCAGCGTGGAATAACACTTACCTTTCACCCTATCATGGACCTGTCCAATTTCAGAGAAGAATACCTCAAGGGCCAGCTTCACAGAAAAGACCTGGCGGAAAACCCCTTTGAACAATTCCAGACCTGGTTTGAACAGGCCTTGAAAGCGGACATTCCGGAACCCAACGCCTTTTCCCTGGCTACGGTGAACGCCCACGGCAGGCCCTCCCTGCGTACGGTGCTGCTCAAATACTTTGACCAGACAGGCTTCGTCTTTTTCACCAACTACGGCAGCCACAAGGCCCATGACATTGAAGAAAACCCGCAGGTCTGCATGATGCTGCCATGGGTGATGCTGGAACGCCAGGTCATCATTTACGGGAAGGCCGTCAAGGTTTCCCGCGCGGAATCCCTGAAATACTTCCTCACCCGTCCCAAGGAATCCCAGCTCGGCGCGTGGGTCTCTCAGCAAAGCTCCGTCATCTCCGGAAGAAAACTGCTGGAAATGAAGCTGATGGAGCTGAAAAACAAATTCTCCAAGGGAGAAATCCCCCTGCCCTCCTTCTGGGGCGGCTACCGGATCATTCCGGACACCTTTGAATTCTGGCAGGGCGGCCCCGGCCGCGTTCACGACCGCTTCATGTACAAGCTCCAGGAAAACGGTTCCTGGACGATCGAACGCCTCCAGCCATGATTACCCGGCGAGCAACAGACCAGGGAGTTGCTTTCCTGGACGTGGAAACACCGCTCTGTACAGCCACCCTGTGCCTGCAAGGGGCGCACCTCACGTCATGGAAGCCGGAGGGGCAGGAAGAATGCCTCTTCCTTTCCCCCAATGCGGTCTTTGCGCCCGGCAAAGCTATCCGCGGCGGCATTCCCGTCTGCTGGCCCTGGTTCGGTCCGCGAAAGGGCGAACCGTCCCACGGCGTGGCGCGCACCTCGGAATGGCGCCTCCATCACCAGGAGACGGACAAGCGGGGGAACGCCCTGCTTTCCCTGGCCTTCTATCCGGAAGACGAATCCTACCCCGCCGCCATCCTGCGCCTGGCGCTGGGCCGCACGCTGGCCATGAAGCTGGAAACCACCGCCCGCATGCAGCCCTGCAAGCTCACGGAAGCCTTTCACAACTACTTTGCCGTCGGCAACCTGACCAAATGCCGCGTACACGGGCTGGACGACGTACCGTTCCGGGAAGAAGCGCCCCAGCCCATGAAGCACGGAGAACGCCCGCTGGCCCCCCTGGGGTGCCTGGACCGCGTTTACGACTGCCCGGCCTGTTCCGGGAAAATCGTGCTGGAAGACTTCGTGCTGAACCGCACCATCACCGTGGAGCGGGACCACGCCTCTTCCGTCATCATCTGGAACCCGGGACAGCAGGGAGCCGGAAACATGGCGGATCTGGGCGCGGAATCCTGGAACAAATTCCTGTGCGTGGAAATGGGCAATGCCGGTTCCCGCTGCATTCCCCTCGCCTCCGGACAATCCCACACCCTGTGCCAGAAAATCACGGTGGGACCGCTGGAATAGCAGGCATTCCCCCTCCCTTCCGCCTCCGGATGAACGGACGGCTGGCAGGAAACCCCATGCGCGGGGAATGACCTCCCAGGCCGTTCCGTACCGCTTCCGGACAGGGGAGCATGAAGAACGGCAGCCTTTCCGTCCTTCCCTTCAAAAGGTGAAATTGGACTCCTCCGGAACTTTTGTTCCCTGAATCATCCCTCCGTGGAGCTCTCCGGCAGGATTCGGCTTGCAAAAACCCCCCTTTTAAGGTTTGGTAGATTCCGAGCCTTTTGGCGCGTTCCCTACCAAGATGCATACAAACCCACCTTCCGATGTTGGCAATGCCGCAACCTTCATTGCGGAAATTTACGGTCAGGATGTCTTCAACATGGAGACCATGCGCAACTACCTGCCCCGTCCCGTCTACAAGAAACTGCTGGCTACCATCCGCAAGGACGAAAAGCTGGACCCGGACATTGCCAATGAAGTGGCCCAGGCCATGATGACGTGGGCTCTGGAAAAGGGCGCCAGCCATTACACCCACTGGTTCCAGCCCCTCAACGGAAGCACGGCGGAAAAGCATGACTCCTTCGTGGACGTGGACCCGGAAGGAAACCTGGAACTCAAATTCTCCGGAAAGAGCCTGGTTCAGGGCGAGCCGGACGCCTCCAGCTTCCCCTCCGGCGGCCTCCGCGCCACCTTTGAAGCCCGCGGCTACACTGCCTGGGATCCCACCAGCCCCGCCTTCATCAAGCGCACGGAAAACGGCGCCACCCTCTGCATCCCCACCGCCTTCTGCTCCTATAAGGGACAGGCGCTGGACAAAAAGACTCCCCTTCTCCGCTCCATGACCGCCGTCACCCGCCAGGCCAGGCGCCTGCTGTCCTGCTTCGGCGGCCCGTCCAACATCCACGTCAGCGCCGATCTGGGCGCGGAGCAGGAATACTTCCTGGTGGACAAGCAGCTTTACGCCCTGCGCCCGGACCTGATGATGTGCGGCCGCACCCTCTTCGGCAACGTCCCCCCCAAGCACCAGCAGATGGAAGACCACTACTTCGGCTCCATCAAGGACCGCGTGCTGGAATTCATGGTGGACGTGGACGAAGCCCTCTGGAAACTTGGCATTCCGGCCAAAACGCGCCACAATGAAGTTGCGCCCGGCCAGTTTGAAATTGCGCCCATCTTTGAAAGCCAGAACCTGGCCGTGGACCACAACATGCTGGTCATGGAAGTGCTCCGCAAGACCGCCAACAAGCATGACATGGTCTGCCTGCTGCATGAAAAGCCCTTCTCCGGCATGAACGGCTCCGGCAAGCACAACAACTGGTCCCTCTCCGCCCCCGGTTACGGCAGCCTGCTCAACCCGGGTTCCAGCCCGCAGGAAAACGCCATCTTCCTCACCCTGCTCTGCGCCACGATCAAGGCCGTGGACGAACACGCGGACCTGCTGCGCGCCTCCGTCGCCAAATCCGGCAACGAACACCGCCTGGGCGCCCATGAAGCGCCTCCGGCCATCATCTCCATCTTTCTGGGGGATCTGCTGGATGAAATCATTGAGCAAATTGAAAAGGGCGGCACCAAAAAGGCGTGCACCCAGAAAACCATCAACATCGGCGTGGATACCCTGCCCATGTTCCCTCTGGACGCCTCCGACAGGAACCGCACCAGCCCCTTCGCCTTCACGGGCAATAAATTCGAATTCCGCGCCGTAGGCTCCTCCCAGACCTGCGCCTGGCCCATGACGGTGCTCAACACCATCGTGGCGGAAAGCCTGGATGAAATCTGCACCATCCTGGAACCTGTCAAGGACAAGCCGGAGGAATTCCATGCCACGCTGAACAAGCTGCTTCAGAACATCATCAAGAAGCACAAGCGCATCCTTTTCAGCGGAGACGGCTACGGAGAAGCCTGGATTGAAGAAGCGGAACGCCGCAAACTGCCCAACGTTCCCGGCACCATTGAAGCCCTGGCCGCGCTGGAAACGCCCAAGGCCAAGGCCCTCTTTGAAAAATACAAGGTGGTCAGCCCCGTGGAGCTCCACGCCCGCCATGAAATCCAGACGGAAATCTTCCACAAGGAAATCAGCATTGAAGCGGAAACCGCCCTTCTGATGGTGGAAACCCTCTACATCCCCGCCGTGACGGAACAGCTCACGCAGCTCACCACCGCCATAGCCCAGATGAAAGCCGCCGGAATCAAGGCGGGCATGAAAGCCACCGCGGACCGCGCCAACCAGATCGGCACGCTGCTGGACCTTCTCCCCACCCAGGTGCAGGAACTCCGCTGCGCCGTGGACAAAGCCGAGACGAAGGTCATCCAGACGGGCATGGACAATCTAAGAAGCACCATCGACATGCTGGAAAGCCTGACGGACGCAGACCTGTGGCCCGTTCCCACCTATGCGGAACTGCTCTTTCTGTAAAACAAAGGGCTCCCTCCGGAACAGAAAATAACTGGCTATCAACCATAAACATCACTTATTCCAGTACCTTCCCCAAGAAAAAGGGCAAATTAATCGCCTGACGGATTGACAAAACAGCCAAAATAGTTATCCTTTCCGTCCGGTTGTGCATAGGCCGCTTAGACGGACGGCACTGAATCTAGTAATTCACAAGAAGCATCTTTCAACATCATGAGCAAGAGGACTTATCAACCATCCAAGCGTTGCCGCAAGCGTCAGTTCGGATTCCGTGCACGCATGGCTACCAAGAACGGAGCAGACATCATTCGCCGCCGCCGCGCCAAAGGCCGCAAGCGCCTGCTTCCCAAGGGAGCCGAAATCCAGTACAAGCGCCATACCATCCAGCACGGCCGTTAATTCAGCCGCCAGGACTTGGTTAACGCCTCCTTGGAACTTTTTCACGGGCCGACCCGCGGGAGATGCGTCTTACTCGTCAACAAAGCATGACCAGGGCATTCCAATTTGCCCGGGTGCGCAACGAGGGACCATCCGTAGCAGGTCGGCTTATTGTTTTAAGTGCAGCCCCGCTGGAACATCCGGAGGAACCCTCCAAATTCGGCATCATCTGCACGAAAAAAATCGGCTGCGCCGTCGTCCGCAACAAGCTGCGGAGACGCGTACGGGAAATCCTGAGGGCGCACGGAGCCCCCTTTGAACACGGCGTGCACCTGGTGTGCGTCCTCCGCTGGCGGGCCGTGGAAGCCAGCTATGCAGACCTGGAGCGGGACTGGCAGAAAGCCGCCCGCAAGCTCAAACTTCAACTTCTTTCCCGGGAACAAGACAAAGCATGATGAAATGGCTGCTCATTGCCCTGGTACGGGGCTACCAAACCTTCATCAGCGCCCCCCTGCATGCGCTGGGGGGCCCCGGCAGCGGCTGCCGCTATACTCCCTCCTGTTCCCAGTACTTCATCCAGGCCGTCCGGGTCCATGGAGCCTGGCGCGGCTTTCTTCTTGGCTCATGGCGCATTTTAAGATGCAACCCGTGGGGCGGTTCAGGGTATGATCCTGTGCCTCCGGCCCGCACGCCGCATTAAATTACCTTTCTCTCCCCTCCCTCTCAACCAACTTCAATCAAGCTATATCACATTATGGATCGCACAGCATGGATCGTCATAGGCGTTTGCGCCGCCCTTCTGGGCCTGAACATTTACATGGGCAACAATAAAAAGGAAGAGCCCGTCCCCGCCGCCCCGGCTCCCGTCCAGCAGACGGCCGCCGCTCCGGCAAGCGTCCCGGCTCCCGGAGCACAGGCGCCCGCCGCTCCCAGCGCCCCGGAACAGCCTTCCGCCAGCAAGGCCCTTGAAGAAGACAAGACCAGCCCGATCACGCTGACGGCCACGCAGGAAGCGGACGGCAAGCAGGAACCCTTCATCACGTACACCTTCAACCGCATCGGCGGCTCCATCGGCGCCGTTACCCTCCACAACGACATTGTGGACTCCCAAAAAGTCGCGGACCACAACATCACCATCAACGAAGCCCAGCAGAGGGGCATTGGCGAGCTTGTCTTCAACATGGACGCCACCCAGGACCCGTCCTATGACAACACCGTGTACAAGGAAGTCAGCCGCACGGCGGACTCCGTCACCCTGGAGGGCTATGATCCCGCACGGCAGCTCTTCATCTCCAAGACCTACCCCCTGCACCCCGTCAAGAATCTGGAAGGAAAAGTACTGCCCGGCAGCAAGTACCTCATCCGCCTGACCGTCTCCCTGCTCAACAAATCCTCCAACGTCCAGGATCTGCGCTACATGGGCATCTTCGGCGGCAGCGCCTACCCCATCGCCAAGAGTGAACCGAAGGACACCTACACCCACTTCTTCTACCATGCGGACGGTTCCCTGGAACAGGAAGTGCCCTCCTATTTCACGGGCGGCTTTTTCAGCACCGCAAAGGCCCGCGTCCTGGAAGGCCCCTTGCAGGACCTGACCTATGCCGGCGTGATGAGCCAGTACTACGCCACCATTCTTCTTCCCCAGAACGAGTCCAAGGGCTCCACCGTGTACGCCACCCGCCAGGAATTCCCGCTGGCGCATGAAAACAACACACTGGTGCCCGGCGTCACCGTAGCCATGGGCATCCCCAACCTGACCATGGCGCCCAACGAAATAAAGACGCTCACCTACGACATCTACACCGGTCCCAAATTCAACGCCTACCTGCGCGACCTGAACCTCACCTACCCCGCCATCAGCGACATCATGGCGTACGGCTGGCTCGTCTTCCTGAGCGTGCCGATGAACTGGCTGCTCAACCTCTTCCACGGATGGTTCGGAAACTGGGGCGTGGCCATCATCTGCATGACCATCGTCGTCCG
>ENA-OURZ01003759-OURZ01003759.1-human-gut-metagenome-genome-assembly--contig:-NODE-3759-length-12271-cov-7.427390_pt1 | contig 12271 bp, 8 predicted proteins | sample MGYA00242073_ERZ509195 | MGnify/ENA primary metagenome ERZ509195 (study PRJEB26280, sample SAMEA2338837) | human gut metagenome | biome: human gut; feature: human-associated habitat; material: faeces...
CCGAACATCCGCTTGAACTCCTGCTGGATGCGGTCGGCCTTGTCCGCCGAGATGCCCGGGATGAGGGTGAGCTGGGCGGGGTCGTTGGCGATAACTTCCAGCGCCGCCGCGCCAAATTTGTCAATGATCTTATCCGCCGTCCGAGCCCCGATGTAGGGCAGCGACCGGCTGGCGAGGAAGGCGTAGACGGCCTCGAGGTCTTTGGGCATATCCGTCTCGCACTCCTGTGCGTGGAACTGTCGGCCATAGGTGGCGTGGTTCTCGTACCTGCCCCGGCAGACGACGCTCTCACCGGCGTGGAGCTCTCCCACCACGCCGCACACAACGGTGACGACACCGCCGCCCGACACCTCGAACACGGTGTAGCCGTTGTCCTCGTTCAGGTAGATGATGTCCTCTACCGTGCCTTCCAGCCGTTCCAGCTCCTGCTCCATCGTCCCGCCTCCTCGTTTTGACACAACTATATATAGTATAGCGATTTTGGGGGGATTTGTAAATACAACAAAAGCTCCCCCGAAGGGGAGCTGTAGGTGAGGTTTAATCCCCCACCCCATATGCATTTTCTTTCATCAGCCGATTGCGCACTGCAAAGTACGCCGGGATGAGGAAGAAGCAGGCGAAGAACCATGCCACAGGGTTGGCGATGCAGGCCGCAAAGTAGCCCCAGAGCGGCACGAACCAGAAGCCCACCATGGCACGGGCGACCATCTCGGCCACGCCCGCGAACATGGCAAGGCCGGAATAGCCCAGGCCCTGGATGGTGTAGCGGTAGATGATGAGGACAGCCAGCGGGATGTAGAACACGCTGTTCCAGAAGATGAAGCTGCGGGCATTCGCCATGATCTCCACCTCGCTGCTCTCGAGGAAGAGGCTGATGAGCGGCACATCCAGCACACGCAGGATGAGGAAGGATGCCACACTGTAGACGCAGCCAATTCCCAGCGCAGTATTGACGCCCCGGTCCACACGCTTGAGGTCGTGAGCGCCCATGTTCTGGCTGGCGTAGGTGGTCATGGCGGTGCCGATGCTCTCCAGCGGCACCGAGAGGAACTGGGCGGCCTTGCTGCCTGCGGTCTGCGCGGCCACGATGCTGCTGCCCAGACCGTTCACCGCGCCCTGCAGCACGACGCTGCCGATGGCGGTGATGCTGCACTGCAGGCCCATGGGGATGCCCATGTTGCAGAGCTTGAGGCAGTGGCTGGCGCTCAGACGGCCCTCTTCCCTGCTCCATTTCAGCTCCGGGTAGTGGCGGCCGATGTAGATGAGACTGCCGATGCCCGCCACCGCCTGACTGAACACGGTGGCGAAGGCCGCACCGAACGCCCCCATCCGGAAGATGAGGATACAGAGCAGGTCGAGGCCGATGTTCAGCACGCTGGCCACCAGCAGGAAATAGAGAGGCCGCTTGCTGTCGCCCAGCGCGCGCATGAGGGCGCTGGTGACGTTGTACAGCAGGGTGAAGGGGATGCCCCAGAAGATGGTGCGGATGTAGATGTCCGCGATGTCGATGATGTTGTCGGGGGTGTTGGTCCAGACCAGCACCGCCCGGGTCAGGGCCACCGTCACCACCGTGAGCACGACGGCGAAAAAGAGGCTCAGCCAGACGGTATTGGCGGTGTAGCGCCGCATCTCTCTGTAATCCTTCGCGCCGAAGGTCCACGAGATGGGGATGGAGAAGCCGCAGGCGATGCCGTTGACGAAGCCCAGCACCAGATAGTTCAGGCCGCCCACGCTGCCCACCGCCGCCAGCGCATCCACGCCCACGAAGCGGCCCACGATGATGGTATCGGCCAGATTGTAGAACTGCTGGAACAGACTGCCCAGCATCAGCGGCACCGCAAAAGCAAGGATGAGCTTGAGCGGGCTGCCCTGTGTCATGTCTTTTGTCATACAAAGCCCCTCCCCGGGCGGTCACTTAACATTTCTTTGCCGGATCTTTACCGACAAAAACGCCCTGCCGGACGAGGGGCAGGACGTTTTGCGTTTCATGAGTGGTATTATACTCAGCTCATCGTGATTTTGCAAGGGGTTTGGGGCAGATTTCTTCGTACAACATTGCTATTTTCTATCGGTGGTTTTTGGTGATTGTGCGCAGGGGGCGGCAGGTCTGCCCCTGCGCAGGACCCTCCTGCTGCACTCCCTCTCAGCGCGCGCTCTCAGCCTTCATAATCGTAGTTCCGTATGGAGTCATAAAAGGAATTCCACCAAGCAAGATCCGGTGGCTGACTGACCCTTATCCATTTTTTTGTCTTCCAATCTCCTTCCCAATCCGGCGGCTGACTGTCATCCTTGCCCGGCTGCCACACCCAGTCACCCTGACTGTCCGTTACCCATCCGCTTGTCTCCGGCTGCTGAGTGCCTGTTTCCGGCTGCTTACCGATTGTCTCTGGCTGCTGGGCCGTTGTGAGGCTGTCCGGCGAGGGAGTCGCCAGCCCGCTGAGGTCACCGACGGAGGGGGCCGGGTCGTCCTTCTTGCTGTCCTGCTTCCCGCTCACGAGCTTCACGATGTCAGCCGAATCGTCATGCGTGACGTCCTGCTTCCCGCTCACGAACTTCACAATGTTACCGGTAAATGTCTTCCACCCCGTCGAGTCGGAGGCGGACTTCCCGGGCAGACGGACCGTGATGGAGCCCATGTCGGTGACCTTCGGGTCTGCGATGGAGTCGGTCACGCCGCCGACGGTGCCTGTTCCCGGCTGAGTCAGCTCGGGCAGTCCGCTCAGGGAGCTACTTTCCCGACCGGAGAGGACCGTTCCCCATTGCTTTTTCTCCTGCTTACGGCGGGCGATCGCCTCCTCCACCCGGGCAGTCTCCTGTGCTTTCTCTTCCTCATCGCCAACGTGGTACACGAGGACCAGTTCCTTGCCGTTTTCGCGCAAGACATTCTCATACAAGAACTTTTCTCTCTCACGCGAGAACATTTCTCTATCATATCCTGTCTGCCCGACAACATGGAATCTATAAATTCCTTCATGGTACAGCCCGAATTCGAACGCACCCTTCGCGCCGACCAGATCTTTGATCCGGGCCAGCGGAATGACGGCCTCCATCTCCTGCCCTTCCCCATCAAGGAATCGGACGCGGAGTTCATCGACCTCCTTTGCAAGCTCCCGCAGCGAGTCGCCTGTCATCCAAAAGAGCGAACCGTGGGCATCGAAGCGCAGGACCTTGTTGACCGGGTCATACTCTGCCGTGGTCACATCTGCAAGCTCCTGTGTGCCATCCGGATGGGTGATCACGCCCATGGCCTCGTACATCTGCTTCACACGGTCCGGCACCTCGCCGGTCTGCACGCTTGGAGCGTCGTCCTCGTCGTCGTCCTCGGTATCATCGGGCTGTTCTGGCTTGTCTGGCTGCTCTGGCTTGTCTGGCTGTTCCGGCTTGTCCGGCTGCTCCGGTTGGGAGGGCGTCCGCCGGTCGTAGCTGTAGTCCTCCATCTTCTTCCCGTCGGGGTCGTAGCGGGTCAGACTACCGCCCGTCACCTTGTGGTCGTCGTCAGAGAGGGCGTCATTGGGGATCTCGCCGACTATGCCGCCGCCGATGGCCGCAGTTTTGCCGCCGGTGCTTGCGCCTGCCTTGACCTCCACCTCGGCGTCGCCGGAGATGATGATGTGATTGGGATTGCTGGGCGGCGCATCCGGGTCTATCTCAGACCACGCACCCGCGCCGTCGCCGATGCCTGCCGCGCCGGGGCGGGGGTCGCCGCTGTAGCTGCCGCCCGTGGCCGACACCTTGCCGCCGGTGATCTCGATGTTTCCGGCACCGCTTTCGTAGCCGCCGCCGATGCCTGCGCCGTCTTTGCCGCCCTCGGCGGTGAGGGAGCCTTTGGTGTCGTTGTCGTCCTTGATGGTCAGCTTGCCGGAGATGGTTTTGCCATCTTCAGACCTTTCATCGTTCTTCTCAAGGCCCGCATTGTTGCTGCCGCTCTTCAGCTCGTTGGCGCCGTCCAGCTCGATGGCGGCATCGTGGTCACCCTGCACGGTGACGGCGGCTTTGCCCGCATCGACTGGGCTGTCACCGCTGACGTCCCCCTCGGTCTCGTCGCTGACGTCAATTTTCAGGTCGTCGAAGGTGACGTCCACGTTGCCCTCGGAGGTGTCGATGGTGACGGTGTTCTTATCCGACTCGCCGGTGATGACGGTCTCCCCCTCATCCTTCTCGAAATCCTTTTCACCCTGCTTGACATTGTTATAGTTTCCGCTTTCATCGCTCGCACCTTTGACCGTAATGTCGCCGTCGGCGATGTTCCATGTTTTCGCATAGGCCGGGATGCCGGAGCTCACCACGATGCCCGCGATGACGGCGGCGGCCACGCCCCGCCGGAGTGCGCTCTTCAGTCTCATAGTACATCTCCTTTCGTTCTGTGTATCATGCAATGCCGTCGCTGCGGCTCAGAGGCTCTCCTTTGAGATGCTTATTTCTTTGGGCTGCCCCAAGTCCTCCGGTATCCAGAGCTTTATCTCACCCTGGGTATCCGGCAGGTCGTCCCAGTCGTCACCGATCTGGCTGTGCTTCCATCTCGCATCCTGCGGCAGAGTGACATACTTTGTGCCATCCGGGACGGTGGTTTCCAGCAGGAAAAGCCGTGGCTTATCCTCCTCGGGAGCGGTGTCCTCATATCGGTAAGCCAGCTGTTTCAGGGACTCGTCAAGCCCGATTCTCGGCGTTTCCGTTCTCGCAGGCTCGAGCCACCAATCCAAACTCGGGAGGTCGTCCCTTTTTTTCGCGAGTTGGAAGTCCATCATCTCCCGCTCTTGTTTCAGTAATTCGTCGAGTTCACGTCTGAGTTCTTCACTCGTTTTTTGCTCTACCGTTTCCTCTCTCTCAGGCTCGAGCCACCAATCCAAACTCGGGAGGTCGTCCCTTTTTTTCGCGAGTTCGTGGGTCAATATCAGCCACTCCTGCGGCTCTGGCGTCTGCACCGGCACCCACTCCAGATAGCGCTCCGACAGGTCGTCCCGCGTTTCGCCGTCCAGCCGGAGGCTGATGTCCTCCCTGTTCTGCTTCAGCTCCACGTCAGCGTCCTCGCCCGCCGCGTCGGCCATCTTGTCCACGCTATAGTGGGTCATGGTGTACTCATAGCGGAAGAAGATGTCCTCCACGCCGTCCTCCCGGAGACTGGAGATGTCGGTGGTGACGGTGGAGCGGGGAGCGGCGCTCTCAATAAGCACCACACCCCCCGGGGTGAGGACCTCTCCGGCGTCGCCGGCCTTTACGCTGCCGACCATGGGGTCGGTGCTCTCAATAATGGCCAAAGCAGAATCCCACCGCTGGATGGTGACCCGGCTGGAAAAGAAGCCGCCCACCACCATGCCGCCGGGCAGGGGTTCGGGGGCGTTCTCCTGCACCGGGGGCGGGACGTCATCATCATCGTCGTCCTCGTCGTCGTCCGGCTGGGGCTTGGGGGTGGAGGTGTAGTCGTAGCCCATCCCCTCCATCACGGTGCCGTCCGCGTTCAGACGGGTCAGCCGTCCTCCCGTCACCTTATGTTCATCGTCAGAAAGGTTCTCCGTGGGTACTTCGCCGTAGCTGCCGCCGATGGCCGGGGCCTTGGCGTCCGTCATCTGGCTTCCCGCCTTGGCCGTCACCTCGGCGTCGCCGCAGATGTAGAGGTCTCCCGGGTTCGGGTCGTCGGTGTCGTCCGACGCGCGGCCTGCACCGTCGCCGATGCCTGCCGCGTTGCTCCCGCCCACAGCCTCGATGGTGCCGCCCCGGATGGTGATGTTGCTGCCGGTGCTCTCGATGCCGCCGCCGATGCCTGCGCCGCCGAAACCGCCCTCAGCGGTGAGGGAGCCGTCCTTGCCCTTGTCGTCCTTAATGGTCAGAGTGCCTTTCGACTCGTGTTCGTTCTTCTCAAGACCCGCATTATAGCCGCCGCTCTTCAGCTCGTTGTCGCCGTCCAGCTCGATGGTCGCATCGTGGTCGCCCTGCACGGTGACGGCTGCTTTGCCCGCATCGACTGGGCCGTCGCCGCTGCCATCCCCCTCCTTCTTGCCGCTGACGTCGATCTTCAGGCCGTCGAAGGTGACGTCCACGTCGCCCTTGGAAGTGTCGATGGTGACGGTGTTCTTATCCGACTCGCCGGTGATGACGGTGTTGGTATCGTCCTTGTCGATGGTCTCGCCCTGTGAGACCTTGTTCTTTCCTTCGGTGTCGCCCGCTTTCACGGTGATGTCGCCGTTGGCGATGTCCCACCGGGCCGCATAGGCCGGGATGCCGGAACTCACCACGATGCCCGCGATGACGGCGGCGGCCACGCCCCGCCGGAGTGCGCTCTTCAGTCTCATAGTCCGTCCTCCTTTGGTCTGTTCGTCTTTTGAAGAATCAGCCTTTTCTGATGCAAGTTTACCAAAAAAGCCGGATGATGTAAATAAAAACTGCGCGAATCGTGGTGTTTTCGGCGTGAATGGCGCAAAAAAGCCCTCCCGAGCGGGGAGGGCCATAGCCTGTCTTATTCAGAGTAGTGCGCCAAAAACTGCTTGGTGCGCTCCTCCTGGGGGTGGTCGATGAGCTGGCGGGCCGGGCCTTCCTCCACCACGACGCCGCCGTCCATGAATAGGATGCGGTCGGCCACGTCGCGGGCGAAGTGCATCTCATGGGTGACGATGATCATGGTGGTCTTTCGGTCGGCGAGGTCCCGCAGGACACGGAGGACTTCGCCGGTCAGCTCCGGGTCAAGGGCGCTGGTGGGCTCATCGAAGCAGAGGATGTCCGGGTGGAGCGCCAGTGCGCGGGCGATGGCCACCCGCTGCTGCTGACCGCCGGAGAGCTGGTGGGGGTAGTGGCCTGCCCGCTCCGACAGGCCCATCTGGGCCAGCAGGTCACGGGCCTGTGCTTCCAGCTGGGCGTGGATGGCCTTTTTATTGGCCTTGTAGTCGGGCTGCTCCTTTGCCAGAAGCTCCCCCGCCAGCATCACGTTTTCCAGCGCGGTGTACTGGGGGAAGAGGTTGAAGTTCTGGAACACGAGGCCGAAGTGGAGGCGCTTTTTCCGCACCTCGCTCTCCCGCTGGGTGGCAGGGTCGGCGGCGTCCCACATGGTCTCGCCGTTCACCCTGATGACGCCGGTGTCGGGACGCTCAAGGAAATTCAGGCAGCGCAGCAGCGTCGTCTTGCCCGAGCCGGACGAGCCGATGATCGCCAGCGCCTCGCCCTGTTCCAGTGTGAGCGAGATGTCCTTGAGAACTTTCGTCTCGCCGAAATTCTTCCCGATGCCGGAGGCTTCGAGTAATGCCATAATTCAGTATCCTCCTTAGCAGCGGAAATAGTCCATCTTTTTCTCGGCCCAGTCCAGCAGCAGGGTGAGTGCGCCGACAAAGACGAGGAAGAAAATCGCGGTGGAGAACAGCGGCCAGATAAGGCCCTTGGCGCTGTACTCCTTCGCCATCATGATGATCTCCTTGTTGGCGATGACATTCGCCAGCGAGGTATCCTTCACCAGCGTGATGACCTCGTTGCCCATCGGGGGCAGGATGCGCTTGACGACCTGCAGGAGCGTGACCTTGAAAAAAATCTGGCTCTTGGTCATGCCCAGCACCTGACCGGCCTCGGTCTGGCCTTTCGGCACATCCTCGATGCCGCCGCGGTAGATCTCAGAGAAGTAGCAGGCGTAGTTGATGGCGAAAGCCACCACCGCCGCCACCAGACGGCCCGAAGAGCCGGAGGGCCAGGGGTTGGTCATGCCCAGCAGGCCGGGGCCAAGGTAGATGACGATGATCTGGAGCATCAGCGGCGTACCGCGGATGACCCACACGAAGGTCTTGACGACGCCCCGCAGCGGTGCGCACCGGCTCATGGAGCCAAAGGCCACCACAAGGCCCAGCGGCAGCGAGAACAGCAAGGTCAGAAAGAACAGCTCACAGTTGAGCGCGAATGCGCCGGTCAGACGCTCCAAAATCACAGTCACAGAATCACTACACCTATCCGTTTATAATGTAAGTTACTCAGCCAGAGTCAGGCCGTACTTGTCAGCCAGAGTCTGCATGGTGCCGTCAGCCTTCAGCTCGTCGAAAGCGTTGTCCACAGCCTCGGCCACGTCGCTGCCCTTGCGGAAGGCCACGCCGTACTCCTCGACGTTCAGCTCATCCACCATCTTGAGATTTGCGTAGTCGGTACCCTCGCCGATCATGGCAGAAGCCAGAGTCAGGTCGAGGATGGCGGCGTCAGCAGTGCCAGCGGCGACTTCCATCAGGCAGTCGGTCTGAACAGCCTTGGAGATGAAATCAGCCTGAGACAGGTCGGCGTTCTCGGTGATGGTGGTCTCACCGGCAGAGCCGGCCTCGGCCACCACGGTCTTGCCGATGAGGTCGGCGGTGGAGGTGTAGTCGGTGCCGTCCTTCACCACGACGACCTGGGCGTTCTTGACGTAGGGCTTGGTGCAGGCCATGTTCTCCTCGCGGTCATCGGTCAGGGTCAGGCCGTTCCAGATGCAGTCGATGCTCTTTGCAGCCAGCTCGGTCTCCTTGGTGTCCCAGTTGATCTCCACGAACTCCGGCTCGACACCCAGCTTCTCACAGACAGCGGTGGCCAGCTCGGTATCGAAACCGGTGAAGTTGCCGTCGGCGTCGGTGTAGTTCATCGGCTCATACACGGTGTAGCCGATGACCATCTTGCCGTTGGACTGGAGGTAAGCCAGGTCGCTGTCAGCGGCCACGGAGCTTGCCGGGGCGGCAGAGGCGGCGGCAGAAGAAGCAACCGTAGAAGTGGATGCAGAACCGCCGCAGGCGGCAAGGCTCAGTGCCATCGCACCGGCCAGAAAAGCAGATACCAGACGTTTCATGTTGTAATTTCCTCCCTCAGATTCAGCAGAAGCGGCGCTTCGTTTTACCGCTTTACCATGCTAAATTGTTAAACTGTGACTATAGAATAGCGCGTTTTGCCCCGTTTTGCAAGAGGAAAACCGATTTTTTCGCGTTTTGCCCGCAGACCGCCCCTTTCCGATCGGGTTTTCGGTGTATTTGTACAAAGGACAAAAAGAAAACCGCCACCTCACGGTGACGGTCAGACTTTCCGTTCAATTTATAATGACGCATTCTCAAACGCATCCCCTGCGGCCTTTTGCAGGGCGTCGATGGAGATGGTGCAGAGGGCCGCGAGGTCGGCGTCCGAGCCGTCGGCAGGGATGTCCGCCACCTCTTTCTCAGTCTTGCCCTTGAGGTAGCTGCAATAGCCCTCGCTGTGCTCGTACCACTCCTTGCCGAGACTGGATGCATTCCGCATCCCGTAGCTGTCGCCCAGCTCAAGCTTGGAGCGGACGGTGTCCGGGGCGGTGACGCCGCCGTCTGCCGCGATGGTCAGCGCAGGCTCTGCCATGTCGCCGATGGCGCTGGTCACACGGCCATCGGCATCCAGAGTCAGGGCCACGACGGTAAGGTCAACTTCTGCGTTCACATCCTTGTCGTCGGTGGCGGTGATGTCCGAAGAGGCATTCTCCGCCTCCACGCCGAGGCTCACCCGGTCGCCCTTCGCCGCGCCGAGGGCGGACGCATTCGTGCAGGCTTTCGCCACGGCGTCGCGGTACTGATCCACCCGGATGGTGCAGCCGGACAGCAGGTCGGCGTCCGCAGCCTTGCCGTCCTTATCCGTTTCCAGCATGGATGCCTGCTCGGGCGTCATGCCGGTGAGGTAGTCGGCGAAGTCATCGGCCTGCTCGGCCCAGCCCTTTTTCAGCGAAGATGCCGCTGCCAGCGGGTAGTCGTCCCCTTTCTGGCGCTTGGTGCGGTAGTCGGTGGGCATGGTGACGACGCCTTTGCCGTCGGCGGTAACTTCCACTTCCAGCTCATCCAGCATCACGTCGGCCAGCTTGCCGTCTCCGTCCAGCAGGACGGCGGCGGCGATGGTATGGATGGTGCCGGTGCGGGCCTCGTCGGAGGCCTCGGTCAGGATGCCGAGGCCGGTCTTCCAGCCGCCGGTCTGGGTGGTGCTGGCACTGCCGGACGAGCCGGACATGGCGTTCGAACTGCTCATGCTGCCGGAATCGCTGTTGCCTTTGCGGCAGCCGGACAGCAGCAGTGCCGCCGCCACGGCACAGCTCAGAAGAGCTTTTTGTCTCTGTGTCATAAGCGTTACGCTCCCTTTCATCTCTTTGGGAGTAGTATAGCCCGACACAGAGCCAATCATGCACGTTTGCTCTGAGACCGACGTGTTATCTGGCAAAGTTCCAAAATACCAGCGTGTTATCGTCACAAATCAAACTTTGCCACGTTGGCAAACTTAAGGCCTGCTGGCAAAGTAGGTAGTTTGCCAATCAGGAGAACTTTGCCAGGTTGGCAAACAATCAATATTGAACGATATATCATTTAATTTATGGAACTTTGCCACTTATTCCACCACAGTATCGCTCACATCAGCGGGCTCAGCAGGCGGAGCACACTGTCCAGCAGCGTCCCAGCCAGAGAGGTGCGGCAGTCGGCCAGCTGCACTTCCCGGCACTCCGGCAGGGTGCGAAGCACATCGTCCCGCAGAGCAATGACCTGACTGTTATAGAGCAGCAGCGCCCCGCACTCAAAGTGGAGGAAGAGGCTGCGGTAATCCATGTTGATACTGCCCACCACGGCGGCGCGGTCATCGCTGACGTAGCACTTGGCGTGGAGGAAGCCGGGCGTGAACTCGTAGATGCGCACCCCCGCCCGGAGCAGCGGCACATAATAGGAGCGGGTCAGCCGGAAGATGAGCTTCTTGTCCGGGATGCCCGGCAGCACCAGCCGGACGTCCACGCCCCGCTTTGCCGCCGCCTTGAGGGCTTCCAGCATGGTCTCGCCCACCGCGAAGTAGGGCGTATAGATATAGACGTACCGCTGGGCCTGATTGATGATATTCAGGTAGACCGTCTCGGCCAGAGCCTCTTCGTCCAGCGGGCTGTCCCCGTAGGGCTGTATCACTCCGTCCGACTGGGCAGACAGGGACTCAGCCTGAGGCATAAAGGGCGCATAATCCTCCTCGCTGGGGCGGAAGGCGTTCCAGTGGTCGAGGAACATCACCGTGAAGTTCCAGACCGCCGCGCCCTCGGTGCGGAGAGCTGCGTCCTTCCAGTAGCCGAACCTCTCTTCTTCATTGATATACTCGTCGGCCAGATTGATGCCGCCCGTATAGGCTGTATTTCCGTCCACGACCACGATCTTCCGGTGGTCGCGGTGATTCATGACCAGCGACACCAGCGGCACCACCGGGTTGAACGGGATGCAGCGGATATGCGCCCGCTCCATCTTTACCACGAAATCGGACGGCAGACCCAGCAGACTGCCGAAATCGTCGTAGATGAGCCGGACATCCACCCCCTGCGCCGCCTTGCGGACGAGGATGTCCTCTACCCCCTTCCACATCTTGCCGGTGCGGACGATGAAGAACTCGAGGAAGATGAACCGCTCTGCCTTTTCGAGGTCGGCCAGCAGGTCAGGGTACATGGCCTCACCGCAGGGGTAATATTTTGCCGTGGAGTTTTTCCATGCGGGGTACGGCCCGTACTCCGAAACATACCGGCTCAGTCCCCTGCTGGCGGGGTCGAGGGCGTCGGTCTGGCCCGGCTGCTGGGCGAGGTCGGCGGTGTGCTGGCGCTCCACCGCCTGCATCCGCTGGCGCATCCGCTTGGCGGGGGCCTTGTTGCCGAAGGCCAGATAGAGCGCACCGCCCAGCAGCGGCATCATGCCGATGAGGACGAGCCAGATGATCTTATAGTCGCTGTTCTCATCCTTCCGCACGAGGTAGAGGGTGATGAAGAGGCTGAGGACGTTCAGCCCCGCATTCACCCACACCTTTCCGGCGGTGAGGGAGAAGAAGGCCCAGAGCAGCCAGCCGATCTGCAGCAAAACAAGGGCCACTGTAACCGTGGCCCTGTTGATGACACGATTGAAGAACCGTACGACCGGCAGCCGAAAGAACATCTGCGCCTCCCCCGCTGCCTTTCGGCAGCATTTTTATGGGAATAGTATAGCGCAGAGATGCGGAGATTTCAAGCTCAGGCGTCCGCGTCCTCGAAGCCCACCATGAGGCCGCCCAGCTCGGCGTAGTAGCTGCACAGGCCGCCGCATTCGGTCACCCGCACCTGTGCGCCCTCGAAGACAGCCCGCACCATGTGCATCAGGCGCTCGGCGGCGGCGGGGTTGCCGCAGTGGGCAATGATGACCTTGCCGTTCGTGTAGCCGTGGCTTTTGAGCTCCAGCACGATGCGCTCGAGAGCGCCGTGCTCGCCGCGGGTCTTGCAGAGGACGTCCAGTTCGCCCACATCGCTGGCCTTGCCGATGACCCGGATGTTGAGCATCCGCGCCACAGCGGCCAC
>ENA-OURZ01003760-OURZ01003760.1-human-gut-metagenome-genome-assembly--contig:-NODE-3760-length-12269-cov-2.584575_pt1 | contig 12269 bp, 8 predicted proteins | sample MGYA00242073_ERZ509195 | MGnify/ENA primary metagenome ERZ509195 (study PRJEB26280, sample SAMEA2338837) | human gut metagenome | biome: human gut; feature: human-associated habitat; material: faeces...
AAAGCCAAGACCATTGAACGTTTTTTAGGAGAGAATTATGTTGTAAAATCTAGTTTCGGACATATCCGGGATCTTGAAAAAAAAGATTTGGGGATTGATATAGAACATAATTTCCAACCAAAATATGAAATATCACCCGACAAGAAAGCGATTGTAAAAGAACTGAAACAACTTGCCAAAGAAGCCAAAACGGTTTGGTTAGCCTCCGATGAGGACCGCGAGGGAGAAGCTATTGCCTGGCATTTATTTGAAGTTCTGGGGTTGAAGAAGGAGAACACGAAACGAATTGTTTTTCACGAAATAACAAAAGATGCTATTTTACACGCAATCAATAACCCCCGGGACATTGATAAAAACCTCGTGGATGCCCAACAGGCCCGCCGGGTTCTTGATCGACTGGTCGGATTCGAAGTGTCACCGGTCCTGTGGAAAAAAGTAAAACCCTCCTTGTCAGCCGGACGTGTTCAATCCGTTGCCGTAAAACTCATCGTTGAACGAGAACGGGAGATTAACCATTTCATTGAACAAAAATACTATAAGGTTACCGGAACGTTCGAAACGAAAGATGCCAATGGTAATTCTGTTCCTTTAAAAGCCGAATTGTCCGAACGGTTCCCCACGCAGGAAGAGACTCTTAACTTTTTGGAACATTGCAAAAAAGCTACATTCACGGTAAGTGATGTCGAGACTAAACCGAGCAGCCGTAAACCGGCTCCCCCGTTCACGACATCCACCTTACAACAAGAAGCATCCCGCAAATTGGGATTTTCTGTTTCACAGACAATGGCCGTGGCCCAAAAACTATACGAACAGGGGCATATCACCTACATGAGAACTGACTCCGTGAACCTGTCACAACTGGCTATTGGTGCGGCAAAAGCCGTTATTTGTAACACGCTAGGAGAAAAATATTCTAAACCCAGAAATTTTGCCACGAAGACGAAAGGGGCACAAGAAGCTCATGAGGCTATTCGTCCGACCTACATGGATAAGGAAACGATTAGCGGAGACAAGAATGAACAACAACTTTACTCGTTAATCCGGAAACGGACTCTCGCTTCTCAAATGGCAGAAGCTGAACTGGAAAAAACAACTATAACAATCGCTATTTCCGGAGAGAAATACACGTTTGAGGCCGTGGGTGAAGTGATCATTTTTGACGGTTTCCTTAAAGTGTACATGGAATCTTTCGATGACGAGAAAGAAGACGATGAAACAGCTTTATTACCCGCTATACACAAGGGAGACCAATTACAACACTCTTTGATCCAAGCCTTAGAACAATACACGACGCATCCCCCCCGCTACACGGAGGCCAGTCTCGTGAAGAAAATGGAGGCCTTGGGCATCGGACGTCCTTCAACATACGCCCCCACGATTACCACGATTCAAAACCGGGGATATATCTTACGGGAAAGCCGGGATGGCGTAGAACGTCAACTAGACCAGATAGACCTTAAAGGACAAGATATTAAAGTCAAAAAGATCAACCGAATGTTCGGCGCAGAAAAGAAAAAATTGTTTCCCTCGGATATTGGAATGGTCGTGACGGATTTCCTTTCCAATTACTTCATGAATATCATGGATTATAACTTCACGGCAAATGCCGAGGATGCCCTTGATCACATCGCCGAAGGAGAGGTTGAATGGCAATCCATGATTGGAACATTCTATCAGCCCTTCCACGCAAATGTGGAAAAAACGCTGAAAGAATCCGAACGGAACACCGGAGCCCGAGAACTCGGTAAAGACCCACAAACGGGAGAAACTGTTGTCGTACGAATTGGACGTTTCGGGCCGATGGCTCAGATAGGTGAAGGAGAAAGCGTACGTTATGCCGGACTACTCAAAGGGCAACTAATGGAAACCATTACCTTGGAAGAAGCTTTAGACCTGTTCAAGTTTCCCCGTCAACTGGGAGAATTTGAGGAGAAGCCTGTCAGTATTGGCATCGGTCGTTTTGGACCTTATATTAAGCATAACCAACTTTTCGTTTCCTTGAAAAAAGGTATTGACGACCCGGGAACGATAACACTTGAAACCGCTATCGAACGAATCAACGAGAAACGGGAAATCGAGAAAAACAGGAAAATTCAGGAATTTGAAAACGGGGTACAAATTCTTAATGGACGTTTTGGACCTTACATCACCTTCAATAAAGTGAACTACAAGATTCCCAAAGGAAAAGAAGCTGACAAATTGACCTTTGAGGAAACCATGGCAATTATTGAAAAAGGGGGTGACAGCAAGAAAAAAACGACGAAAAAGACAACAAAAAAAGCGGCCTCGAAGACAACAAAAAAAGAGACAAAAAAGGAAACTAAAAAGAAGGAATAGGGCAATAGACGAAAGGGATTGAAATTTATTTGCATAAAACCAATCCATTTTATATATTCGTACCCTCGAAAATAGAATAAATTCGTGTGTAAAAACATAAAATTTTAATATAAATGGCAACGTTACAAAAAATTAGAAATCGCGGTGGAGTACTTGTTAGTATCGTGATTGGATTAGCCCTCGTGGCGTTTATTGTTGGTGATGCTCTTAGCTCTGGCGCCAGCCTTATCAATCGTTCCAGAAATAAAGTTGGAGAAGTTGGTGGTGAAACTATCGGCATTCAAGAATATCAACAAAAGATTATGAAGAATGAAGATTTCATCAAAAGCATGAACGGTTTATCTGCCTTAACGGATGAGCAACAAAGAATGATCCGGGAAAATACCTGGAATCAAATTGTTTCCGAAATCATTCTGAACAAGGAATACGAGGAATTAGGTTTGGACGTTAGCGGTGACGAGTTATACGATTTCTTATTAGGGAGCAACATGAACCCAGCTGTCAGCCAGTTATTCGCAGATCCCAACACGGGACAGGTAGACAAAGAAAGAGCCCGTCTGATCATCAAACAATTGATCGAAGCTCCTGCCGGCACCCCGCAAAAGGAATATTGGTTGAACATGGAAGAGCAAGTAAACACGGCTCGTAAACAAGAAAAATACAATACTCTGTTAGCAAAAAGCTTGTTTGTAACAGATGCTCAAGCCAAAGAACTTGCAGAAAGTGCAGCAACGACAGCTGATATCAGCTTTATCATGAAAAGCTACAACACAGTTAGCGACTCTGCAGTAAAAGTAACAGCTAACGAGATCAAAGATTATTATAATTCACACAAATATTTGTTTGAACGAGAAGAAGCCAGACAAATCGCTTACGTGAATTTTGACATCACAGCATCAGCCGAAGACATTAAAGAAACGGAAAACTGGGTAAATGACTTGAAACCCGAGTTTGCAGAGGCAAAGAATGTACTTGAATTCGCCAACCTTTCATCTGAAAAAAGATTCCAACCCAAATATTACAAAAAGGGAGAATTGGATAACGAGGAACTGGATGAATTCCTGTTCACGGAAAAGAGCGATGCCGTATTCGGACCTTATCTGAAAGATAACGCTTACAATATCGTTCGTGTTGCCGACCGCCGTGTATTACCCGACTCAGTGAGAGCCCGTCATATCTTGATCGCATCAAACAATATGGCCCAATCAGAGAAATTAGCCGATAGTTTAGCAGGCTTAATCCGTAAAGGCGGAGATTTCGATGCTTTAGCAAGACAATATTCTGCCGATCAGAATACCTCTGTAAATGGTGGAGATTTCGGATGGTTCACCCAGGATCAGATGCTCCAACCAATTGCCGATTCAGCGTTCTTCTCTAACAAAAACGAGGTGAAAGTGGTAAGATCAAATTACGGTTTCCATGTTTTGCAGGTAACAGACAGATCAAAACCTGTTGATAAGGTACAAATCGGAATCGTTGCAAAAGAAATTACCCCGTCCCAACAAACGATCAACAAAATTTATAACGACGCACGTACTTTTGCAAACAATATCAATACCGTAGAAGATTTTGAGGCAGCTCTAACTGCCAACAATCAAACCAAACGTATCGCAAACTTAGGTAAAAACGATTATCAGATTGCAGGTATTGACAACGCAAGAGATATTATCCGCGAGGCTTATATGGCTGAAAAACCGGGTTTCATCCTGACGACCAAAGAGAAATCGCCGATCTTTGAAGCTGGAGACAAATTCTCTGTTGTGGTTCTAACCGGAATTCAAGAAGAAGGCGTTGCACCTCTAAACTCTGTTTCTGCAGCTATCCGCACAGAACTTATCCGTAAAAAGAAAGGCGAAATCATTGCCAAGGAATTGACCAATGCTATTTCCGGAAGTGAAAGTTTACTTTCTGTTGCCCAAAAAGCCAATGCAGAGGTAATGGATGCCACGGATGTTAGTTTCAGTTCATTCCAAGTTCCCGGAGTTGGTATCGAACCCGTGCTGACTGCCGAAGTCGTTACAATGAAAGAAAACGAAATTTCTAAACCGATCATCGGTAACCAAGGAGTTTATGTTGTGGTTGTAAACTCTAAAACTGTTGAAACAGTTACTCCCGAACAAATTGAAGCTGCCAAGAGAAGTATCGAACAAACGAATCTGTACACCAAGTTCCGTTTGATTCTCCCCGCTTTAGTGAAGAATGCCGGAGTGGTTGATACAAGATACAAATTTTACTAGAAACCTAAACCACAAACTGAAAAAGCCGCCCGTCAAGGCGGCTTTTTTATTTCCTCAAAGAAAAACATCACTCCCGTTTCTTTCAATACTTTAATAGAAAAACTATCTTTGCCAGTAAAATGATTCAGATATGAAAGATTATTTCGTACACGAGACCGCCATCGTAGACGAAGGCGCAACAATCGGAAAAGGAACTAAAATATGGCATTTCTCCCACATTATGAGTAATTGCCGGATCGGAGAGAATTGTAACATCGGGCAAAACGTCGTCATATCCCCGGAGGTAGTTCTCGGGAACCAAGTAAAAGTACAGAATAATGTATCCGTGTACACGGGAGTCACTTGTGACGATGATGTTTTCTTGGGGCCATCATGCGTATTCACAAACGTGACCAATCCTCGTAGTGCAGTAAACCGGAAAAGTCAATATGCCAAAACGCACGTGGGCAAAGGGGCTACCATTGGAGCCAATGCCACGATCGTGTGCGGGCATGACATTGGGGCTTACGCCTTCATCGGAGCCGGGGCCGTTGTAACAAAAACTGTTCCTGCATATGCTTTGTTAGTTGGTAATCCGGCTAAACAAATCGGTTGGATGAGTGAATACGGGCATCGTCTTCATTTTGACGAAAAAGGAATAGCCGAATGTCCGGAAAGCAAACAACACTATCATTTACAAAACGGGTTAGTTCAAAAAATAGAAGAATAAATCTAATTTTATATCACAATGAAAATCACGATGGTTGACCTTCACGGACAATATGAACGCATCCGGGAGGAAATAAATAACGCCATACAGGAAGTACTTGACACCACGGCTTTCATTAACGGCCCCCAAGTGAAGACTTTCGCCCAACATCTCGCAGAGTATAATCAAGTAGAGCATGTTGTTCCTTGTGCCAACGGCACGGATGCTTTACAAATCGCTTTAATGGCACTCGGCTTGCAACCCGGGGACGAGGTGATTGTACCTGTTCATACTTACGTGGCCACAGCCGAAGTTATTGCTCTTTTACGGCTGGAACCCATTTTCGTGGATTGTGTCGCAGACCGTTTCACAATAGATGTTACCCAAATAGAGGAAAAAATTACTCCTCGCACGAAAGCCATCGTTCCCGTTCACTTGTACGGTCAATGTGCAGACATGGAACCACTCATGGCTATAGCCCGCCGACACAAACTTTACGTGGTAGAAGACACGGCACAAGCTATCGGGGCCACTTACACGTTCAGTAACGGTTTCCAACAAAAAGCCGGATGTATCGGGGATATTGGCACAACCTCTTTCTTCCCCTCCAAAAACTTAGGATGTTACGGGGACGGTGGAGCCTTATTTATCCGAGATCACGAATTAGCCGAACGGGCCCGCATGATTGCCAATCACGGGCAAAAGATCAAATATCACCATAGTGTCGTGGGATGTAATTCCCGTTTAGACACATTACAAGCTGCTATCTTGGATGTAAAACTAAAATACCTTGATGAATATTCAACTGCCCGTAATCAAGCTGCCGAACATTATGACAAAGGGTTAGCAACAGTAAAGGGAATTATCCTTCCACAACGGGCCGCTAATAGCACGCACGTGTTCCACCAGTACACCATCCGGGTTGAAAATCACCTACGGGATGAGTTGAAATCTTTCTTGGCCGAACATGATATTCCTAGCATGATTTATTATCCGATCCCCTTGCATTTGCAAGAGGCATACGCTAAAAAGGGACAAGGACAAGGGACATTCCCCGTTGCTGAACAATTAAGCGAAGAGGTACTATCGCTGCCGATGCACACGGAAATGAAAGTAGAAGAGCAAGAGTACATCATCGAACAAATTCGTACATTCTTTAACCGATAGAGATTTCACCGTGAAAAAGATTCTGATCATCACCTATTATTGGCCACCTTCAGGAGGACCGGGAGTTCAACGCTGGTTGAAGTTCTCGAAATACCTTCCGGAATTTGGTTATGATCCGATCATTATCACGGTTGATCCGGAAAAGGCTGAATATCCCATAAAAGATTATACACTGGAACAAGATGTACGAGCTGACCAAATCGTGTATCGTACTGATTGTTCCGGTTTGTATGAATATTATAAAAAACTGACAAAAGCCCCAAGTGCCCCGTATAGCGGATTCGTCAATGAAGGGACTCCCAGTCTAAAACAGAAGATTGCCCGTTTTATTCGGGGTAATTTCTTCCTACCGGATGCCCGAAGAGGCTGGAATAAACATGCTTATCACCAAGCAATTCAAATTATTCAGGAAGAAAAAATAGACGCAGTCATCACAACGGGTCCACCTATGTCAACCCATCTGGTCGGACAAAAACTAAAAAAGCGTTTCCATCTGCATTGGATTGCTGATTTTCGAGACCCATGGACTGACATCTATTACTATAATAAGATGTACCCAACTCCCGTTGCAAAAGCAATTGACCGGAAATACGAACGGAATGTTCTTCTGGATGCAGATCAGGTAATCACGGTAAGCGACTACATCAAAAAGCAACTGGCAGCAAAATCTCCAGCAATTCAAGCCTCTAAAATAAAAGTTATCGCGAATGGATTCGATGCCGAGGATTTCGACCTAATTATTCCAAAGGAGGATGTTTTCACAATTACTTACACGGGAACTTTGGCGGCTGACTACACGATTGATTCCTTTATCCATACAGTTAAAAGACTTTCCACATCGGAAAAACTCAAACTACGTTTTGTCGGTAAAGTGGATCAAGGTATAGCTCAAAAACTCTCGGAACAACTGGGAGATTCCGTAGAAATCCATACGTTCGTAGCTCACGCAGATGCCATCAAATACATGAAGAGTTCTTCTGTTCTATTACTCATTATTCCCAACATCGAAGGGAATAAAGGTAATCTCACGGGTAAGCTTTTCGAGTACATCGGCTCCAGAACCCCCATTCTTTGCCTCGGTCCCACCGATGGTGATGCCGCAACCATCATTCAAGTTTGTAAAGCCGGGAAAACATTCGAGTATGACGATGAAGAAGGTATGCTTCATTTTCTAACCTCCTTACTGAATAATTTTAACCCACAATCTCCTATAAAAGAGAACAATGTAGTCAACCGCTATTCGAGAAAGTCCTTAACCCAGTCTTTAACCCAAATTTTAGCCCACCATGAAGATTAAAAAAGCTATTTTCATGTTACGCAAACTTTTGCGAGATTTCAACACAAACCGCAAGATCGAAATTAACATGGAGAATCAATCTGAAACGCTAGGCTATTATTACATCAAATTTGACGAAGACATAGCTAAGCTCAATCGTCTGATTCACTCTTTCGACAAAAATGGAGTCCCCTTGAACACGACTTATATTGACGTGGAAGATACAAAACTGCACTACTATCCTATTTCCATCGGACAGTACGGGTTAGCCATATTCCACTCGTGGTTAAAGACACATTCCGAAGAGAAAAGGGGCCATTTTCTTCGCATTGCAGACTGGTTTATGAACAATCGGACAGATCATACAGAACTCGGTTGTTATTGGCTAACCGACGTGTCTAAGCCCGAATATCATGTTTATCAACCTTGGAAATCCGCCTTCGCACAAAGCAGGGGAATATCCATGCTATTGAGAGCCTGGCAGCTTACAAAGGACGATACCTATTTGAAGATTGCAACTCAAGCATTAATTCCTTTCACGAAGGATATAACAACCGGAGGGGTTTCCGTAGACCGGGAAAAGGGGGCAACCTTTTACGAAGAATACGTGGCTGAGTGTCCGACACGAGTACTGGATGGTCATGGCTTTTGCCTTTTCGGTTTATACGATTACATTCGTGCAGTTCCTGAAAATAAGGAACCCAATGGGTACGCACTCGCCCTTCGGCTGTTTAATGAAGGAGTAGAAGGTCTTACCCGCCAACTTCCTCTGTTTGATATGGGATTCTGGCCTCGATTCAATCGCTGCGATCTTCCCAGTTATCCACAAGATGACCCCTGCACGATCGGTTATCTCAGACTTGTTCGCCAACAACTCCTAATTCTCTACCGAATCACCGGAAAAGAGGAGTTACACCTTTTTAGCGAAAAATTCCATCATTATGACCGTATTTCCAATATTTTAAAAATGTATCGCCACAAGTTCACGGCATTAAAGAAACTGAATCGTTTATAATATAAACGGGAAAAAATAATACTTTTGTATAAACAAACTCTTGTAATATGTGTGGAATAGCCGGAATATTCGAACGGGATACAGATAACACTCAACTCATGTCGGAAATGCTGGCCACGATTGAACATCGGGGACCAGATGATCAATCTATATATACCTACCAGGATTTCACTCTCGGACACCGGCGTTTGTCCATTATCGACGTCTCCACGTGTGGCAATCAACCCATTTTTAATGAAGACAAGAGTATCTGTGTCATTTTTAACGGAGAGATATACAACTACGAAGAAATCCGGGAAGAACTCAAATCCAAGGGACACGTATTTTATACCGCTACCGACACGGAAGTTTTGGTTCATCTTTACGAGGAGTACGGAACCGGGTTCTTCAACAAGTTAAACGGTATTTTCGCTTTTGCCCTACTGGATCAAAACAATAACCGTCTGATTCTCGCACGGGATCATTTCGGAACTAAACCTCTACACTATTTCCTAAAAGATGGTGTATTAGTTTTCGGTTCTGAACAAAAATCCATTATCCTACACCCGAAATATGAACGGAAATTAAATTTAAAAGCTTTACATATACACTTGAACTTGCGTTACACGCAAGGGAATGAGACTCTTTTTGAAGGCATCAAACGTCTTCCCCCGGCTCACTTTGCCGTGTTTGAAAATGGTCTGTTCACGGTAAAACGCTACTGGCAGCTGGCTGTGAATATTGATCGATCCATCACGGAAAACGAGGCGAAAGAGAAGATGAACGAATTGATCAAACAGGCCGTGAAACGCCAATTGGTCAGTGATGTCCCAGTAGGCGTGTATTTATCGGGCGGACTGGATTCCTCAACAATCGTGCAGAAAATGCATGAACTGGGAGTCCCCGATATCAACACGTTTACCCTAGGTTTTAATGAGCCCACGGACGAGTTTCCCGATGCCCAACAGATTGCTGATCACTTTCACACGCATCATCACACGTTGAGTCTGTCGATGAATCCGATGCAACAAATGCCCAAGGTAATCTGGCATGCCGAGGAACCTAAAATTAACTTGTTGCAGGGATTCAATATGTCAGCTTTTGTCCATCCAACCGTGAAAGTTATTCTTGGAGGACTAGGCGGAGACGAGCTATTTGCCGGGTATGATATCCATAAATTCATTTACCCGTTCAAAAACTGGCATCACCATACTCCACAATGGCTGCAACGTATGTTACGCTGGAAATCAGATTTTATTTTCCGTCTTCAGAATAATTCTAAATCATTACGTTACGACGAATACCGCCGGGGCGTACAAATGTTACTGTCTATTGGGAACGTGGAACGCTTTTACCTCATCCTGCGAAACACGTGGGATTTCGATACCCCGTTCTACAAGAATATCTATTCGGAATCGTTCTTGAAACAGCAAGAAATAGAACAATTCAAGGTACATAAAGAATTTGACAAGATTTTTGAATCTGTACACCATCAGAACGGGTTGGATCAAGTGTTATATGCCGAATTCCAATCCAAAATGGTAAACGATTATTTGCTTACAGATGACCGGATGTCCATGGCCCATTCGGTTGAAGAACGAATTCCTTTCCTTGACCGGGATTTAGTAGACTTCGGCTTTACTCTCCCCGTGGAGATGAAGATCAAAAATAACCAAACTAAAAATCTTTTCCGGGAAGCCATGAAACCATATCTTCCCCCCAAGATTATCACGAAAAAGAAATGGGGATTCACAGTGAACCCGTATCTACAATTCAAAAAGGATTTAAAAGATACAGCCGAAAAGATTCTTACAAAAGAATATATCGAGAAACAGGGGATATTCAATTATGACTATATCCGCTATATCCTGGATTACCCGGCACACCCGAAACTCCGGTGGCACTACAATTTTATCTGGATCATTTTGGGACTGGCAATTTGGGAACAGGAGTTCATACACAAACGAGTAGAAGATAACATCGAAGCTTACTATTAAAATACCTATTCATGAAATACTCTATCATCATTGCCGTATATAACCGTCTGGAAGAAGTGAAAGAACTCCTTGAAAGTGCAGAAAAGCTTGAAGGGGATCGACGTCTTTTTGAATTATTATTCGTGGACGACGGTTCAAAAGACGGATTCAAGGAATTCATCGAACAATACCGCTCTGCCAGCGGACTTCAAATACGAGCCATATACCAACAAAATCAAGGCCCTGGAGCTGCTAGAAATTACGGAATGAGTAAAGCCCAAGGAGAGTATTTCATCTTTGTAGATTCCGATTGTATGTTTCCCCCTCAATGGCTGGCTGAGATTGAGAAGGCCCAAAACGAACATTATTATGATGCATTCGGAGGTCCGGATACCTGTCATCCCTCTTTTTCTCCCCTACTGAAAGCTATTAATTACTCGATGACCTCATTTATCGGAACAGGAGGAACCAGAGGAAATAAAAAGCACGTGGGCCGTTTCTACCCCAGAAGTTTCAACATGGGAATATCCAGAAAAGTATACGACACGATTGGAGATATGGGAGGATTACGTCATGGTGGATTATTCCATGCGAATATACAATGCCGGTTTTAAAGTGGGGCTAATCGCAGATGCTTATGTCTATCACAAACGCCGTACAAGTATACCCAAGTTCTTCCGCCAAATCTTTAATTGGGGAGTTGCACGCATCAATTTATCCAGACGCCATCCCCATACTCTAAAACCAATTCACCTGCTCCCAGCCCTATTAATCGCCGGATTAGTCGTTCTGGAATTAGGCACCTTTTTCACAGGACAAAACTATCCTCCCGTACATTTGGCATGGAATATTATTGACTACGGGTTAATGTTCGTTTGCTTGTTCGCTTTCTTTCAATCACTTTTTAAATACCGAAACATCATTGTTGCTTTCCTCTCCATCATTACCTTGCTCATCCAAGTCTTCGCTTATGGATTCGGGTTGCTCTGGGGAGGCTGGAATGCCTTACTTGGAAAGGAAGTAAAAGGATTCTCAAAAAATTATTACGGAAATAAGAAATCATAATTCACCACATGAAAATAGTTACTATCATAGGCGCACGCCCTCAATTCATAAAAGCAGCCGTGGTCAGTCGAGCCATCAGCAGTTTCCCGGATGTACAGGAAGTTATCGTTCACACGGGACAACATTTTGACATGAATATGTCTGATATTTTCTTTAAAGAGATGTGTATACCCAAACCCAACTATAATTTGAATATCAACGGAATGACGCATGGAGCAATGACGGGCCAGATGCTCGAAAAGATTGAATCTATCCTATTAGCGGAACAGCCGGATTGGGTGATCGTTTACGGGGATACAAACTCCACACTGGCCGGAGCCTTGGCAGCGAGTAAATTACATATTCGGGTTGCACATATCGAGGCCGGACTACGTTCATACAATATGAATATGCCGGAAGAGATAAACCGAATTCTCACGGACAGGATAAGTTCCGTATTGTTTTGTCCCACAGAGCAAGCTATTAAAAACTTATATCAAGAAGGCTTTAAACAATTTCCTTGTACATTATTGAATTGTGGTGATGTCAT
>ENA-OURZ01003783-OURZ01003783.1-human-gut-metagenome-genome-assembly--contig:-NODE-3783-length-12216-cov-5.988817_pt1 | contig 12216 bp, 9 predicted proteins | sample MGYA00242073_ERZ509195 | MGnify/ENA primary metagenome ERZ509195 (study PRJEB26280, sample SAMEA2338837) | human gut metagenome | biome: human gut; feature: human-associated habitat; material: faeces...
TTTCGGGCTCGTTACGCTTTTGTATGTTTTGCAGTATTTCGTCTACGGCTCTACGCTGCCCGTGTGGCTGAGGCCGTTCGTACTGCTGTGTGTACCGCTTCTTTTATGCTACAACCACACGCTTGGTCGCCGAAGCAAAGTTTTGCAGTGGGGCTACTACCTGTTTTACCCCGCTCACCTGCTTGTGCTCACTCTGCTAAGAGAAATTTTCACCCGTTTATAAAGGAGTTTTAAAAAGGGGGATCTTTATGCAAACGCGCAAAAATGCAAATTTGGCACCCGAAAGCTTCCGACACAGTGCTGTGCCGCGCCGCCTAAAGCACCGCGCACGGCGGCGCAGACGCATCTTGTGCCTTTTGCCGGTGATACTCGTGTTCGGCGTGCTCGCCGCGGCGCTGCTGCGCTTTACGCCCGCGCTTACCTACGCCGATATTTTCCCCGCGCAGGCAACCACCCGCCGTATTAAAGACGTGCCGTACATTTCGCAGTTGCCTACGCTTCCCACGGGCTGCGAAAGCGCCGGCGCCGCCATGCTGTTAAACTACTACGGCTGCACCGTCACGGCAGAGGAATTTGCTTCCTATTACCTGCCGACGGGCGACGCGCCGCACACGGACGAAAACGGAGAGCTTATCGGCTGCGACCCATGGGAGGCGTTCCCCGGCGACCCGTTTTCGGAAACCGGCTGGGGATGCTACTCCACCGTCATTGAACGCGCCATGAACGAGTTTCTCACAAACACCGGCTACCACGCCGAGCGTCTGAGCGGCGTGCCGCTTTATCGCCTAAAAAGCTATATTGACAACAACACCCCGGTGATGATCTGGGCGACTATCTGCATGGAGCCGCCGATTGAAAGCGACATTTGGACGGTGCCGGAGACCGGCCGAGAGATTACGTGGGTCTACCCCATGCACGCGCTCGTCCTTACGGGCTATGACGAAAACGGCTACTACTTCAATGACCCTCTCGCCGGGCAGGACATCTACTACGGCAAAGACAGCGTGGAGGTCGCCTACACCGCCCTTTTCGAGCAGGCCATCATCCTGACAAACTGAATACATCGGACTTACTTCCTCCGCATACAAAAATCCCCGCACAGGCTTTTAATGAACAGCGCTGTGCGGGGATTTGCGGTTTATAAGCTTAGATTGACTCCACGTCGATCTCGCCGTCCTTTTCGGTGACGAGAATACCGGTGACGTTGCCTTCGCCTTTCTCGACGATGAGGGACGCGATTTTATCTTCCACGGTGCGGCGGATGGTGTTGCGGATATCGCGGGCGCCGCTCTTGCCGCCTACGGCACGATGCGCGATGTTCGCGACGGCTTCGTCCGTCCAGCGCAGCGTGATGCCACGCTCATTAAGCGTGCCGACGTACTCGTTCAGCATGAGCACTGCGATCTTCTTGTAGTCCTCCTCATTCAGCGGGCGGAAGACGACGATCTCATCGATGCGGCTTAGGAACTCGGGACGCAGGAAATCAGACAGCGCGCGCATGGCCTTTTCGCGGCTGATGTCCGCGCTGGTGCGGTTGAAGCCGACGAGCGCTTCGCGGCTGTTGCTGCCCGCGTTGGAGGTCATGACGATGACGGTGTTCTCAAAGTTGACCGTGCGACCGTGCGCATCCGTAATGCGGCCTTCATCGAGAATTTGCAGCAGGATGTTCATAACATCCGGGTGTGCTTTTTCGATCTCATCGAAGAGCAGAACGGAATACGGGCGGCGGCGCACCTTTTCGGTGAGCTGACCGGCCTCCTCGTAGCCCACATAGCCCGGAGGCGAGCCGATCATGCGGGACACCGCATACTTCTCCATATACTCGCTCATATCGAGGCGGATGAGGGGGTCAGGGCCGTCAAAGAGCTGGTTTGCCAGCTGCTTGACCAGCTCGGTCTTGCCGACGCCGGTGGGGCCGACGAAGATGAAGCTGGCGGGGCGGCGGCGGCCGGACAGGTCGGCCCGGCTGCGCTTGACGGCCTGTGCCACCAGATGCACGGCCTCATCCTGCCCGATGATCTTCTTTTTCAGCTCGGACTCAAGGCCCGCCAGCTTCGCGTACTCGGTCTCGCGGATCTTCACCGCCGGGATGCCGGTCCACAGCTCGATGACCTTGGCCACATCGTCCATGGTCACCTGGATCTCGCTGGCAGCAGCCTGCTTTGCGGGCAGGTCGGCTTCGAGCTTTGCAATGCGGGTCTTGCGCTCGGCCACGCGCTCGTAGTCGATGGGCTCGTTCACATCCGCATTCTCCATCTCGGCTTCTTCCTGCTTGAGGGCATCCAGCTCCTTCTGCATCCCAAGATACTCGGAAATGACCGGGTGGGCCAGATTGCAGCAGGCGCAGGCTTCGTCCAGCAGGTCGATGGCCTTATCGGGCAGGAAGCGGTCGGTGATATAGCGCTCACTCAGGGTGACAGTGGCAGAAAGCACATCGGCAGGCACCTGCACATGATGGTGCTGCTCGTAGTAGTGCTTGATGCCGTTCATCACAGCAAGGGTATCGGCCACGCTGGGCTCTTCCACCCGCACGGGCTGGAAACGGCGTTCCAGCGCCTGATCCTTCTCGATATACTTGCGGTACTCGTTGAAGGTGGTGGCACCGATGACCTGAATTTCACCACGGGAGAGGGCGGGCTTCAGGATATTGCCCGCGTTCATGGCACCCTCGCTCTCACCGGCAGAGGTGATGGTGTGGATCTCATCGATGAACAGGATCACGTTGCCTGCGGCCTTCACTTCGCTCAGCAGGCCCTTGACCCGCTGCTCGAACTGGCCGCGGAACTGGGTGCCTGCCACAAGGCTGGTCAGGTCGAGCAGGAAGATCTCCTTATCCTGCAGCCCTGCCGGCACCTGCCCCTTGGCAATGCGCTCAGCAATGCCCTCGGCAATGGCGGTCTTGCCAACGCCCGCCTCACCAATGAGGCAGGGGTTGTTCTTCTGGCGGCGGCTCAGGATCTGGATGGTGCGGTAGATCTCCCGGTCGCGGCCGATGATATCATCCAGCTTCCCCTCCCGGGCTTTGCGGGTCAGGTTCTCGCAGTAGGTATCCAAAAACTTGCGGCGGGGCGGCTTTTTGTCGTTTTTGCCCGCCTTCTTTTCGTTTTTGCCGTTCTGGGCACCGCCGTTCACCCCCAGCGGGAAGGTGGCGCTGGAGCCGGGCACAAGGTCGCCGTCCTCTTCGCTCTGGTCCGGCTGGCCCATGCCCATCATCATGGAGAAGGGGTTCATGTTGCTCATGTCCCCCATCTCCTGCATCATGTTTTCCATCCGGTCTTCCATGGCATCCATGTCCTCATCAGACATGCCAAACTGTTTCATCAGATCATCGACCGGTTTGATGTGCATCTCCCGGGCACAGTGCAGGCAGTACCCCTCGTTTTTCATCTGGCCATTTTCCATCCGCTGGACAAAAATAATGGCAGGCCGCTTCTGGCATCGAATGCAGACCATTGTTCCTCCTTTTCCCTCCCCGCTCAGACAAACGGGTTGAACACATTGAATACTTTATAGTAAAGGCTGCCGCTCATCACCGTGTCGTTGAGCATAGTGAGGTTGCCGCCGGTGATCACAATGAGCGCCCAGACCACGCAGAGCACCAGATAGATGTCCACAAGGCTGGCAATGCCGCCCACGCCCCAGCCCAGCCAGTGGTTCACTGCACCGATCACGGGCAGCTTGTTCACCAGCCCCAGCACTGTGACCAGCAGGCTGACCAGCATCCGCAGCAGGGCGAACGCCACAAAGAACAGTACCAGCGAGATCACCGGGGTCAGCAGCGGAGCCAGCACCTTCTGGACGATGGTATCCGCCAGCACAACGGCGTTGTCATTGAGGACGGCAGAGATGGAGCGCTCGCAGGCATCCACGATGGATGCCCGGAACGCCTCGGGCAGAAAGCCCGCGTACCGCTGGGCAATGCCATCCAGACTGACGGCTCCCCCGGCGGCGATATTGGCAGCGATCTGGTCCCGGAAGCTTCCGGCGAGGAAGCGCTCGAACACCTGCCCGGCTGCCCAGCCTGAAAAGGCTCTGGCACCGAACAGGCTGATGAGGCTGCCCGTCAGCTGCACCACCGAGGCCAGAAAGCCTTTGCGGGCATACCGGACGGCCAGCACCAGCCAGACCACCGTACATAGGATATCAAAAATAAATGACGGATTCTTGAACATACGTTTAACCTTATTCCGAACTGGCTCACCCTCTCAGTCACGACTGCCGTCGTGCCAGCTCCCCCAAAGGGGGAGCCAACGCTTCTGACAGGAGAAGCCACAAAATAAATTGCACTCTTTTTCCTCAAAGCCGCAATTGCCTCTCCCTTTGGGAGAGGTGGCAATGCGCAAGCATTGACGGAGAGGGCTATTTAGCGGGTGCTTCCAACTTCTGCACCGTGTTGCCGCTGAACAGCAGCAGATCCTTGCTGTTGGCCAGCAATGCCTGCGGGCTGGTGTCAAGGTTCTGGCTCCACTGCTGGGTGCCGGATGCATCAAAGCACTCCACGGCGTTATCGGCCAGCAGATAGAACAGGTTCCCCGCCCGGACAATGGAATTTGCCGCCGAGACAGCGGCGCTGAACTGGACGTTCAGGTTTTTGTCCAGCGTCACAGCCTGAGAGACCTGCCCCGATGCCAGCAGCAGGGCCACATTGCCTGCCGCGTCCACCGAAACATCCTTCAGCTCCGTGCCCGCAAAATCATAGACCGCACGCTCGCCGCCGCCCGCATTGTAGAGCACGGCCCTGGTATCGTAGACAGCCAGGATCGTGGAAGCAGAGGTCCACCCCAGCCACTGGGGCACGCCGCCCTGATTCACCAGACTGACGGGATCGCCCGATGCCAGATTGATGAGGTAGAGGTTGGTCATCACCTGTCCCCCGCTGACGGTGACGGCTGCCGCCGCCAGCTTCCGGCTGTCGGGGGAAAAGGCCATCCGCAGGGGGGTGCCGTCGTTGGAGGTCATGCTCCAGCTGAGCTGCTGCTCCATGGAGGGGCTGTATACCAGCAGCTTTGCCATGCTGGTCTGGTCCTCCGTGACCACGGCCAGCGTGCCGTTGTCCGACATGGCGCAGAGGAAAATGCTGTTTTCCAGCTGCTTGGTGTAAAGGTTCTGGGTGCGGCTCTCCACCCGCAGCTCATTTCCGGAGCGGTTGTAGAGGACAAAGCGGGTCTTACCCGCGGCCAGCGCCGGGCGGGCATAGCCGCTCTGGATGCTGTTCAGCTTTTTGCCGGTGCGCGACCAGACCACACAGCCCTCGTCCCCCAGCTCCACAAAGCTGCCGGTCAGGGGGGCCATCTGTTCCAGCTCGGCCACACCGGTCTGCTGGGGCCAGCCGGAGCCGGGCAGCAGGGCAATGCGGGCCGTATCGGTCAGGTCCTTCAGGGCCGCCACCGAGCTGCCCGCGATGCCGGTGGCAAACAGCACCACCGCCGTCAGCAGCACCAGCAGCACCGCCGTGCGGCGGATGCGCCGGTTCCGCACACGCTGGCGGGCAGCTTCCAGATATTCGACCCGCCCTTCCGAAAGCGGCTCGTCACTCTCCGGACGGTTGCGATTTTTTCTCATAGGTCGTAGTCCACCTTCTCCAAAAATAGCCCCTTCGCGGGCAGCGTCGGCCCGGCCTGGCTGCGGTCCCGGCTGGCAAGGATGCCGGGGATGGCATCGGGCTGCATCCGGCCCGCGCCCACCTCACACAGGGTGCCTGCCAGAATGCGCACCATGTTATAGAGGTAGCCGTCCGCTGTCACCTCAATGTCCACCTCGTCGCCCTTCCGGGTCACATGGCAGTCAGTGATGGTGCGCACGGTATCTCCGTGGGCAGCAGCAGAGGAACCCGCCGCGCACAGGGCCAGAAAATCGTGCTTTCCCACAAACTGTTCCGCCGCCCTCTGCATGGCATCCACATCCAGCCGCCGGGGCACCCGGGTATAATATTTTTCATCAAAAGGCGAATCGATGGGGTGGTTGTGGATGCGGTACAGGTAGGTTTTGGTATGGGCGGCATAGCGGGCGTGGAACTCCTCCGGCACCACCCGGGCGCACAGCACCCGGATATCCGGGGGCAGGTGCTGGTTGATGGCCAACGGCAGCTTTTCGGGGGGGATGCGGGTCTCCGCGTGGAAGTTCAGCGCAAAGCCCAGCGCGTGGACCCCGGCATCGGTGCGGCTGCATCCCTTGATATCGGGGCGGCTGTGGAGCACCGCTTCCAGCCCATCCTGAAAGGTCTGGGCCACGCTCCGCCCGTTGGGCTGCACCTGAAAGCCGCAATAGTTGGTGCCGTCGTAGGCAAGGGTAAGTAGATAGTTCTGCATGGAACTCCTTCCGTCACGGCTTTGCCGTGCCACCTCCCTCAAAGAGGGAGGCTATAAGGCTCCCTCCTCGAGGGGGCTGTCGCCGCAGGCGACTGGGGGAGTTTTTAAAAATTCGGGAACACCAGTCTCGAGCTCAGGATCACCATAAAGCAGACGATGCACACCGCCAGATCGATATAATCCTGTCGGGTGCAGCGCAGCACCTTCAGGCGGGTGCGGCCATCACCGCCGCGGTAGCAGCGGCACTCCATGGCCATGGCCAGCTCATCGGCGCGGCGGAAAGCCGAGATGAACAGCGGGATGAGCACCGGCACCAGCGCCTTGACGCGCTCCATCATGGAGCCGTTGTCCAGCATGGCACCACGGGCTTTCTGGGCGTTCATGATCTTGTCGGTCTCTTCGATCAGGGTCGGGATAAACCGCAGGGCAATGCTCATCATCATGGCCAGCTCGTGCACCGGGAAGTGCAGCCTGCCCAAAGGCTTGAGCAGCTGCTCGATAGCATCTGTCAGCACAATGGGGCTGGTGGTATAGGTCAGCAGGCTGGTGCCCGCGATCAGTGCCATCACGCGCACCGCCATCAGGATGGCATAGCGCAGGCCCTCGGCGTAGATGTTCAGCACCCAGAAGTGCACCAGCGGCTCGCCCTCGCCCGAAACAAAGAAGAGGTTGAGCACCGCGGTAAAGAGGATGATGGGCAAAATGGGCTTCAGGCTCTTGGTGATGAGCTTGAAGGGGATCTTTGCCACGCCGTACATGGCCACAAGGAACACAAGGGACAGCGTCAGGCCCAGCGGGTTGGACGCGGCAAACAGCAGTATGATGTAGACGATGGTCAGCACCAGCTTCATGCGGGGGTCGAACTTATGCACAAGGCTGTCGCCCGGGAAGTGCTGGCCGATGGTGATATCTCTCAGCATGTGGCAGCGCCCCCCTTCTTTGCATCCACACGGGGCAGCACAAGGCTTTCGCCTGCGTCCCGGCGCTTCTTGGCTTCCAAAATCATCTTGACGGCATAGGGCACAGTGTAAACATCCGCCGGAACATCCACCCCCATCTCCCGCAGCTTGAGGAAGATCTTTGTGACCTGCGGCACGCTCAGGCCCAGCGCCAGCAGCTCGGGCGCACGGGCGAACACGTTCTCCACAGTGTCGTACATGGCGATCTTCTTGTTGCTCATCACCAGCACACGGTCGGCGTATTTGGCAATATCCTCCATGCTGTGGGAGACCAGCAGCACGGTGGTGCCGGTCTTTTTGTGGTACTCCTTGACCTCAGACAGGATCTCGTCCCGGCCCTCGGGGTCCAGACCGGCGGCAGGCTCATCCAGCACCAGAATGCGGGGCTTCATGGCCATCACACCCGCCACGGCCACCCGGCGCTTCTGGCCGCCGGACAGCTCAAAGGGGCTGCGCTGCAGCAGCGCCTCATCCAGGCCGACAAAGTCCGCTGCTTCATGCACCCGCCTGTCGATCTCGGCCTCGTCCAGCCCCATGTTTCTGGGGCCAAAGGCGATATCCTTATAGCAGGTCTCCTCAAACAGCTGGTACTCCGGATACTGGAACACCAGACCGGTGAGGAAACGGAATTCCCGGATCTTTTCCGGCTCGGCCCACAGGTCACGGCCATCGATGATGATGTGGCCGCTGGTGGGCTTGTTCAGGCCGTTCATGTGGGTGATGAGGGTGCTCTTGCCGGAGCCGGTGGCACCGATGATGCCCACAAAGTCTCCCTCTTCCACCTCAAAGCTCACATCATCCAGCGCGGTGACGGCATTGGGCATTCCCGGGTTATAGACATAACTCAGGTGATCTACTTTGATAATGCTTCCCATCTTCCGTCCCCTCCCTTACTTCAAAAGCTCATACAGAGCCTGTGCGCACGCGCCGGTGTCGATGATGCCCTCGGGCATGGGGATGCCGGCCTTGACCAGCTCATCCCGCAGCTCGGCAGCCTGCGGCACATCCAGCCGCAGGGCGCGCACCTTTTCGGTCTGGCTGAACACCTCTTTCGGGGTGCCCTCCATGACCACATTGCCCTTGCTCATCACCAGCACGCGGTCGGCCTGAGCAGCTTCTTCCATATAGTGGGTGATGGACACCACCGTGATGCCCATGTTCCTGTTCAGATGGTGGATGGTCTGCATCACCTGCTCCCGACCCCGGGGATCAAGCATGGCGGTGGCCTCGTCCAGGATCAGGCAGTCGGGCCGCATGGCGACCACGCCCGCAATGGCAACGCGCTGCTTCTGGCCGCCGGACAGGTTGTGGGGCGCACGCTCCCGGTATTCATAGATGCCCGCCATCTTCATCGCTTCATCCACGCGGCGGCGCATCTCCTCCGGCGGCACGCCCAAATTTTCCAGCGCAAAGGCGACATCTTCCTCCACCACGGTGGCAACGATCTGGTTGTCCGGGCTCTGGAACACCATGCCCACAGTCTGGCGGATATCGTAGATCTTGTCCTCGTCTTTGGTGTCCATCCCCTCCACCAGCACAGTGCCGCTCTCCGGCAGGAGGATGGCGTTGAAGTGCTTGGCCAGCGTGGATTTTCCACAGCCGTTGGCCCCCAGCACTGCCACAAATTCGCCCCGCTTCACCTCAGCCGACACGCCGTTCAGGGCGTAGTCCGGCTGTTCCGGGTCATAGCGGAACTTCAGATCTTTCGCAGTTAAAATCGTTTCTTCCATAGGTTTTCTCTTTCCGGTGGTGCGCCCTTCTCAAAAGGGCTGTACCCCATTCTTGGTTCTTCTTCTTTTTTCAGAATGGCTGCCGTCAGGACACTCCCCCAGTCTGCTTCGCAGACAGCCCCCTCTGAGATGGGGCCTCTGGCGCAACCGAGAAGTTTTCCGGCAAACGGTCAATGTTCCCGCCATGCCAAAGGCTCCCTCCCCGAGGGAGCTGGCACGGCGACAGCTGTGACTGAGGGAGTTCATTCTTCCCAAATGGCCGTTGCGCCGCAGGGCACAACGCCGCCGGTGGCGGAAACGGGCAGGCCGATCTCATCACAGCTGGTCTTGCCGCCAAAGCGGGGCACCAGCGTGGTCTTGAGCATATACTCCATGACCGCGGGGGACAGGCCGGTGGTGTAGCTGTTGACCGCAAAGAAGAGGGGCGTATCGCTCAGCACTTCCTCGCACTGACTGATGAGCTCGTAGATGCAGTCCTCCAGCTTCCAGATCTCGCCGCCGGGGCCGCGGCCGTAGCTGGGCGGGTCCATGATGATGCCGTCATAGGTGTTGCCGCGGCGCTTTTCCCGCGCCACGAACTTGGCACAGTCGTCCACCAGCCAGCGGATGGGCCGGTCGGCCATGCCGCTGGCCACAGCGTTGTCCTTGCCCCAGGCCACGATGCCCTTGGAGGCGTCCACATGGCAGACGGTGGCCCCGGCAGCGGCACAGGCCAGCGTGGCACCGCCGGTGTAGCCGAACAGGTTCAGCACCTTCACCGGGCGACCGGCGGCGCGGATCTTCTGCTGGTACCAGGCCCAGTTGACGGCCTGCTCCGGGAACACACCGGTGTGCTTGAAGCCGGTGGGGCTCACAATGAGGGTGAGCCGGTCGTCCCCTTCGCCGCAGTGGATCTTCCACTTTTCGGGCAGGCGGCGCTTGTACTCCCACTCGCCGCCGCCCTGATTGGAGCGGTGGTATACGGCATCCGCCTTGGCCCACAGCGGGCTTTGCTTCGGTGTTTTCCACACCACCTGCGGGTCCGGCCGGATGAGGATCGTCTCACCCCAGCGCTCCAGACGGTTGCCGTCGGTGGCATCCAGCAGTTCGTAGTCTTTCCAGGTATCTGCAGGGCGCATAGCGTTCTCCTTTTACTGCTTCAGAATTCGTTTGTTGATCTTTTCCACGATGCGGTCGGCGCAGCGATGGATGGCCTCCAGATCCTGGCCCTCCACCATCACGCGGAGCTTGGGCTCGGTGCCGGACACGCGCACCAGCACGCGGCCCATGCCCATCAGCTTCTGCTGCTCGTTCTCAATGAAACCGGCCAGCACTTCGTCCTCTTTGTAGGCGGCCTTCTGGGCAGCATTGGCGGTCACATTCACCAGCACCTGGGGGTACTGTTCATAGATGCCGTTCAGCTCGCTCATTTTCTTGCCGCTCTCAGCCAGCAGCTTGAGCAGCTTGCCGGCGGTCAGCTCGCCGTCACCGGTGGTGGCATGGTGCAGCAGGATCACATGGCCGCTCTGCTCACCGCCGATGGCGTAGCCGTTCTCGCGCATGTTCTCCAGCACATAGCGGTCGCCCACAGCGGTCTTTTCGGTGTGGATGCCCTGGCTCTCCATGTACTTGATGAAGCCCAGGTTGGACATCACGGTCACAACGGCCGTGTCGCCGTCCAGACGATCCTTCTCCTTCATGGTCATGGCCAGCAGGGCAATGATCTTGTCGCCGTCCATCTCGCGGCCCTTCTCGTCGCAGGCAAGGCAGCGGTCGGCATCGCCGTCAAAGGCGATGCCGCAGTCAAAACCGCCGGCCACCACGGCCTTTTCCAGATTGTCCAGATGCGTGCTGCCCACGCCCTTGTTGATGTTCTCGCCGTCCGGGCTGATGCCCAGGAAGGTGCACTTGGCGCCCAGCCGGGGGAACAGCTTCTGTGCCACCACGGCGGAAGCGCCGTTGGCGCAGTCGATGCAGACGTTCAGGCCGGACAGGTCGCCGTGGATGGACTCGTACAGGTGGTCCACATAGTCCTGCAGGCCGTCATCGCGGCGGTACACGCGGCCCACATCGTCGCCGGTCATCAGCTGGATGCTCGCACAGTCGTTGTCGATGTAAGCCTCGATCTGGTTTTCCACCTCATCCGGCAGCTTGTAGCCGCTGCCCGCAAAGATCTTGATGCCGTTGAACTCCATCGGGTTGTGGGAGGCCGAAATGACCACACCGGCGTCTGCGTTGTACTTGCGCACCAGATAGGCCACGGCGGGGGTGGGCAGCACGCCCAGACTCTCCACGTCCGCACCCACGCTGCACAGACCGGCGGTCAGGGCAGCTTCCAGCATGTCGCCGGACTGGCGGGTGTCCTTGCCGATCAGGATGCGGGGGCGGTGGCCGGTGCTGCCGGTGAGCACCGCTGCCGCGCCGCGGCCGATCTTCATTGCCAGTTCACAGGTCAGGTCTGCACCGGCCACGCCGCGCACACCGTCGGTCCCAAAATACTTCCCCATAAAAAATACCTCACTTTCGATAAAAGCAATCCCTTTCAGGCAGTGCCCCTCAGCATTGCCTGCCCCTCCGGGGAACTTATCACAGCACGGTGCCCGGAGCCGGGCACCTGCGTATGGTTGGATCAGAACAGGCTCTGCTGGCCGTTGTCCTCCGGTGCCCCGGACTCCGGGGCTTTCATGCCCAGATGCTCGTAGGCCAGGCGGGTCACGCACCGGCCGCGGGGCGTCCGGGTCAGAAAGCCCATCTGCATCAGATACGGCTCACACAGGTCCTCCAGCGTCACGGCTTCTTCGCCCAGAGCCGCCGCCAGCGTCTCCAGACCCACCGGGCCGCCGTTGTACATCTCGATGATGGCACGCAGCACGCTGCGGTCCAGCTCATCCAGACCCAAAGCGTCCACGTCCATGCGCTTGAGACCCATCAGAGCCACATCCCGGTCAATGACGCCGTCCCCCAACACCGTGGCAAAGTCACGGATGCGCTTGAGAAAGCGGTTGGCCACACGGGGCGTGCCCCGGCTGCACTTAGCCAGCTCGTAGGCACCTTCCGGCGTGATGGGCTGGTCCAGGATGCCCGCCGACCGCATGATGATGCGGGCCAGCTCGTCCGGGCCGTACAACTCCAGCTTGAGCAGCACGCCGAAGCGGTCCCGCAAAGGACCGGTGATCTGGCCCGCGCGGGTGGTGGCACCCACCAGCGTGAACCGCGGCAGGTTGATGCGGATGCTCTGGG
>ENA-OURZ01003792-OURZ01003792.1-human-gut-metagenome-genome-assembly--contig:-NODE-3792-length-12203-cov-8.557376_pt1 | contig 12203 bp, 9 predicted proteins | sample MGYA00242073_ERZ509195 | MGnify/ENA primary metagenome ERZ509195 (study PRJEB26280, sample SAMEA2338837) | human gut metagenome | biome: human gut; feature: human-associated habitat; material: faeces...
TGGACAAGTCCTTCGACGAGATCCTGCGGATATTCAATAAGGATAAGTTCTGAGATATAAAAGCAGCCGCACACCTCGGTGTGCGGCTGCTTGCTCTGTTGAAAATCCTGTCGTAGCGTAATCGCAAAGGCTCCTATGACATCGGAGGTGTAGGCAAGTGTCCTCAAGGAAAAAATCGGCACAGAAGCAACGGATGCGGGAATTTTTCAAGTACCTGCTGGGGCTGGTATTAGGCGGAGTGTTTTTCTTTATGGGGCTGACACAGCCGACATATACGAAAGAAAACACCACGGAAATCTATGCAGAATCCGAAAAGGCACTGATGTCCAGTCAAGAGTGCAGATTATATCCTATTCCGCTGTTGATATGCGCGGACGGAACGGAATACACCTTTGGTTTTTCGTGCTACAAGAAGCTTCCTTCCGATTTCAACAGCGCTCCTCATTCGATTCGTATCTGTATCTATACCGGCTATAATTGGCGCCCCTGGGATACGACTCCCGAAATAGCAGAACTGGAATCTGATGGCAAGCTGTGCTTTTCACTGCGTGATTCTAACAGAGAAAGGAAGAATAGCAGAGTGACTCTCGTTTCGATCGGCGCAGTATTTACCGGCATCTTTATGCTTTGCGTTGGATGCGAGATTTCCCTGTTACCGGCTGTACAAAAAAGGCGCCGAGCCAAGGAACGAGCGAAGCGAATAGCAAAAAAACAAGATAGGTTCAATAACCAGTCGCCGCCCAAAAGTTAGATATTAGCTATTCTGCCTACCAGAATCACGGCATGTGCTGTGTGGATTTTGGATAACTAAAGGAGGACGACAATTGGAGGTAATTCATGTTTCGCTATTATTGTGAAATAGATGAATCCGTATTCGCAGATATTCAACGGTATGAGGATCAGCAATTGGCAAAATTCCAAAGGGAATTCGGCTCCCTATGTTTAAGTGCATCTAACTCACATGGTTGGAATTACACCGTCAGTATACATCGTTGGATCGACACAACAGATAAACTGCGAAGCAGTCCATTCGATGGATATACTGCAATGTTACAAGTCGATTTTGCGGATTCTAACGGTAATTTAATTGAAATTGATGAGACTATATGCTCATTTTTCGAGAACATAACATTTATTTCCTTCATACCTCTTCTGCGGAAATATAGGGTTTTCCAAAACGAGATATTAAGGGATATACGAAAAGAAATCGAGCATTTTGTTCAAATTCTCGATGGCTTCCAATAATATCTTTAATACCGGCAAGTACAGCTTATTTGCAACAAGACGGCCATGCGGCCGTCTTGTTTTATATTGTCGGTTCGATGCCCATCCACACTTCTCTGTCTACGCCATAGAACACCAGCCACATATTGTCGTGGGGCGCATACGACAGGTCATATACGCACTCAAACGTGTACTCGCCCTTATCCGTGTCCTTTATATCCTCCAGCCAGAGCCAGTTCTCGTTTCCGTCACTGTCCATGCTGCACAGGTTGGGGAACGACTGGTATGTCTCCTCCTGCGTCACGATGACGTGGAGCCGATCATTGTCATCCATCCACACATCGTTCACGGTGGTGAAGTCATCCTCGTCCTCTCCCAACGTAAACACCGCGCCCAGCTCCGCGTACTCCCGCGCTGTGGATTCGATCTCCTCGGCGGGTGCTTCCTGCTCCCAGCCGTAGTCGGGATAGTCGGGCGTCAGCTCCTCCTTGCCGCCGAAGAGGCTGCCAAAAGTGTACCGCGGCAGGTTGATGGCCATGATGACGATGACCACGGCGATCACCGCGCCTATTATCCCCTTTTTCGGCACATGCTGCCGGATGTAGGGCTTGGGGCGGCGGGTCTGCTCCTCGTAGCAGACCTTCTCCTCATGGCACTCCTTGCGCTCGTAGCACTCCTTCTCCTGCCCGGCGTAGTGGACAGTGCCCTCCGCGTCCACCCATTCCTGCCGGGGCGGGCGGTTATAGGCGCCGCATTTGGGGCAGAAGCCCTCCTTGCGATAGTCGTATGTTTTGCCGCAGGCCTTGCAGCGGATGGATGCCATACGCACTCCTCCCTTCCGGTGTCCTTGCCGCCATTATACAGGACGCGGCGCGAATTGTCCATCAACTTCCGGTTGCGGCGGCAAAAAACCACGGAAACTTCAGGTTGCGCCGTAAAACCGCCCGTATGCCAGCCGGCATACGGGCGTTCGCTTATTCCACAAGGCCGTACTTGACCTTGATCCTGTCCAGCTTTTCCAACATCGGCTCCGCCAGCACCCACAGGAAGAACACCGTGGCCGCCGCATGGACGCAGTCCATCGGGAAGCCGGTGACGTAATAGGCGGCGATGACCTTCCACTCCAGCGTCCGGGCGTAGAGCAGCGCCGACACCGGGTTCATGATGCCGCCGTAGATCACCACGGCGGCGATGGCGCCGAACACGCACAGGGCGGCGCGGCTGCGGCGCAGCCAGCCCCGGCGGAACAGCACGCCCGCCAGAAAGCCGATGATGCCCATGGCGAACATCTGGAACGGCGTCCACGGCCCCTGGGAGAACAGTACGTTGCTGGCCAGCATGGTCACGGCGCCCACCAGGAAGCCCGTCTCGCCGCCCAGCGCCACGCCGGAGATAATGGTCAGCGCCAGCACCGGCTTGAACTGGGGCAGCATGAAGAACGCCGCCCGGCCCGCCACGCCCAGCGCGCACAGGGTAGCCACCAGCACCAGCTCCCGCGCCTGGGGACGGCGTCCCTCGAACACGAGGAAGAAGGGCGCCATACATTCCAGCAGCACCGCGAAGGCCACCGGGTAGTAGCCCGTGTTCCCCAGCCAGCGGAAGCCCAGATACAGCGTGGCCGGGATACACAGCAGGATCAGCAGCGCCGCCGCACGGGTACGCTTGGACAGCCGCCGCCTCTGCATCGGCGTGGGAAGCATGGTCAAAGGCCGGGAACGCCGCCCCACGGCGGCGATGCAGCCGAACAGCAGGGCGATGAACAGCCCGTACAGTGCCAGCGTCCGCCAGCCCTCCTGCGAAAGAGCGCCGCCGCCCACCAGCCGGGTCAGGTCGGTGTTCCTGGCGGCATGCCAGAAGATGGCCAGCGCCCCGCCGCCGCACAGGACGGCGGCCGCCTTCCGCCACCACGGAAGCTTTTGGGGCTTCCACGCGGCTGTCTCCTCCGCCGCCGGCGGCAGCGGCTGATAGGCCGTCTCCGGCTCCGGCTGGGGCGGCACCGTACCGCCGATAACGGTCATCACGTCCTCCGGCGTCACCGCCTCGGGGCACAGCGTCCGCGCCATGCGGTTGGCGGAGGTGGTGTAAAAGCTGTTGCCGGAGAAAAACGCACGCGGCGCGCCGGAGGTGACGATGCTCCCGTCGAAGAACAGGGCGCAGCGGTGGGCGTATTGGGCGCAGAAGGCCACGTCGTGGCTGACCATCAGCACGGACACGCCGCTCGCCGTCAGCGCCGACAGGATGGCGGCAAAGCTCTGCTTGAAGGCGGCATCCAGCCCCTTGGTAGGCTCGTCCAGCAGCAGGATATCCGGCCGGTGCAGCAGCACCTTGGCCAGCGCCGCCCGCTGCTGCTCGCCGCCGGACAGGTCGTAGGGGTGGTGATCCAGCAGCTCCGTCAGGCGGCACAGCGCCACCGCCTGCTCCATGCGGCGCTGCCGCTCCTCCGGGGCGACAGCCGTGCCGTCGAAGGACTCATACAGATCCTGCCGGACGGTGTTTTTCACGAACAGGCACCGGGGATCCTGCGGCAGCACGCCCAGCCGCCCGGTGTGGGACACGGTGCCCCGTTGGGGCGTCAGCGCTCCGGACAGCAGACCCAGCGTGGTGGATTTGCCCGCGCCGTTGCCGCCCAGCAGCGCCAGCAGCTCGCCCCGGCGCAATTGGATATCCAATCCCCGCACCACGTCCTCCGTTTGGCCGTCGTACCGGAACCACAGTCCCTCGCCGGTGAGCACCGGCTCCCCGGCGGGATAGGCCGGCTCCGACGGCAGCGGGCGCAGCGGATGCGATCCGCACCAGTCCGTCAGGAAGTCCCGCCCCTCCCGCACGGTGATGGGGCAGGACGCGTCCGCGTCCACAGATGCCCAGACGCGCACGGCGGCGGGCATGGCCAGAAACATGTCGTGTCCCTGCCCGCGCAGAGCACGGCATACCTCCTCCGGCGCACCGGCGCACAGCAGCCGCCCGCCGTCCAGCACGGCGGCGTGGGTGGCCAGAGGCAGCGCCTCCTCCAGCCGGTGCTCCGTCAGCAGCACGGTAACGCCCAGCTCCCGGTTCAGCCGCCCCACCGTCTGCAAAAAGTCGGCGGCGGCGATGGGATCCAGCTGGCTGGTGGGCTCGTCCAGTATCAGCAGCCGCGGCTGCATCACCATCACGGAGGCCAGCGCCAGCAGCTGCTTCTGTCCGCCGGACAGCTCGTCCACCCGCCGGTGGAACCAGTCCTGTATGCCGAAGAACGACGCCATCTCCGCCACCCGGCGGCGGATGGCGGGCGTGTCATAGCCCAGACTCTCCAGCCCGAAGGCCAGCTCGTGCCACACCTTGTCGGTGACGGTCTGCTCCTCCGGGGATTGCAGCACAAAGCCGATATCCGCCGTCTGGCGGCGGGGCGGCAGCTGCTCCAGCGGCTGCCCATCGAACCACACGCAGCCCTGCACCGCCCCGTGGGGGCGCAGGGACGGCTTCAGCTGCCGCAGGAGGGTGGTCTTGCCGCAGCCGGAGGTGCCGCACAGCACCCAGAACTCCCCGTCCCGGATGGTCAGCTCCACGTCCGACAGCGCCGGGCGCGTCTGCTGCGGATAGGTGAAGCCATAGTGCTCCAACCGCACCAGCTCAGGCATGATGATCCCCTCCCTTCCGTGTGAGATACAGCCGGCGGGACGCAGCGCCCACCAGCACCGGCGTAAAGCATAGTAATCCGTATACCGCGAAAAAGCTGACGGTCAGCGGCGTCACCGCCCCGGCGGACAGCAGCGGATAGTACTGAAAGGCCAGTCCTCCCGCCAGAGCGCCGCCCAGCAGATACAGCCCGCAGAACCCCAGCCACAGCAGCATGGCCGCGTCCCGCCGGTCAAGGCGGTACAGGGCGAAGGCGGTGCGCCCCGGCAGGCCGTAGCCCCGGCCGCGCATACTGTCGGCGGCGATCAGGCCGCTCTCCAGGCTCCATGTGACCACGATGGAGAACACCCGCATGGCCTCCCGCAGCCGCCGGCGCACAGAGCCGCGCCCGGTATCCCGCCCCAGCCGGCGCTGCGCCTGCGCCACCGTCCGCAGCCGCCGGGTAAACTGCGGCACAAACCGCAGCGTCATGCTCAGCAGCAGCGACAGCGCCGGGATGATCCGCCCGAACAGATACACCACCTTGTCGGAGGTGATCACGTCCGTGACGCACACGAACCACAGCACCACGGCGGCCAGCAGCACGCCGGAGGCGCAGCCGTAGAGGATACTCTCCAGCGTCAGCGGATTGCCGGAGGGAAAATACGTCAGGATGGTGGCGCCCTGATGGACAAAGGCCGGGTTCACCAGCGCCGCCAGCAGCGCCATGGGCAGCAGCCAGACGATCCGCTGCCGCAGGCCGCGCCCGCCCACCAGCTGCGCGGCGCAGCAGCCCGCGCCCAGCAGCGACAGTGCAAGGCACAACGGGTGCATGAAAAACATGGCGCAGGCGATGACCAGCGCGAAATAGCTGAAGCTCACCGCCGGATGGCAGCCGCGCAGCAGTCTGTCCACGGTCATCGCCTCCTTTCAGAGCAATATGGTAAAGTCAGCAAGAGATAAGAGGAGGGGCGGAGGCTCGGCAAAGCCTCCGCCCCTTATGGAAAGCAGGTGCGCAGCACCCTTGGCTTGACAGGGCCGGAGCGGGCGCAAAAAAGCCCGGCGGAACGCCGGGCGATATGGGTGCAGTACCGCGGAAAGAGTGCCGCCGGTCACAAAACCGCCCGGTACGTCTTTGCACAGCCTTCACACACGGAGAACACGCCCGCTGCATCATTCGTCCTACTCAATGCAATTCTCCTGACTCGCGCCCCGGAGGGTCTTCCTCCCCGTTTGCAGCCTACCTTCTCATGGGCTTGCCCACAATGGCGGACTTTCGTCCCGGCGGCTCGCGCCGCTTCGGTGCATTCTTGCGCTCACAGTGCCGGTCGCGTGGGGTTTGGCTACCCCGTTTCCTTTTATGCCGACGTCTGCCCGACCGGGCTTTGCGTGCATCGGCTACATTGGATCGACGGACTGATATTTAATTTCTATTTATTATATAGCAATGCTCGCCGGATGTCAACCCCGCATCATCCCAGAGCCACGTCCAGCACCATCATCACCGTGAAGCCCACCGCCGCGCTCAGTGCGCCGCCCCGCGCCGCAGTGGGCAGCAGCTCCACCGCCACCACATACAGCATGGCGCCTGCGGCGAAGCCCAGCAGATACGGCAGCGCCGGGACGATCAGCTGCGCCGCCGCAATGGTCAGCGCCGCGCCCAGCGGCTCCACCGCGCCGGACAGCACCCCGGCGATAAAGGCGCGGGGCTTCGGCCTGCCCTCCGCCCGCAGGGGCAGGGAGATCACCGCGCCCTCCGGCACGTTCTGGATGCCGATGGCCAGCGCCAGCGTCAGCGCCGGCGCCAGATCGCCTCCCGCGGCCAGGCACCCGGCGTAGGCCGCGCCCACCGCCATGCCCTCCGGCACGTTGTGCAGCGTGACAGCCAGCGTCAGCGTATGGGTATGACTGCTCTCCGGCGCTTTTTTGTCCATCCGGTACAGCAGCAGCACGCCCAGCCACAGCCCTACCGCCGCCGGGAGAAACGCCCATGTGCCCAGCGGCGCGGCACGTTCAATGGCCGGGATCAGCAGGCTCCACACCGACGCCGCGGCCATGACCCCGGCGGCGAAGCCCAGCAGCACCCGCTGCAGGCCGTCGCCCGGCAGCTTGTGCAGGAAAAAGACGCACGCCGCGCCCAGCGACGTGCCGAAAAACGGGAGCAGTACCCCCCACAGCACTTCCGTAACCATCACACTTTCCTCAGTCAGTATCGGCGCATACCCGGCATTGGGCGGCTCCGTACGGTCTATCCTACGCGGCACGCCCGTCCGGAGTGCCAATGCCCGGTTTTGTTGCATATCCACAGAGCATCGGCAGAAAAGCGGGTATTTTCGCCGTTTTTTGGATTGCGGCGGGACGGGCAAAAGCGGTATGATATACAGGCCGCTCTGCGGCAAAAGGAGAGCGAAAGAGAATATGAAAAAGAAAGTGTTTACCCCCGCGCTGTTTGACTGTCTCAAGCACTACTCCGGCCGCCAGTTCACAAAGGATCTGGTATCCGGTGTGATCGTGGCCATCATCGCGCTGCCCCTTTCCATCGCTCTGGCTCTGGCCAGCGGCGTCAGCCCTGAGCAGGGCATCTACACCGCCATCATCGCCGGCTTCCTGATCTCCTTCTTCGGGGGAAGCTGCGTGCAGATCGCCGGCCCCACCGCCGCCTTTGCCACCATCGTGGCTGGCATCGTGGCGCAGCACGGCATGGGCGGGCTGGCTCTGGCCACCGTCATGGCCGGCGTCATTCTGATCCTGATGGGCGTGCTGAGGCTGGGCAGCCTGATCCGCTTCATCCCCTACACCATCACCACCGGCTTTACCGCCGGTATCGCCGTGACCATCTTCATCGGCCAGTGGAAGGACTTTTTCGGCGTGACGTACGCGGACAAGCCCATCGAGACGATGGAAAAGGCCGCCTGCTTTTTCCGGAATCTGGGCACCGTCAATGTCTGGGCGGTGCTGGTGGGCGCCGTCTGTCTGGCCATTCTGATCCTCTGGCCGAAGGTCAACCGCCTGATTCCCGGCAGCCTTATCGCCGTGCTGGTGGGTATCGCCATGGTGCAGCTGCTGGAGCTGCCGGTGAACACCATCGGCGATCTCTATACCATCTCCAACAGGCTGCCCAGCTTCACGCTGCCGGACTTCTCCTTCTCCACCATGGAGAGTATGATCTCCAGCGCGTTCACCATTGCGATCCTGGCGGCCATTGAAAGTCTTCTGTCCTGCGTGGTGGCGGACGGCATGGTGGCCACCCACCACAACTCCAACACGGAGCTGATCGCCCAGGGCATCGGCAACATCGGCTCCGCCCTGTTCGGCGGCATCCCCGCCACCGGCGCTATCGCCCGCACCGCCGCCAACATCAAGTCCGGCGGCCGCACGCCGGTGGCCGGTATGGTGCACGCGCTGGTGCTGGTGCTGGTGCTGGTGGTGCTGATGCCCTACGCCGCGCTGATCCCCATGCCCTGCATTGCCGCCATCCTGTTCAGCGTCGCCTACAACATGAGCCAATGGCGCGCCTTCGTCCGGCTCTGCCGGTGCGCGCCCCGCAGCGATCTCCTCGTGCTGGTGCTGACCTTCCTGCTGACGGTGGTCTTCGATCTGGTGGTGGCCATCGAGGTGGGCATGCTGCTGGCCGCCCTGCTGTTCATGAAGCGCATGAGCGACGAGACGGAGATCCGGGGCTGGAAGTACAAGGACATGCCGGAGGATCAGCTGACGGAGGTGCCCCTCCACGTGCGGGTGTACGAGATCCGCGGCCCCCTGTTTTTCGGCATGGCTGAGCGCATCGGTGAGATCACCGTCAAGGAGTTCACCCGCTGTCTGGTCATCCGCATGCACATGGTCAACGCGCTGGACGTCACGGCCTTCAATGCGCTGGAGAACCTGTATGACGAGTGCGCCAAAAAGGGCATCCGCGTGATCTTCTCCCACGTCAACGAGCAGCCCATGCATGTGATGGAGCACGCCGGCTTTGTGGACAAGGTGGGACGTGAGAATTTCTGCCGGCACATCCAGGATGCCATCGCTCTGGCGGCGCAGTCCACCGGCGAACAGGCGGGCTGAGTCCGCCCGATACGCGGTTTTCTTTCTGTTGCGCTCCGGCGGCGGACAGGGTATAATGAAGAAAAACAGCGTATACCGCTGAAGAACAGGGGTGATGTGCTTGCCCTTCCCTCGTCTGAAAAACGCTCTGCTCTGCCGGATACTGGTCTATGTGGTCGTTATAGGCACGTTCGCCGTTCCCGCCGTCATCGTGGTCAAGCTGCCCTTCGTTCCCGATGGGATAAAGGCGCTGGCCTGTATCGGGGCGATGGCCGGCTGTCTGGTATACGTCATCAGGAATTTCTGTATCCTGATGGAAATGGACATTCTGTTTGCCACACTGCACTGCCACAACACAGCGCGTGCCTGCTTCACGCTGCCGCGCTCCTTCTCGGCACAGAGCGTCCGGCGGCGGATATCCCGCTTCGGGCACCCGTGCATGCCGACCACTCTCGCCCCGCAGCCCCAGATACTGCGGTATAAGAGCAGCGCCCCCATGACCATCTATTCCAGCGGCATCGAAAAGCTCATGGCGGTCTACTCCGTGGAGCTTCTGGATCAGGAGCAGTACCGCCTGATCGTCAGCTCCGCAAAGGCCAACGCCAGAGCGCTGAAGGGGGCGAAAAAGCACCGGTTTCTGGACAGGGCGCAGCGAAGCGCGTCCCTCCATCAGGTCATCGTGATCGTGATCTTCGCAGACCGCGTGGAGGAGCAGCTCCGCGCCGGACTGTCCGACATCGTCGACAAGGGCGGCGGCGACGGCTTCGAAACGGCGGCGCTGCCCTGCGTGGTCGATCTGGAGCGGCGCAGCTGCACGTTCGACAGCATGCGGCTCCCCTATGTGGGCTTCGGATATCCGGTAAAAAACCGCGGTATAAGGCTCATCCGCCGGTATCTGTTCGGCGGCAGGTTTCCCTATGCCGCCTCCCCGCAGACGCTGCCTCCCATCGTAGGTCTTGAACCCGAGCAGACCCTGTGGCGCTTTTGGCGGGAGCTGAGAGACGAACCGGATTCCAATAACCGGAAAACAATAAAACGCTTCAAGAAAATGCAGCACGGGGACATGACCGTTGAGGACGGGTATCTGTACCTGAAATGGCAGGATCACGGCATCGGCGTGCCGGTCAAGCTGCACACCGATGCGCGGACGGTGGAGGTGGGCGCCATCGACCAGTGGCTCTATCCCAAGGCCAACAAGATCGCCAAAAGCACCGTCGAGAGCATAAAAGACATGATCGGCGAACGCTTTGCGGCGGAGGGCTGCGCTGTTACTTATACCATCGATACATAACAAAAGCCGTTCCGGAGTTGATCCCGGGACGGCTTTTCTCTTACGCACGCGGCTTTCTTTCTGTTGCGCTCCGGCGGCGGGTGGATTATAATAGGGAAAAACGGAAACGAGGTGCATACCATGACATACGGATTTATCGGCACAGGCAACATGGGCGGCGCGCTGGCGCGGGCGCTGGTCAAAACGGTGTCCCCCGCCGACATCTTTCTCAACAACCGCACGATGGCCAGGGCGGAGGCGCTGGCCGCGGAGCTGGGCGCCCACTGCGCGGACGCGGAGACCATCGCTTCCTCCTGCGGCTGCATTTTTCTGGGCGTAAAGCCCCATTTGCTGCCAGGCGTGCTGGCGCAGCTGCGTCCGACCCTGACGGCGCGGGAGGACAAGCCCCTGCTGGTGTCCATGGCGGCGGGCGTGACCATCGCGGCCATCGAGCAGGCCGTGCCCGGCAGCGCCGTGGTGCGGATCATGCCCAACACCGCCTGCGCGGTGGGCGCGGGCTTGACGCTGTACGACACAAACAGCGCCGTGACGCAGCAGCAGCTTGACTCGCTTCTGCGCGACATGGCCGCCTCCGGGCGGCTGGAAGCCCTGCCGGAGGAGCTGATCGACGCCGGCAGCGCGGTGGCCGGATGCGGCGGCGCGTTCGCATGCCTGTTCATGGAGGCGCTGGCGGACGGCGCCGTGACCTGCGGTCTGCCCCGCGCCAAGGCCAACACCTTCGCCGCCCAGATGCTGCTGGGCGCGGCGCAGCTGGCGCTGGAGAGCGGCAAGCCCTTCGGCCTGATGAAGGACGAGATATGCTCCCCCGGCGGCACCACCATCGCCGGTGTACGGGCGCTGGAGGAGGGCGGCCTGCGCGCCGCCGCCATGAACGCCGTCATCGCCGCCTACCGGCGAACGCTGGAGCTGAAGCAGTAAGCCTTTTTCCGCCCCCGTACAGGTGGAAGCACATAAAAAATATCCCCCGGCATAGCCGGGGGGTACAGCTTGTCAAAAAAGCCTCGAACCACTCACCCAGCGAGTGGTTTTTGGGATACAAAAAAGGACTGGCACGCGCTGTGCCAGTCCTTTTTGCACGGTAAAGAAAGGCCGGTGAATTTCGCCGAAGTCTACAGGCGGAAGCACTTTTTCAGTGCCGTATACTCGCCCAGCACCAGCAGCGTCAGACTGTCGTCCAGCACCGTTTCCGGCGAGATGGTCACGTTGGTTTTGCCGCTTCGCTTCACGCCGAGGATGTTGACGCCGTACCTTTTGCGGACATCCAGCTCGCCGATGCTGTGCCCCTGCCAGCTGTCCGGCACAGCGACCTCGATAATGGCGTGCTTCTCGTCCAGCTCTATGTAGCTGAAGATGTGGTTGGCGGTGTAGCGGATGGCCGCCCACTTCGCCAGCTGTTTTTCCGGGTATGTCACAGCGTCCGCGCCGTTGCGCAGCAGAAATTTTGCCTGCACGTCACGCTCCGCGCGGGACACCACATACTTTGCCCCCAGCTCCTTGAGCAGAGATGTCGTTTCCAGCGAGTTCTGGAAATTTCCGCTGATGGTGACATAGCAGACATCGTAGTTGCTGACGCCCAGCGAGCGCAGGAAATCCACGCGGGTACTGTCGCCGATCTGGGCGTTGGTGACGAAGGGCATACACTCGTTGACGCGCTCCTCGTCTCTGTCCACCGCCATGACCTGATGCCCCAGCTCACTCAGCTGCATGGCGAGATGCCGCCCGAAGCGGCCGAGTCCGATCAATAATACGTTTTTCATCGTGCGCTCCTTTCAGCCTACGGTGATCATTTCCTTCGGATACCGGGCATAGGTCAGATCATGCCCGGAGAAAGCGGCGTAAATCAGGGTAAGTCCCCCGACACGCCCGAAGAACATCAGCAGAATGAGAATGCTCTGCGACAGCGTACCCAACTGCGGCGTCAGCCCCAGTGTCAGCCCTACCGTTCCGGCAGCGGATGCCGTTTCATAGAGACAGGCACCGAGAGGCAGGTTCTCCGCCGCGCTGATGACCGCCGCACCCGCGAAGGTCAGTCCCAGATACAGCAGCAGGATGG
>ENA-OURZ01003801-OURZ01003801.1-human-gut-metagenome-genome-assembly--contig:-NODE-3801-length-12180-cov-2.722062_pt1 | contig 12180 bp, 8 predicted proteins | sample MGYA00242073_ERZ509195 | MGnify/ENA primary metagenome ERZ509195 (study PRJEB26280, sample SAMEA2338837) | human gut metagenome | biome: human gut; feature: human-associated habitat; material: faeces...
TGATATTATGAAAAATGCCATAGTGAATGACCAGTTGTCTGATAGAGTAGCTTTTTCGTATGCAAGAGCTGCTGAAACAACAGATACAGGAGTTATATTAAAAGCGAAGTTTAAATGTAATAAGGATGCAGCACAGGATGGTGTGCTGGTATCGGTACAGAAGACTGATGCAAGTAACTTTGATGAAAAAAATATTAATGTAACGGTTAGTGGAGGCAATGCTGTAATTCTGACAGAAAATGATACTACAATGAAATTAGATGATAAACAGGAGGAAACATTACCAATATATATAGAAGAGCCTTCTGTCCAGCATGTTACACCATATATGATAATAACAGGTGGAGCTGATGGATTGCCAAAGCATGTTATAACAGATGGAAATACTATACGTGATGATATGGAGACTGCATCAGATAATGAAAAAGAGAGCACAATGACAACTGATACAACAGAAAAAAGCAGCAGGTCAGCTATAGATACAACAGATAAAAGTGTATCAGGTACAGGTGATAACCAGTTAAATCCAGTGTCACATAACAATCATAAAGGAGTTATAATTATTATTGTTGTTTTAGCATTAGTTATTATAGTGGTTGGCGTGATATTGTATTTAAATAAATCAAAAATAAAAATAAGGAGGAAAAAGGATGAAGAATAAACACTCTAGAATCTGGGCAGCCGTTTTTATGAGCATTCTTATTGCAGTATCAACAGTGTTAACTGCAGTTGGTCATATTGACAAGGCTCAGGCGGCTGAAAAAGCAGTGCTTCAGATAAGCACAGTATCAGGTCATAGGGGAGATGAGGTTAGTGTTACTGTGTCATTAACTTCCAATCCAGGTATTGCAGGTTTAGTGTTCAGTCTCACTTTCAACAATAAAGTTCTTAAACTTGTTGATGTTAAAGAACCTGCTAATACAGATGATGAATTTATATTTTATGAGCCTATTATAAAAGATGATGCTATAAATGATACAAGCATCAATTATATTGGTTATGCTTTTGCATCTGGCAAATCAAATATTACAAAGACAGGTATCGTGTATACAGCTACATTTAAAATATTAGATGAAGCTGCTATAGGAACAACACAGTTGAATATTGCAGGCAGAAATGGACAGGATACAGCTGATGTATCTAGTATTGATGAAAAAGCAGTTCCAATAGAGGTTACAGCTGGTAGTGTTACTGTAACATGTGAACATAAACATACAGAAACTGTGAAAACAGCTGCAACATGTACTAAAGATGGTTTGGAAGTAGTTACATGTAAGGATTGCAAAGAAGTGATCAGCAGTACAGTTCTTAAGAGTACAGGACATAAGTATGGTGACTGGATTGTAGATAAAGCTGTTACATGTACAGAGGATGGAGAAGAATACCGCGAGTGTTCTGTATGCCATAACAAAATAACACAGAAGATAGAACATAAGGGTCATGTAGCAGGAACCCCTGAGGTTACTAAAGAACCAACATGTACTAAAGAAGGAACACGTATTACAAAGTGTACTGTATGTAGCGAGGTACTTAAGACAGAAACTTTAGCTAAAAAAGAGCATAGCTGGGGAGAATGGAAGACTACAGTTGAACCAACATGCCAGAAAGATGGAAAGAAAGAATCTGTTTGTAGTGTATGCGGTGAAACAAAGTCTGAAGTGATACCAAAGAGTGAAGAATATCATAAATACACAGATTATACAGTTACTAAACAAGCTACATGTAAGGAAGAGGGAACTCTTACAGCATATTGTACAATATGTCATAATCTTATAACAAAGTCTATACCTAAGACGGATAAACATGTGGCAGGAACTCCTACTGTAGAAAAGGAAGCAACATGTACAGAAGATGGTAAAAAGGTAACAAGATGTACAGTATGTGGAGTAGTTCTTGAAGAAGAAGTTATAGAAGCAACAGGACACACATATGATGACGGAGTAGTTACTAAAAAGGCAACATGTACAGAAGCCGGAGTAAAGACATACACATGTACAAAGTGTCATGATACAAAGACAGAAGCTATAGAAGCACTTGGACATGATTATGGTGAAGCTAAGATAACAACAGAACCAACATGTACTAAAGATGGTGTTAAGTCATATATCTGTAAAAGATGTGGTGATGTTAAGACAGAAGTTTTACCAGCAACAGGACACACATATGATGAAGGTAAGATAACTAAAGAGCCTACAGAAACAGAGGAAGGCATGCTTGTTAGAACATGTACAAGATGTGGCGAAACTGAAACTATAGCACTTCCAAAGCTTGATAAGAACAAAGTTAAGCTTGAAACATCAGAAGGCAGTGAGTTTACTGGTGTTATAACAGCAGGAAAAGACAATAATGTTATATTATCAGTTATTGGTATGAATTATGCCGTTCCTAATGGTGGAGATGTAAGATATGTACCAGTAAGATGGAGCTTTGCAGCAGCAAATCAGGAGATTAAGTGGAATAATATTACAGATAGTAATTATAGTATAAACTTAAATTCTGCAGAAGCTGGTGATTATAAGCTTGTAGTTGAATACAAGAGAGAAATGTATAAGACACTGGCAGATGGAACAAAGGGATGGGTTGCATCTGATTCTGCATTAGCAGCTTCAACTTATGTTGCTGAGACAACATTAAAGGTGGAAGAAAAACAGTCATCTGATGACACTAAGGAAGATGTTAAGCCAGAGGATACAACAAAGGATGATAACAATAACAATGATAGTGAAGTAACAGAAGGTGTTAAAACTGGTGATATGTCAGTTAACATTGCAGTACTTATGATGATGCTTATGCTTATGTCAGGTACAGCTGTTATATACACTGGAAAGTCAGGAAAGGCTAGATAACAGCTTACATAGCAGACAGGAGGCAATTTTATGATGAATAAAACTTCTAAAGCATTAAAAAAACTGTTATGTGCGGCACTTATTACAGGTATTGTGCTTACAGGGTTTCCAGCAACCCTGTGGCATAGTGCCTATGGTAATATAACACATGCAGAAGCAGCAGAAACAACAGAAGAACAGTGGAAAACAGATATAAAGAATGCTCTGGATAAAGTAACAGCTTTTGATGATGATAAATATGCAGGTAAAAGCATATATCTCGTGGACTTAAGTAAATACAACATACCAAAGGCTGATATAGATATTGTTAATAAATACTTGACAGGACTTAAAGATACAGCTGATTATTACTGGGTTAATAATATTATGGCTGATCCTTATGGCACAGCTTATGTAAAGTATGTGTTTTACAGTGTTAAATCGGAATATATAGATTCAGCTTCAAAGAATATTGATAAAGCAAAAGCAAAAACGGACTATGAAATTTTCCATAAAAGACTTGAGAATGGTGAGCAGTTTGTTATGGTAAAGGAAAGGGTTCAGGCAGCTATAGATAATAAACTTCATATAGAATACTATCAGAATGAAAAGGCATATTACTGGACAGGCTTTTATGTAACAGACCTTAGTATTCCATACAGTAAGATGGGAGAACTACTTGAGTATCTTAATGGTACAGTGCTTAATGATGAGAGCTGTTCATGGTGTACATTTACTTTACAATATGATTCCAACAAGCAGTATATTACATATGTACAGTTAGATGCTAATGAGGCAGTTGTTGATAAGAATTCTATTGAAACAAATGAAACAACAGGTGTTCCTGTCAGAGCAAAGATAGATAAGGCAAAGGTTACGTCTGTTTATAAGGATATAAAGAACAGAATATCTTCGCTTACATATGCAATAACAGACAATATGAGTGATGTTGAAAAGGTCCTTTTAGTGCATGACTGGATAGCAAGAGAGCTGGATTATGATTATGACAATTATCAGAAAAATTCAATACCTGACACAAGCTATTCGGCATATGGAGCACTTACAACAGGTAAAGCAGTGTGCAGTGGATATGCAAGGCTTGCTAATATCCTTCTTAACGGAATAGGTATAAGAACACAGTCTATAACCTCTTCAGCTATGAATCATGAGTGGAATGCAGTATATCTTAATGGACATTATTATCATATGGATATAACATGGGATGACTGGGGTAAAGATGAAAATAATGAAGGAACTGTATATCATGAGTATTTTCTTTACAATGATACTGATTTTAAAAATGTGGGAGATACCAAGCATCATGACTGGATAGGTGTTGTATGTGATGGAACTGACAGCTTTGCTGATATGATATTCAGAAATAATAGCTGTATTAACACTATTGCATACAGCTATTATAATAGTTACTGGTACTACATCAATAAAGGAAGCTTGTATAAGTCACATATAGACGGAAGTTCTTTAAGCGTGGTTGAAGATACTGTAAAAGTAACAGATATGTTTGTATATGGCAATAATATATACTACGCAACACATAGCAGTGAAGCTGACAGTGATGTTTCTTCAGCTTTCTCAACAAGAGTATGGAAAGTAAATGCTGATAATGGAACAAAGTCATTATATCTGAACCTGTCTGATAACGCAGATTATCAGGATGGCGTTCAGGAAATGTGTATAAAGAATGGCGTTCTTAAGATAGATGGAAATACGTCATCTGTTAAAAAAGAATTAGTTCTTGTTGAAGAAAGTATAAAATATGGCGATATTAATGGTAACGGTAAGATAGACAGTGCCGATGCAGTCGCTATAAAGAAGTATCTTGCGGGATACAGTGATACTATAAATAAAAAAGCAGCAGATGTGACAGGAGATGGTAAGATAGATGTTAATGATGCAATAAGATTATTAAAATATCTTGCAGGATATGATGTTACACTTGGTGCAGCATAATGCTGATCAGGCTGTGATTCTGGCAAAAGTCAGGATCATGGCCTTTTTTATATAGGTCTTGGAATTTAAACTTATATAAAAGAAAATCATCATGGATGATTACTAAGAATGTGATTGTTATTAGTAAAAAAAGGGTGTATAATGTAGCAACGAATAACAATTAGGAGAAAGAAATATGAATAAGCAGGAAGCAATAAGTATTTTAAAGGAGCATAATCAGGAGCATGTTATTAAAAGATTAGAGGCATTAGGAGATGATGCAGCTAAAAAGCTTATATCACAGGTTGCCATGATTGACTGGAAGGTAGTAGAGAGCATTAAGGATAAGGCAGAGGATAAAGGAGATGCTAAGAAGATTGAGCCATTAGCTGCAGTAGAGATTAACGATATAAAGAAAAACAAGGAAAAGTATACTGCAAAAGGTGTAGAGGCTATAAAAAACGGCAAGGTAGCAGCAGTGCTTCTTGCAGGTGGACAGGGAACAAGATTAGGACTTGATAAGCCTAAAGGAACTCTTAATGTAGGGGTTAATAAGGATTTATTCCTTTTTGGACAGCTCATACATAATCTTATGGATGTTGTTAACCAGACAGGAGCATGGGTTCCTCTTTATATCATGACAAGTGATAAGAACAATAAAGATACAGTAGAGTTCTTTGAAGAACATAATTATTTTGGATATGATAAGGATTATGTTAAATTCTTCATACAGAGCATGGTTCCATCAGTTGATTACAATGGAAAGTTATATATGGAGAGCACAGACAGTCTTGCTATGTCGCCAAATGGTAACGGAGGCTGGTTCTTATCATTAATAGCAGCTGGACTTGACAAGGATATGCAGGATAAGGGTATTGAATATGTTAACGTATTTGCAGTTGATAATATATTACAAAGAATAGCTGATCCAGCCTTTATAGGAGCAACTATACTTGCAGGAGCTGAGTGTGGTTCAAAGGTAGTAAGAAAATGTGAGCCGGCAGAAAAGGTTGGTGTTATGTGCAAGGTAAACGGACATCCATCTATAATCGAGTATTATGAGATGTCAGAAGAACTTGCCAGCTTAAGAAGAGAAGATGGAGAGCTTACTTATGGCTTTGGTGTTATTCTTAACTATCTTTTCAGCTTTAAAAAGCTTGTAGAGATATCTAACAGAAATCTTCCTTTACATATAGTAGAGAAGAAGATTCCATATATAGATGAGAACGATAACTATATCAAGCCAGAAACTCCTAACGGATATAAGTTTGAAACACTTGTACTTGATATGGTAGAGATGATGGATGACTGTGTGCCATATGAGGTTGAAAGAAGCTATGAATTCGCACCTATAAAGAATAAGACTGGAAAGGACTCGCTGGAAAGTGCCAGAGAGCTTCTTAAGGTTAATGGAATTGAGTTTTAAGAGCATAAAGATCTAATAATTATAGTATACGGAGGAAAATATGGTAGTTTTATTAGCAGGAGGAGCCGGATATATTGGCTCACATACAGCAGTAGAGCTTATTAATGCAGGACATGAGGTTGTCATCGTAGATGATTATAGTAACAGCTGTCCTGAATCTATAAAGAGAGTTGAAGAAATAACAGGAAAAAGCATAGCATCTTATGAAGCAGATGTTAAGGATAAAGCTGCACTCCGTAAGATATTTGCAGAGAATGATATAGACTGCGTGATACATTTTGCAGGACTTAAGGCAGTTGGAGAGTCTACAAGACTTCCAGCAAAGTATTATCGTAACAACATTGATACTACTCTTTCACTTATAGAGTGTATGAAAGAAGCTGGTGTTACAAAGATAGTATTCTCGTCTTCTGCAACAGTATATGGTGACCAGAAGCCACCTTATGTAGAAACCATGCCTAAGGGAGAATGTTCTAATCCATATGGCTGGACAAAGTCTATGATGGAGCAGATACTTACAGACTGTGCCAAGGCAGATCCAGAGCTCACAGTTGTATTATTACGTTACTTTAACCCAATCGGAGCACATTCATCTGGCAAGATTGGTGAAGACCCACAGGGTATTCCTAACAATCTTATGCCATATGTATCACAGGTTGCAGCTGGAGTAAGAGAGCAGCTTACTATATTCGGAGGGGATTATCCTACACCGGATGGAACATGCAGAAGGGACTATATACATGTTGTTGATTTAGCATGTGGTCATGTTAAGGCAGTTGAATATGCAGATTCACATAAAGGGGTTGAGATATTTAACTTAGGAACAGGAACACCATATAGTGTACTTGAGATAGTGCATGCTTTTGAGAAGTCTACTGGCGTTAAGTTAAACTACAGGATAGGTGAGAGACGTCCGGGAGACCTTCCTGATTCATGGGCAGATGCTGCTAAGGCTAAGGAGATTCTTGGCTGGGAAGCATCTAAAACACTTGAGGATATGTGCAGGGATTCATGGAACTGGCAGAGTCATAATCCACATGGATACAGAGATTAAAAATTAAAAGAATTCGTTAAGATATTGCAATAAGACTTGTAGTGAACATATAATAAATAATAATTATTGTCTATTATATGTTTGCTGACAAGTCTTTTTAATATTACTTTTTGTTTTGCTGATATATATGTAGTATATTTACTATAATTATGCTATGATGTATAATAACAGGTGGTTATGATTGGTATGGAGGTTTAACATTGAATTCTATTAATCTTTATACATTAACAAGAATTGAAGATAATGACAGATTTGCAGAATATGAATATATCATGTCAGAAAGAAAGGACTTTCAGAGGACGAGGATAAGGGAAAAGGAGTCCTTAGTACAGCTTGTAACAAAGCTTATGAAATCAGGTGTACAGATAGAAGATCTGGATAACTTTTTTTATTCATATACGATAGCACATATCAGTAAAGAGTTTGATCTGCTTAAAGTGTCATCGAACAGGAAAAGAATATTGAATATTGAACTTAAAAGTGAGGATGTTGGTGAAGAAAGAATAAAACAGCAGCTTGTAAGAAACAGATATTATCTTAGTCCGGTCACAACAGATATTATTTCATATACCTATATTCTTGATACGAATACAGTATATAAGCTTGATACGGATAATAAACTATATGTATCTGATTTTTCAAGCGTTGCACAGGATATCAGAAGCTTTAAAAAATGCATGAAAAATAATATAGAAAGTCTTTTTAAAGCAAAGGATTATCTTATTTCTCCTGTCAACTCACCTGAAAGGTTTGCAAGGCATCAGTACTTTCTTACTAACCAGCAGGAGGCTATGAGCAGAAAACTTCTTGAAGGACTTTTAAGAGATGATGATAAAAAGTATTATTCAGTTAAAGGCGAGGCTGGAACTGGAAAAACCCTGCTTTTATATGACACTGTAAGAAAACTGCCGGAAAATGTACGTAAATGTGTAATACATTTCGGAAGACGTACGCCTAACATAGATATACTAGAGCATGCTATACCATGTACAGATATAATAACTTCTAAAGATCTGATAAGTAAGGATATGCTTAGTGGATATTCTTATATACTTGTTGATGAAACACAGCGTATACATGATGACCAGTTTGAGTGGATTATAGAAAGTGCAGCTGTGAATCCGGATATGAAAGCTGCAGACAGCTGTATTAATACCAAAATAGTGATGTTTTATGACTGCGAACAGATATTGTCACGTCAGGAGCAGAAACGGGCTATGGATAAAAGAATAGAAGATATAGCTGATGAAAAGTATTTTCTTTCGGATAGGATAAGAACGAATCCTGAATTATCAGAGTTTATAAGAAATATGTTTGATCTTACCAAGCGAGGAAAAGGTTATAGATATGATTGTGTAACTATATGCTATGCTAACAGCATAAACGAGTTTAAAAAGCTTAAGGCATACTATAAGGCTAAACAGTATATATACATAGACTATGAGAAATCCTATAAAAATGCCAGCACCATGTATAAAACAAGGAAATTTAATACATACAAGGTTATAGGAAAAGAGTTTGATAAAGTGTTAACGGTCATAGACGGCAAATTCAGTTATAATGAATATGGTGAGTTGTGTGCAGATTATGAAGGGGATAACGATGACATAATTGAAAAGTTTTTTTATCAGGTTGTCACAAGAGCCAGAGAACAGCTGTGTATAATAGTACTGAATAATGAGGATATATTTAAACAGCTTTTATATCTGCTTGGGCGCATACATGAGAATAATAAGAGCCAGGAGTGAATATATAGAACATAAGCCTGCTTTTTAGAATAAGATAAATTAAGAATATATCATTGTTTCCCAAACATTGTAACAATGCTTATATTCTTTAATTCTAAAAAGGAGGTTTGATGGTGCGTGGTAAATATAAATATAAAAGCATACTAAAAATGTTTTTTGTGATTATACTTAGCTGTATAATGGCGGTTACAATGAATAATGCAGCTATGGCTGTTGTTATTGATGTAAGTGGACATGATGGCCTTATTGACTGGGATAGTGCAAAGGAACACATAGAGGGTGTGATAATACGTATTGGATATGGCAATGATTATGCATATCAGGATGATAAGCAGGCTGTACAAAACATGGATGAATGTGAAAGGCTTGGTATTCCATATGGAGTATATATATATAGCTATGCAATGACGATGCAGGAAACAGAGTCTGAAATATCCCACACATTGCGGATGCTTAAAGGACGTAACCCGGTTCGTGGTGTATGGTTTGATATGGAGGATGCGGATGAATACAAGAAAAATCATGGAATGGATGTATATAGTGAAGAAGACAGGACACTGCTTACAGACATCTGTATAAGATTCATAGATGAAATGCATTCAAGAGGTTATATAACAGGCGTATATGCGAATTATGACTATTATAAAAATGTACTGGATACTAATCGTCTTTCTATGACTGAGGGCTTTAACATGTGGCTTGCACATTGGGATGTAGAAGAGCCAGATATGGACTGCATGATGTGGCAGTTTGGAGCATACAGGATAGGTGATCATGAATTTGATGGAAATATATATTATGCAGATTATTCATCGCCATATAAAGATGCTTATATAGAAACCAGTGCACGGGCAGGAAGAAAGGTTAATGTGATATATCAGGCACAGATAGACGGAAATTACTGGCTTCCACAGGTGATTAACGATGAAGACTATGCTGGAATAAGAGGCAGAAATATAACAGGAATAACTTTATCAACAGATATAGGATATGCAGTATACAGAGTGTATTCTAATGGAAGATGGCTTGCTTATGTTGATAGCCGCAATTCAGATATTTCAGATTATTATAATGGTTATGCCGGAAACGGACATAGTATAGAGGCGGTTGAAGTATATTATTACACACCAGACACGCTGTTATATAATGAAGCACCCCATTACCAGGCATTTACAGAGAATGGTTACAAATATGCATATTACAGGGTAAGTACAACAGGAAATGACTATTTTCCATATCAGACAGATAATGAAAGAAATGACGGACAGGATGGATATGCAGGAATATATGGACGTAAGGTGGATAGATTCCAGATAGTGATAAAGTGATTAGCGTGAAAAATAAGATTTTTCACACGCAAGAATGGAGAATTATGATGAATAATATGGTTAATATCAGCAGACTATAAGGTATACAGATATTCTGTAGAAACTTATCTAAAGGATGGTATGATATGAACGATGATGAAAATGTCAAGACAGATATGTGTGACGGACAGGTGACACTTAAGGGGGATAATGATGGCAATGCGATTAAACTTATAACAATAATAGGCGAGATAGAAGGACATGATATTCTTCCAGCGACAAGTAAAACTACCAAGTATGAGCATATTCTTCCACAGCTGGCAGCTATTGAGAATGATGATAGTATAAGTGGTGTATTATTTCTTATGAATACAGTAGGAGGCGATGTCAGTGCAGGACTTGCGCTTGCAGAGATGATAGCATCCATGAGTAAGCCGACAGTATCGCTTGTTATTGGCGATTCACATAGTATAGCCGTTCCACTTGCAGTTAGTGCAGACTATTCATTTATAGTGCCTACAGCAACTATGATAATACATCCTGTACGCATGAGTGGTAATATTATAGGGGCAAGACAGACATATGATTATTTTGAAAGGATACAGAAAAGGATAGTGTCGTTTATAGCACATCATAGTAAAACAGGTGAAGCTGACATAGAAGCCATGATGATGAATACCAAAATGCTAACAAAGGATCTTGGAACAATACTAGTAGGAAAAGAGGCTGTAAAAATAGGACTGATAAATGAAACTGGTGGAATAAAGGAAGCTTTTAGTAAGCTTAAAAGTATGATGTAAATAAACCAGATATATGAATGGAGATTATTATGAACACAGAAGAAATAAAAAAATATACGGCTGATAATATAAGCTGCCAATTGTGTCCCCGTATGTGTCAGGTAAACAGACATACGGGGACAGGATATTGCCTGATGCCAGACAGGATAAAGGTGGCAAGGGCTGCACTGCATATGTGGGAGGAGCCATGTATATCCGGTGAACATGGAAGTGGTGCTATATTCTTTAGCGGATGTACATTAAGGTGTGTGTTCTGTCAGAACTATAAAATAGCTGCGGCAGCAGTTGGAAAATATATAACAGTAGACGGATTAGCTGATATTATGTTAAGATTACAGGATAAACATGCTAACAACATTAATCTTGTTACACCAACACATTATGCTTTACATATAGCACAGGCGCTTACTAAGGCGAGGGATAATGGGCTTAGAATACCGGTTGTATACAATACAAGTGCATATGAGAATATAGAAACTCTTAAAAGACTGGATGGACTTGTTGATATTTATCTTCCGGATTTTAAGTATATGGACAGTAGTCTTGCTTTGAAATATTCCCATGCAGAGGATTATCCAGAGGTGGCAAAAAGCGCGCTGAATGAGATGGTAAGACAGGCTGGAAGCCCTTGTATGTATAGTGATGAGGATGAGCTTGTACAGAGTGGCTATGTTGAAGACGGAGTTATGAAAAGAGGGGTTATAGTAAGACATCTTGTACTTCCGGGCTGTACTAAGGATTCTAAAGCGGTTATAGGTTATCTTTATGATACCTATAAGGATGATATATACATAAGCATTATGAACCAGCCACTTGAACATGTAAAGGAATATAAAGAATTGTATAGAAAAGTAACTCATAAAGAGTATGATGAAGTCGTGGATTATGCTATAGATATAGGAGTAACTAATGGGTTTATCCAGGAAGGGGATACAGCAAAGGAAAGCTTTATTCCTGATTTTGATTTTACAGGTCTTATATGATATAAACTATATTTTCTTTTTTTAAACAGGAGGAGTTTATGAAATATGAAATAGGCAGCCCGTGTATGATGGGCTGCAATATAGTTA
>ENA-OURZ01003808-OURZ01003808.1-human-gut-metagenome-genome-assembly--contig:-NODE-3808-length-12160-cov-2.172573_pt1 | contig 12160 bp, 10 predicted proteins | sample MGYA00242073_ERZ509195 | MGnify/ENA primary metagenome ERZ509195 (study PRJEB26280, sample SAMEA2338837) | human gut metagenome | biome: human gut; feature: human-associated habitat; material: faeces...
ATGGCGGAGAACCGGAAGCGGTTATCCGCCGTGAATATCCCTACCTTTCCCCGGAGCGCGTAAAGGCGCTCGCCCTCGGCTTGTCCAACCCGGATGCCGTCCCGCAGCTCTGCCTTGATGACATTGCGGCGTACATCCGCGCGGCGCTGCCTTCGCAGGAATATGAATAGGGTCGTCATCACCGGCATAGGCTGCTGTACCAGCCTCGGATGGGAGCAGGGCGGCATCGCGCGGGCGTTTGCCGGCGGATGCCCGGCGTTCGCCCCAAGCGAAGCCTTGCCGGGGTATTCTGCCTGCCCCGTTTCCGATTTGGGAGATGATGCGGCGTATTCCCGTTTTTCGGCATGGCGGCACCGCCGCTATCTGAACCGGGGGGCGGCGTTTGCCGTCTTGTCCGGCCTCCGGGCGGCGGCTTCGGCGGGATTCGATCCGCACATGCCTCCACAGACCTGCCTGATAGGGGCATCCGGCCCCATGCTGGATTTCGATCGGGAAAACGGGCTTCCTCCAGCGGATTCTGAGGCGCTCGACGCCCTATGGCTCTTGCGTTGGCTGCCTAATACCGGAAACACCGCGTTGGCGCGTTTTCTCGATATCCACGGAGAGGGCCTCGTACTCGGGACGGCGTGCGCGTCCGCGCTGCAGGCCATAGGGGAGGGCTTCCGGCGCGTGCGGTACGGCCTTTCGGAAACCGTCCTTTGCTCAGGCGGGGATTCCCGCCTTTCCCGCGGCGGGATGCTCGGGTATGCCAAAGCCCACGCGCTCAGCCGGAACCCCGTGCCATCGGAAGCGTCCCGCCCCTTTGACGAGGCCCGTGACGGTTTTGTTCCAGGCGAAGGTGGAGCCGCATTCGTGCTTGAATCCTTGGAGTCGGCGCGGGCGCGCGGGGCGGCGGTGTTTGCGGAGCTCCTCGGGTTTGGGGCTTCTCTGGACGGAGGTGCGCTCACCGCGCCTGACGAATCGGCCCGCTTTGCGGAGCAGGCGGTACGGGGGGCGCTTGCCGATGCGGGCCTTGAGCCCCATGCCGTTGATTGGGTTTCCGCACACGGTACGGGGACTCCCCTTAATGACCGTAGTGAGGCCGTATTGCTGGAGAGGGTTTTTGCGCAGGCGGAGGCGCGCCCCGCCGTAACCGCCCTCAAGTCATGGATCGGGCATGGCTCCGCCGCCTGCGGGGGGATGGAGCTGGCCTTGATGCTCGCCGCATGGCGATCCGGGCGGTTGCCGCCCATCCGGAACCTGCGCGCACCTTGTTCCGGGCTGTTGGACTTTGCCGTTGCAACGCGTCCGTTTCCCGGCCCGGTGGGGGTATTGGAAAATTTTGGATTCGGCGGGCAAAACGCGGCCTTGGTAGTACGGTGCGGCGATGACTGATGCCCTTCCCGGAGACGCACCCCGGCCTTTTGTCCTGCTGGACGGGGTGAGCGCGGCAGAACCGGATCACCTCACCGCGTGGCGCCGTTTCGGATCAGCTCCCATGTGGCAAGGGCTGGAGGCCGCGGCACAGGCCGCCGCCCTGCATCAGCGGTTCCTTGCGGGATTCTCGTGCCATGCCTTCCTGTTGTCGGTGGATGAATGCCGGTTCCCCACAGATGCGCTCGATGGCTTGATGGTATTCCGTGCGGTTTTGCTGGGGCGGTCCTTACGGGCGGCAACGTATCGGGTGGACGTTTGTCCGGCGTGCTCTCTCCCTTTGTCGGAAACGGGGAGTGCGGCGAAAACGGAGAAAGGCCTTTTCGGAATGGAATGTGGGAAAGAGGCTGTTCCGGCATGGTCGGTTTCCCTCGGCATCGGGCTGGCTCCTTATGACGATACCTTTAGAAGGGATATGTTGGAACCTCGATACAGGCGGCTTTTTCAATGGCTGACGCAAAACGCACCCTCCGCGAATGTCTCGATGAAAGGCTGAAGGAAGGCCGGGCCCGAGGGCTTGAACGGCGGCCGCCTTTGCTGGACATGGCGGGCGAAGGCCCTGTCGTGCACATGGGGGGCCGGGCCTTCCTGAATTTTACGCTCAACGACGGGCTGGGGTTGGCCTCATCTCCGGAATGGCGCGCTGAGGTCGGGGAGTGTTTCGCGGCGTTCCCGCCGTCGGCTTCGGCGTCACGTCTGGCCGGCGGACGGAGCCGGATCACCGAAGAAGCGGAGCAGGCGGTTGCGGCGTATTTCGGGTTTGACGAATGCCTGTTCCTGCCGAGCGGCTATCAGGGCAACCTCGCTTGCGCTATGGCGTTGATCCATGCTGGACAGCCCGTCTTTGTGGATCGCCGGGTACATGCCAGCATCGCCCGAGGGCTCGTATTGGGGAAAGCCGATGTGCGGACATATGCCCATGCGGATTATGGGCATTTGGAACGGCGGCTCGTTTCCGCCCCTCCCGCCACGGTACAGCCGCTGGTGATGACGGAGTCCTTGTTCAGTATGGACGGTACGGAACTCGATGTGTCCCGTATGGCTGAACTCCGCAGCAAGTATGGTTTTTTCCTGATGGTGGATGAGGCCCATGCGGTGGGCGCGCTCGGCCCCGGAGGGCGCGGGCTGTGCGCCGGGGTGCCGGGTACGGCGGACATCGTCTTGGGAACATTCGGCAAATCGCTTGGGCTGTTCGGTTCGTTCCTGCTGCTCCCCAAGGGGTTTGCCGCCTTTTTCGAAAGCCTTTCCTCGGCTGTCATGCATTCCACAGCCATGCCTCCGGCCCATGCTGCGGCTGTTTTGAAGCTGTTGGAACGCTTGCCGCTGCTTGACGCTGAACGTGCCCGGCTTCGGGATAATGCCGTGTTTTTTCGCGCCTGCCTGTGCGAGCTTGGGATTCCTACACGCGGCACCGCTCATATCGTTGCAGTACCTACAGGCGGGGAAGCAAGGACGACCCATCTTGGGGAACAGCTGGCGGAAAGGGGCGTGCTGGCACTGGCGGCCCGCTATCCTACGGTTCCCTACGGCGACGGTTTGCTCCGGTTTGGGCTCACCGCCTTGCATACGCAGGGCATGTTGGAGCGGACGGCCCGCCTCCTTGCGGATCTGTGGGGGTAAGCATACGGAGGAGATGGCTGTTTCAGTATCCGTTTCACAAAAAAATGAACGGATATTACAGTATTATGATGCTGGCATGACGATACTCGGAAATGAGGCCGCGGGCGCATGTAAGCCGGGGCGTCGTGTCCGAGTTCGTCATGGCAAATTGTGCATGGCGGCATCGTTGCCGGAGCGGGGGAACGAGCCCCATTCGGGTTATTTGCTTTTGCTGGGTGAGGCCTTCTTCATGCTCTGGACGACGTTTTCGAGGTGCAGGAACATGGCGTCCTGAGCCGCTTTCTCGTCGCGGTTAAGGATGGCCTCGACGATTTTTTTGTGGTGTGCGTAGACCTGCTGGCGGCCTTCCTGCGACGTGAGGAGCTGCGAGTTGAAGTCGCTCATCATTGTCCGCATGGTCTGGAGCATGGTGGCAAGGATGCTGTTCCCGGACGCCACGGCGATGGCCTGGTGAAACGCGTAGTCGGATTTGATGAAGGCCGCCTTGTTAGCGATCTGGCCGCGTGACTGTTCGAGAATTTCCTTGAGCGCGGCGAGATCCTCGTCGCGTGCCCGGAGCACAGCAAAACGCACGTTGGACGTCTCAAGGACCTTGCGGACCTCGATCATCTCTTCGAGGGCGTACTGTTTGATGAGGTGCAGCATCAGGAGATTGTTCATCATAATGCTGTCCCCGTCGGCCACGAAGATGCCTTCGCCCACACGGGTTTCCAGCATACCGGCGTATTCCAGCGCACGAAGGGCTTCGCGGAGGGAAGGGCGGCTCACGCCGAGCATATCCGCAAGCTGGCGTTCGGGCGGGAGGCGATCCCCGCGTTTGAGTTCTCCCTTGACCAGCAGTTCCTTGATCTGCTCAATGACCTGCCCCGGAACGGTGCTTTTGACGACTTTATCGAACATATCCCACTCTTTTTTGAGTCCAAAAGGTTGATGACGGGGCCAACGGTTTTTGGCCGTCGGGAAAAACGCTGTTCCGGCCCGCCTGGGTGGGTGGCGGAGCGGGATGCTGTCTTTCATCCTATCGGAACAGGCGGGAAGAGTCCAGTTTTACCGGGAAGAAGCAAATAGAGCATATTTTATGAAACATATTGAAATATATGTTTTTGTTAACTGGTAACGGAAAAAATATCAAAAGAAGATTGACAGATTTTGTACAGGGGGCTATTGCTGTTTTTGGTAAGACCATCTGTCCAATAAAACGTCAAAGGCGGCCTTCCGGAGGGTATGCCTTGCCCCGGAAGGCAGGAAACAGTGGATGGGACATCCGGAAACCAACTGCATACGCCGATGCCGCGGCGCGTGCGAAAGGGAACAGGCCCCCGCGAAGGCGCGGGCGGCGCAACCGGGCGGGACGCGGCGAGCGGGCCGCCCGCGGAAGGAGAAGAGTATGGGGTATCCGAGCGATCTGTTGAGTTCCAGAGCCGTGGTGAAGCCGGGCATGTACGCGATCATCCCTCCGGAAGGCCGTGTGTTCAACGTGATCCCCGGCATCGAAGGCTGCCGGATGACCATCCTGTGCACCCCTAAAATGGGTGCGGGCTTCGTCCAGCACATCGGCACGGCCCTGCCCGGCGGCGGGACCACCGTGCCCTACGGCGCGTCCGGCCAGATCGAAACCTTTATCTACGTGCTTGACGGTGAAGGCTCGCTGACCGTCACTGTGGGCGGACGCACCGAAGTCATGCCGCAGGGCGGCTATGCCTATGCGCCCGCCGGGGTGGGCATCTCCTTCCGTAACGGGACGGACAAGCCCCTGCGCTTCCTGCTCTACAAGCAGCGCTACATCCCGCATCCCGATCCCGCGATGCAACCCTACGCCGTGTTCGGCAATACCAACGACATCGAAGAACGCATCTACGACAACATGGAAAACGTGTTCGTGCGCGATCTGCTGCCCGTGGACGAACGCTTCGACATGAACATGCACATCCTGTCCTTCGCACCCGGCGGCTGCCATCCCTTCGTGGAAACGCACGTGCAGGAGCACGGCGCGTACCTGTATGAAGGGGAGGGCCTGTACCTGCTGAACGACGACTGGGTTCCGGTCAAAGCTGAAGACTTCATCTGGATGGGCGCGTACTGCAAGCAGTGCTGCTACGGTGTGGGCCTCACCCGCCTTTCCTACATCTACTCCAAGGATTGCCACCGCGACGCGGAGATTTGATGCCGGAGGCCCGCCGCGTTTCCGGCGGCGGGCCGCCTCCCCCACAACACCGCCGTCATACAATGGAGCGTTATCAAGCCTCAAGCCGCTGGACCTTCGTGACGAACTTGAAGCCGCCAACATGAAGGGCAAAAACCTGACCTTCCTCGACGACTACAGCAAGGAGGAGCTCGGGCATCTCTTCAAGGCCGCCGAACTGCTGGAGCCGTACTCCAAGAACCAGATTCCGCTGCTTGCCAACAAGCTCCTGTATACACTGTTTTTCCAGCCGAGCACGCGTACCCGGTGCAGCCACGAGGTAGCCATGCACCGCCTCGGGGGGCGCGTGATTACCGAGACTGATCCGATGGGCCATTCCGCGATGGCGAAGAATGAATCCCTGTACGACGGCATCCGGGTCATTTCCCAGTACGCCGACGTGCTGGTGCTGCGCCACGGGGACAGCGAACAGGTCCTGTCCACGCTGGAACGCCTCGGTTCGGACGCTTGCCCGATCATTTCCGGCGGCTACGGGCACGTGACCCATCCCACGCAGGGCCTGCTGGACATGTACACCGCCCTGCGCGCCCTGAAGAAGCCCTTTGAGGACATGCGCATCATCATTTCCACGCCTGACCTGTCCCGCGCACGTTCCGGGCAATCCTTCGCCCTCGGCGCGGCCCGCATGGGTGCGCACATCATCTACACCGGCTCAAGCGGGCTGCGGACCCCGCAGGTCCTGATCGACAAGCTGAAGAGCATGGGCGCGAGCTTTGAGGAACATTTCGATCTGACGCACGACGAAAATGTCGAGCTCATGGCCAGGGCCGATCTGCTGTACCTGCCCGGCAGCTCCCTGAAGAAGGAAGATCCCAACCGAGAGGACTTCATGCGGAAGGTCGCCAACCATTATCTGTACCTCAACGATCTCGAATACATCAAGAAGAAGACCGGGCGCGTGGTCGGTATCATGCATTCCCTGCCGCGCAACGACTTCGAGTTCGAACAGAGCCTCGATAAGAGCGAATTCGAACTGTATTTCAAGCAGATCGGGTTCAGCATCCCACTGCGCATGGCTCTGCTCGCGTCCATTTGCGGCGTGAACTAGCCTTGTACGGGAGATGCGGGGCCGTTTCCGGCGGCCTCCCTCCCCGGCACGTTTCCGTGAGGCCCGCTTCCGGGCCGGTCGCCATCTCGTCCGGATCCTTTTTATCCATCAGCCGGTGGGGCCGTATCCCGGGACCCGCCATCGGGAGAAGCAGACATGCCGACACGCAAGGTCGCAGTTATCGCCATCGGGGGAAATTCGCTCATCCTCAGTAAGGACGCCCAGACCGTACAGGATCAGTACAGGGCCCTGTGCGTCACCGGAAAGCATATCGTGAGCCTCGTGGAGTTGGGATATCAGGTGGTTGTCACCTATGGAAATGGCCCGCAGGTGGGCTTCCTGCTGTGGCGGAGCGAAGTCGCGCACGCCACGTCCGGGCTGCACGGCCTGCCGCTGGTGACTTGCGTGGCGGACACGCAGGGCGGCATTGGGTACCAGATTCAGCAGACGCTGAAGAACGAGTTCCTCCGGCGCGGCCTGTGCGAGGATTCCATCGCCGTGCTGACGCAGGTGGTCGTGGACAAGGACGATCCCGGTTTCCGGAATCCCACGAAGCCCGTGGGCGAATTCTACCCGCCCGAGCGGGCCGAGGTCCTCCGCCGCGAAAACCCCTCGTGGGTGCTCAGGGAAGACGCCGGGCGCGGCTTCCGGCGTTACGTACCCTCTCCACGCCCTTTGGAGATCGTCGAGGAGGCCGGGTTGAGAACGCTCCTTGCCTCGGGCCTGCACCTCATCGCGGGCGGTGGCGGCGGTATCCCGGTGTTCCGTACGGAAGGGGGCTATGAGGGCGTCGATGCCGTGGTGGATAAGGATTTGACCTCCTGCCTGCTCGCCAAACGCATCAAGAGCGACTTGTTCGTCATTTCCACGGCGGTGTCCAACGTCGCCATCCATTTCGGAACGCCCGAGCAGGAAAATATTTCCCGGATGACCGTGGCAGAGGCGATGGCCTGCGTGGAAGCCGGGTACTTCGCTCCGGGCAGTATGCTTCCCAAGGTCCTGGCGGCGGTGGACTTCGTCAGGGCAACCGGCAAGGAGGCCATCATCACCTCGCCGGAAAACGTCCGCGCCGCGGTCGTGGAAGGCAAGGGGACGCATATCGTCCCCTGATCGGTGCCCAATCTTCCGAGAGGACGGATGTCTGCCGCGCCTTGCGCGTCTCGGGAACGCTCCGGAAGGTTTTATGAGGAGAAAAAACGGCAAGGGGTTGCGGAGATAGGGCTAATACGTTATGATAAACCAAAATAGATAAATAACTTACTGTAATTTTTTGTTTTATTTAAACTGGTCAGACAGCTTAACCATCTTACTATGTAGGTGTACGATCCCCCTGTACATCTCTCCGGCGCCTGCCGCCGCCTCTCGGAGCCCGCATGTTCGATTTAGCGATCAGGAACGGAATGTTGGTCACCGCCGATAGGGTTTTCGGCGGGCATCTGTACGTCAGGAACGGGAAAATCGCGGCGATCTCCGATGACGGAACGCTGCCGGCGCGCGAGGAGCTGGATGCCGCCGGATTGTATGTGCTGCCCGGTATGCTGGACTGTCACGCCCATATCAACGATCCCGGCTTCACTTGGCGCGAAGACCTGCCGCACGCCTCGGAAGCGGCGGCGGTGGGCGGGGTGACGACCCTCATCGACATGCCTCTCCAAAACACGCCACCCCTGACCTCCGCGGATGCCTTCGCGAACAAGCTGGCCGTGTTCGAGGGCCGCAGCCTCGTGGACTATGCGCTCTGGGGCGGGCTCGTGACCGACAACGCCGCCGAACTGGCGGGCATGGACGCGGCCGGGGCCGTGGGCTTCAAGGCCTTCATCGCGCCCGTGTCCCTCGGGTATTCCAGTGTGGACATGGGGCTGGCGCGTGAGGCGTTGTTCCGGATCAAGGCTTTCGGCGGCCTCGCCGGGTTCCACTGTGAGGATTACGCGCTTATCTGCGCCGGTGAAGCGAAGGCGAAGGCCGGGGGCGGGACCCGACGGGCCTTTCTGGACAGCCGCCCCGTGGTCGCGGAAGTCATCGCCACGGCGAACGTCATCGAACTGGCCCGTGAAACCGGGGCCCGCGTGCACATCTGCCACGTCAGCCATCCCCGCGTGGCCGAACTCGTCCGCCGGGCACAGGCCGATGGTTTGTCCGTCACTGGCGAAACCTGCCCCCATTACCTCGTTTTTACAGAAGAAAACCTCTTGTCATGCGGTACGGTCTTCAAGTGTGCGCCGCCCCTGCGGACCGCCGAGGCCCGAGACGGGCTCTGGGAATACGTGCTGGACGGCACCCTGTCCTGTATCGGCTCGGATCATTCGCCGTCGCGTCCCGACGAAAAGGACGAGGCGGTACACGGCGTCATGGGCGCGTGGGGCGGCCTCAGCGGTCTCCAGAGCCTCGTGCAGGTCATGTTCGATCAGGCCGTGACCCGGCGCGGGTGCAGCCCGAGCCTGCTGGCCCGGTTCGCCTCCTCCGCCGCGAGGGTGTTCGGCCTCGACGGCCGCAAGGGCGCGCTCGGCGTCGGGCTCGACGCGGACGCCGTCCTGATCGATCCGGGCAGGGCTTGGACGATCACCGCTCATTCCCTGCGGTATCTCAATCCGTTCTCGGCCTTCGAAGGGCTTGAGGGCGTCGGGCTCCCCGTCTGCACGGTCGTGCGGGGCAGGGTGGTAGCCCGCGAGGGCAATGTACTGGCCCCGTTCGGGCACGGCCTTTTCCAGCCCCGCAAGCCCTGAGTGCGTCCCACCCGTTGCCAAGGCAACGCTAACTCATAAGGAGTACAACGATGGCAAGTCTCACGAACGGTTGGAAGCTCTTTTCCGCTGCCGCGCTGACGGCGGCGATGCTCTTTACGGCGGTGCCCGCAAAGGCCGAAGCCATCCCCGACGGGGGCACGTTCACGGTGACCTGGGCGCAGAACCCCGTTTCGCTGAACCCCGGCCTGAGTTCCGGCATCTCCTCGGGCATCCCCGGTGCGCAGCTTTTTGCGAGCCCGCTCCAGTACGACGACCAGTGGAATCCGCATCCCTACCTTGCCGAAAAGTGGGAGATGGCCCCCGACGGCCTGAGCCTGACCCTGCATCTGGTCAAGGGGGCCAAGTTCCATGACGGCACGCCGATCACCTCCGAGGACGTGGCGTTCTCCATCATGGCGATCAAGGCCAACCATCCCTTCAAGGCCATGTACGCGCCCGTATCCGGCGTGGATACGCCCGATCCGTACACCGCAGTCATCCGGCTTTCCAAGCCGCATCCCGCCATCCTGTTGTGCATGTCCCCGGTGCTGTGCCCGATCATGCCCAAGCACGTCTACGGCACCGATCCCAACATCCGCCAGAATCCCGCGAACAAGGCTCCCATCGGCAGCGGGCCGTTCAAGTTCGTGGAATGGAAGCCCGGCGACTACATCATGCTCGAGAAGAACAAGGACTTTTTCATTAAGGGCAAGCCGCACGTCGACCGCGTCATCATCAAGATCATTCCCGATATGAACAACCGCGTCATGGCCGTCGAGCGCGGCGAAGTGGACGCCATGCCCTTCTTTGACAGCCTCCGCGAAGTGAAGCGTCTCTCCGGCGACAAGAACCTCGTAGTCACCAACAAGGGGTACGCCGGTATCGGCTCCCTCGACTGGGTGGCCTTCAACACAGGCAAGAAGCCGTTCGACGACGTGCGGGTCCGTCAGGCAGCGGCCTACGCCATCGACCGCAATTTTTTCGCCAAGGTCATCATGATGGGCCTTGTGACGCCTTCCGCCACCCCGATCACGCCGTTCAGCCCCTTCTATACGAAGGACGTGAACATGTATGACGTGAATCTCGAAAAGGCCAAGAAGCTGCTCGACGAGGCCGGGTATCCGGTCAAGGCCGACGGCACCCGCTTTACCGTGACCGTGGACTACGCCCCCGGTTCCCCCACCACCAAGATGATGGCCGAATACCTGAAGCCGCAGCTCGCCAAGGTCGGCATCGACGCCAAGATCCGCATTTCTCCCGACTTCGGCACGTGGGCCGAACGGGTGTCCAACTACAACTTCGACATCACCACCGACAACGTGTTCAACTGGGGCGATCCCGTCATCGGCGTGCACCGCACGTATTCCTCCGCCAACATCGTGAAGGGCGTTCCTTTCTCCAATACCCAGCAGTACCGCAATCCCAAGGTCGACGCGATCATGGAACAGGCGGCCTCCGAGGTCGACAACGAGAAGCGCGCGAAGCTGTACAAGGAATTCCAGCAGATCGTCATGAACGACGTGCCGATCTACTTCATGACCACCACCGCCTACCACACCATCTACAACAAGCGTGTCGGCAACGTGCCCGCGTCCATCTGGGGCTTCCTCGCTCCGTATATGGACGTTTACCTGAAGAAGTAGCCGCGCTTGACCGGGCCGGGCGGGGAAACTTTGCGCGGCCCGGCGTCCTCCCGGACAGGGGCTGTTCCGGACGTGCCTGTCTGTCATTTCTCGGAATGGGGCCCCGGCCCATTCGCAACATACGCGGAGAGTTCTTATGACGTTCTTGCGTGTCGTAGGAAAACGATTGTTCTGGGCGGCCGTCCTGCTCGTTCTGGTACTGTGCCTGAACTTCTTCCTCATCCGGCTGGCTCCCGGCGATCCGGCGGTGACCATCGCTGGCGAAATGGGCGGTGCCAGCCCCGAACTGCTTGCCTCCATCCGTGAGCAGTACGGGCTGAACCAGAGCCTGTTCAACCAGTTCGTCGCCTATTTCGGCAAGGTGCTGCACGGCGATCTCGGCTACTCCTATTTCTTCAATCTTCCGGTGATGGAACTCATTCAGGATCGCCTGCCCGCGACGCTGCTGCTCGTGGTCACCGCCGTGTGCGCGGCGGTCCTCATCGGCGTCTGCCTCGGCGTGCAGGCCGGGCGGCGTCCGAACAGCTGGACCAGCCATCTGGTGACCATCGTGGCCCTGATCGGCTTTTCCGCCCCCGCGTTCTGGACCGGCATGATGCTGCTCATCCTGTTCGCATCGTGGTTCCCCATCCTGCCCGTGTCGGGCATGACGACCATCGGCGCGGGTTACACGGGGTTTGCCTATGTCCTCGACGTGGCCCATCACCTCATCCTGCCGGTGGTGACGCTGGCGATCCTCTACATCGCCCAGTACAGCCGCATGGAGCGCGCCTCCATGATCGACATCCTCGGCACGGACTACATCCGCACGGCACGGGCCAAGGGCCTGAGGGAACGGACGGTCGTGTACAAGCACGCCTTGAAGAACGCGCTCATCCCGGTGGTGACGCTGGCGGGTATGCAATTCAGCCAGGTGTTCGCCGGGGCCGTGCTCGTGGAAACGGTATTCAACTGGCCCGGCATGGGGCGGCTCGCCTACGAGTCCATCCTGCGCAAGGACTATCCCACGCTGCTCGGCATCCTCTTCTGCTCCGTGTTCGTGGTCATCATCGCCAACGTCCTGACCGACTTCGCCTACCGGTTTCTTGATCCCAAAATGAGAGTGGGGAGGAGGTAGCCATGTCCGAACAAAGCGCCGCTTGGGAATACAAGGAAGAGTCCCCCCTGCGTGAAGCGTGGAAGATGTACCTGCAAAACCGGGCCGCCGTGCTTGGGCTGGTTCTGCTCGGGCTTTGCAGATAACCTGCCCATGCTGTATCTGTTTTATAGTGGCTTTGCAGGTGCTGGTAACGGCATGTTATACAACACCATTGTTGCGGGTGTGACCAAATGGTTCCCTGATAAGCGTGGTCTTGCTAATGGTGTTTGCATTGGTGCTATCGGGCTCGGACCAATGATTTTTGCACCAGCGGGCAACTGGCTTATTGAAACATTTGATGTATCAACAGCATTTCATATCGTTGGCGCGGTATGGCTTGTGGTGTATTTGGGATTCTCTTGGCTTTTGTAT
>ENA-OURZ01003821-OURZ01003821.1-human-gut-metagenome-genome-assembly--contig:-NODE-3821-length-12120-cov-13.903771_pt1 | contig 12120 bp, 8 predicted proteins | sample MGYA00242073_ERZ509195 | MGnify/ENA primary metagenome ERZ509195 (study PRJEB26280, sample SAMEA2338837) | human gut metagenome | biome: human gut; feature: human-associated habitat; material: faeces...
GCAGCCGCCGGAGCGGTGCTTAAGCCGTCAGGCGGGAATTGTGCGGTGTTGCCTAAAATAAAACTTTGAAATCCATCCGCGGATGAAAAGCACGATAGGGCACTGTATCATTAGCCACATGCTGAAAAAATGCTGTAAGGAACGGGATTGACCGTTCCGCAGCCTTATAAAACGTCAACCTTTTACGGGAAAAAGAAAAATATCGCTACTCTTTTTTGAAAAAAATCACAAAGGAAATTTTGTGTTTTTCTTTTGGAAAGAGGAATTTCGGATGAAAAAGGGGAGTTCGGAAAACAAAAACAGGAAAAACTTTGTAAGATATGGGAAATAAATGACGATGAAACGAACTGTATTTTGACGAAACTAAAAAGGCATAAAATAATAAAAAAACTTTCAAAAAGTGTTGACAAAAGGGGGATACTTGGTTATAATAATATTCGTCGCCGGTGAGGCGGCCAAACAAAATAAGCGGATGTGGCGGAACTGGCAGACGCGCTAGATTCAGGTTCTAGTTCCCTTAAAAGAGTGTGGGTTCAAATCCCTTCATCCGCACCAAAGAAAAGCACTTAAGAACGTAAGTTTTTAAGTGCTTTCTTTTTGCTGTACCGCAGCGTTTACCGCACCCCCCGTACAGGTACGCGCCTTTCGCGTCCAGATAATGGACTTCTGTACAGCTTCGACTGCTTCGGTCAGGTCGTTGACAGCTTCCACGATGTCGTACGGGTCGGGGTCATCGTGAATTCGGCATTTATTCCCACACCCTGACCGGTGACGCCGCCCACACCGCCCAGGCCGTGAACGGCGTGTTCCTGCAGGTACTGAAAAATGCATAAAAAATAAGAGCCGGTCATAGACGGCTCTTGAAAGGGTGGGGGGGGGCGCACACCACTATGACATGGCGTGTTGCAACCTCCTCCACCCCAATAATACAGGATTATAGCGTATATGTCAATAAAAAAAATGGCGAGACGCGCCCACCGAAAATAGCGGACGACACCTCGCCGGGCCGTTGGCCCCCCGCCAAAACGGGCAGAGGAGCGGCCACTAAAGCTATAATACAATTCTTTTTCTGTGTTGTCAATACCGCATTTTTACCGCATCTCGGGGCCGTGGTTATACCGCACTTTTTACCGCACTCTTGCATTTTACAGCGCCCTGCACTGCTCTTGTGACAGAATAAAAACGCTTGTAAAAATCATAGCTATGCAGGATTATGAGCACTGCGTTTTGACATAATACCGCGCAATATTGGTTCAAATCCCTTCATCCGCACCATAAGACTGTGATGAAAAAGATGTCACAGTCTTTTTTCTTTGTTGTAGCGTCGAAAATCGGCGATTTCGCCAACCGATTTTTGAACACGGTTTTACAGTGTTGTCCAACCATTTTTGGGCGGTTTGCCCACCCTGAAGCCCACTTTCTCTGCCATTTTTTGGAATTTGGCAGGGGAGTGGGCAATTTTTTTGAGAAAAAACAGAATAAATCCTGCTGTTTTCAGAATGTTTTCAATTTCCCCGTAGCCATACCAGAACCCGGATCTTTCGACAGAAGAGCGCATCAGCGACCTGATGAGCCGGATGACCCTTGAAGAAAAGATCCTGCAGACAGATCAGTATTATTCCGGCGATTTTACAACGCAGGACGAAAACGGCAAGGTTACCGCCGTGGATATGCAGCGGTTTGATGCACTGATGCAGCACAATAGTGTCGGCAGTGTGCAACTGCGCGGTATGACTACTGCCCAAGCCAATGTTGTGCAGCGGTAAGAAGGTTGTAAAGCTGCTGGATTATGCTTAGCAAAACAGAAGTGTTCATTTAGAATATAAGCCGCTTGTTCTTTGCGGCATAATAAAAGGTACAAATTATATACCAGTAAGGAGGATCTGCATGAAAACTTCATCTATTCTTGACACCTATCAGACCTGGCTGACCCACCGGGAGTACAGCCCCGCCACCATCCAGAAGTACACCAAAGCCCTGGCCCGCTTTTTTGCCGATACCGGGGCAGGGGACATCCCGACCCGCGAGACCGTTGCAGCCTGGCGGGATAGCCTGACCGAAAAGGGCTATACCCCTGCCACCGTGAACGCGATGCTGGCTGCCGTCAATGATTGCCAAGAGAGCATCGACAACGTGGCTGGCAAAGCTAAGCCGCTCAAGCACCAGCGCAGGATCTTCGCCGACCCTGGCCGGGAACTGACCCGCGCCGAGTATTTCCGCCTGCTGAACGCCGCACGCGCCGCCGGCAACAAGCGCACCCAACTGCTGCTGGAAGCGCTTTGCTCCACCGGTACCCGTGTGTCTGAATTGCAGTTTATCACGGCAGAAGCCGTCCGCCGGCATAAGGCATCCATTCGCTGCAAGGGCAAGTGCCGGGAAATTTTGCTGCCGGCCGAACTCTGCCACCGGTTGACCCGCTGGTGCCAGAAACACCGCATTCATGCCGGTCCGGTGTTTCTTTCCCGTGTTGGCAAGCCTCTGAGCCGCGTAACGGTCTGGAAACTGCTCAAAGCCCTGTGCGAGCGCGCTAATGTGGCCTGGAAGAAAGTTTTCCCCCACAACCTGCGGCACCTGTTTGCGCGGACATTTTACAACCTCGAAAAAAATATCTCGAAACTGGCGGACCTGCTCGGTCATTCCAGCATCGAGACGACAAGAATTTATATCATGGAATCCGGCGCAGAACATGAGCGTCTACTCAATAAAATGCACCTTCTATTGTGAATTTGACGAAAGCATAGTTCCATTCCTGTCATTAACAAAAGTTAACATTTAATAAACGTCCGTTCGCGTTTTAAATACCAAAAATGAAAAAGTAAGTAAGAAAAAGTTGTTGGGCAAGCGCTGAAATTCCGCGCCTAACAGTATTTCTATGTGCACTTTTTACAATTTCAACAAAATTGTGTACTTTCCCTTGCCTTTTTCACCTTTATGTGCTAAAATTAGCACTGGTTAATCGATTTGGAATCGCTACCCCCTCCCTGTTTAATCCATTGTAACTTCTTTTTGCAATTTGTTTTGTTATATGTAGTTAACATGCAATTAACAGAATATGCTTCTGTTTTTCTTTGCTCGCTGCACGCTGAAATGACCGGAACACAAATATTGCAAGGACGATGCAACTTGACATCTGAAATTGTGGGTAATCGCTTGCACAAGTGTGGGCTATGTCTGCCTGGTGGCAGCCAACAGCGATTGTGGTTCGCACAACATTTTGGTTGGAAAGCTAATTGGGCAAGATGGCCGCTCCATTGTCGGCAATAAAAACTTCAAACCACTTTGTATGTGGTGCGTAGCCTAGAGGGTATCTGAAAAATCCCCAGCACTGTCTAATTCTACCGGGGCATCCCCGCACAATTCTCGGCTTAAGCCTAAAGCATCGCTGCGACGGCCGCGGCACATGATCAGCGTTGAGAAAATGCTCGGCAATCCACCAAGGATTGCCTGTGCTTCTCTCTTAGCCGGTCGCGCGTCTCGCTCGCCGCATTGGCATTTTGAATTGCTCGGTATTGCCCAAAAGCAGCGTCTGCTACGTTACTCAACCTTGCAATACACCAAGTATTGCGGCGGTCTCGCGCCTTGCATCCGTTATCTTTTAGCGAATTTTCCAGCATTTTGGTTTATCAGAGACACCCGAATAAATTTTGAATCTATCCGCTTATGAAGCTTCTGGCATCAGGTGTGCCGATCCAATGCCTCAAGCAAGGCGCGGTAGAGGCGGTCAAGTGGAACAATAGAACGATGTGTTGCTGATGGTAGCGATATCTACCCACTCTATTGTCTGTCCGTCTGCCTGCTAATTTGTTTGGGAATGAACGGGACGATACGTAAAAATGGCGTTGATTCTGTGCCAGGGCTTTATGTAGCTGTTATTGGGCCGGAAACAGGAGTGTTTGCCAGAAGCGGGTTTGGCCATACGCGCACATGCATAGCAGAAATGTATATCTGCTTGACAAATGAGCGCGGCAGACCACGTTTCCTGGTGGATATAAATCAATTTGAGCGGAGGTGGTGCTTAAGGGAAAGCCCAACCGGATCCCTGTGAAAGTATTTTGCTGTGCATTGAATGGAAACGCTTTGATGTGTAATCCCGGACTGTTCTGTTTGAATCAAGAGCGGCGTCATCATTGTAAGTTCCAAACCTCAAAGGGAACAACAGGGTGCTTTCGGCAAAATTACCCGGTTCGGCGCGATTGATTAGATGCATCTGAGAAAAGAGAAATGAAAGGATGTGCTTTACCAATGAAAACAAGAAGTTGGAAACGCTTCGGTTCATGTCTGATGGCACTGGCTATGGTACTGTCCGGTACCGCATTGCCCGCAAGTGCTGCGACCCCCGGCAAAGACGGGTCAGCGGAGATGAACGAAGCGTATGCCGCACACGAGTCCCTGATGCCGATCGGCCCCTCTTTCAGCGTGGCCACTCTTTTGGAGTGGACGCCGGAATCTGACCCGGACGCACGATACAGCAGGGCGAGCATTCCCATGGCAAACCGAGAGGGCGGTTTTGTCGTGAACCCAAAGGCAAATCCGGAAGCAAAGCTCATGCTCTGCTCCCTGGCTAACTCTTCCCACGACACCACCAGTTCACAAGGCACCGAGAACTTCATGAGCTGGTCCTTCAACTACTGGCAGTACACCGATTCTTTTGTGTACTGGTCCGGTTCTGAGGAGGGCCTGATCTGCTGCCCCACCGGCGAATTTACTGACGCTGCCCACACCAACGGTGTGCCGGTCGTTGCTACACTGGGCTTCCCTTGGGGATCTGGCTCGGGCTATGCGGAGGAAGTTGACGCTTTCTGCCAAAAGGCGGAAGATGGCAGTTTCCCCGTGGCAGATAAGCTACTGGAAGTGATGGATTACTATGGTTTTGATGGATACTTCTTCAACCAGGAATCCTTTGGCTGCAGTGCAGAGATTGCATCCAGGTTGGATGAGATGATCCGCTACATGCGCGCCAAGTGCCCCGACATCTTGATTAGCTGGTACGACTCGATGCTGCCTTCCGGCGGCGTATCTTACCAGAACGCGGTTAATAGCTCGAACCAGCGTTGGATGGAGCGTAGCGATGATGGCTCTGTGGGAATCAATGAGTTCTTTATGAACTACAACTGGTATACAGGGCAGATTTCTACTACAGTCAGCACGATGAACTCTATTAACCGCAGCCCCTTCGATGCTTATGCGGGCTTGGATGTACAGCAAAACGGCATGAACACGCCTTTCCGTGATGAACTGCTCGTGGACGAGGATGGCAAGCTAAAGCTATCCATCGCGCTGTATTGCCCCAACTCCACGTTAGGTAACTCTGCAAACGGAGCGCAGTTCCACGAGGTTGAACAAGACTTCTATGTCAATTCTGCTTCAGATCCGCGGGTAGAAGTGGCTAATGTTTCCTCATCCACTTGGCTGGGTATGTCCCGATTCTTCGCCGACAAGACGCCGATCCTCAGCACACCGTTCGTAACCAGTTTTAATTCCGGCCACGGTGTTGGTTATTATGTGAATGGTGAACTCTCCCGTGACAACGAGTGGAGTTACCAGTCCGTGCAGGACGTTATGCCCACCTGGACCTGGATCATCGATTCTGACGGCTCGAAGCTTGATGGCGGCTATGACTTCACTGACGCCTATAACGGCGGCACTTCCATTCAGTTCTATGGTGATCTGGATGCCAACAAGGCAAACGACATCATGCTGTACAGCACCGATGTCGCTGTGACCGATGGCATGACACTGAGCCTGACGGCCAAGAACGATGATGGCAAGGCCAGGTTGGTTGCCTATTATGGCGATGACAGCACTGCCAGCTATGAGGAATGCGAAACAGTCGCTTACAATTTGACTGCCAGTGAGGCTGATACCTGGACCACCACGGTGGTAGATATTTCTGATCATGCCGGCAAGACTTTGTATGCCATTGGTTTAAAGGTGGAAAGCGATACTGCTGTGTCCGACTACCACATCAACCTGGGCCAGCTTGCCATTTTGGATCAGGATCGCGCGGCGCTGTCCGGTCCTACTTCTGTGGCGCTGGACGAGATCCTGTATCACAACGCCTATGATGCGGAAGCACGTATTTACTGGGATGCTGTGGACGGCGCTGCTTCCTATGAGATCTACAAGGTCAACGCGAACGGGACTTCTAATCTGATCATGGAGACCCCCAACACGGCCTTCTACCTGCCTACCCTGGTTCGTGATTTTGACGAAGACGACGTGACGCTGAAAGTCGTCCCCGTTAATGCCAACGGTGTACGCGGTGAAGGCACCGAACTGATAATCGACTGGCTGTATAGCAATGAGGACTCTGAAGTCTACGAACCAAAAGAATTCGAAAACGTCTGCCTGGGGGCGACGGTAACCGGATATTCTGGCCAGAATGAGAGCGAGCCTGCCTCCAAGGCCATTGACGGGACCTCCCTGAATGGTTCCAAATGGTGTGTTACCAATGCAGAGACCGGATATATGGACATTGACATTGGTCGTGAGGTGACGGTCCGCCGCTGGCGCGTAGAACATGCCCAGTACGGTGGCGAGGATGTGTTGATGAACACCGTCGACTTTGCTCTGGAGTATAAGAATGCGTCTGGCTGGTGGGTAGAGGCAAAGCGCATCCAGCACAACACCGCCGCTGTAACGGATGTCTTGCTGGACGAACCGGTGACTGCACAGGAATGGAGACTGCGCATTTATGATGATGGAACTTCCCCCTGGGGCGGTATCCGCATTTATGAATGGCAGATGTTCGAGACCGCCGAGTTCCCCCAGACGGAGCCGGTGTCCATCCAGTTTGCCGCCGCAGAGAATGGCACGGGCGCCAATGATACCTTCACACTGAAGAACGTGCCTGCGGGCCAGACTGTCACGGTCTACACCAAATCCGGCAACGAGTATAACAAGATCGGAGAGGCGGTTGCAGAAAGCGGCACTGTCACTATCACCGGCCTTAACTTTGGCACGCAAGAAGCCGGACGTATTTACTACACCACCACCGCCACAGGTTCCGCAGAAAGCATCAAGCTGAGCGCGAGCTTTGAGGCGGAAAATGCCGCAAAATCTGAGGCGGCAAAGGATGTTACAGCGAAAGCTTATTCACAGCCTGGCTCGCTTAGCTCTTCCAACGGTGGCGACATCTATATTTCTCTTACGGTGAATGGCCTGAGTGAAGGCGATGTGGTCTACGTTTACGAGAACGACTCTGGTGAATACACCAAAGCCTCTCTCCCGGTGGCTGCTGGCGAAACCTCGGTAATTATCCGTGGCATTCGGGTCCCGCGTGCGGGCAGTGAACTCACCCTGCAAGTAAAACGCGTCAGTAAGCTGATCTCTGATAAGTATACTGTCGAAATCCCCGCATTCCCGGAACCGACCGCTTTCTTGAACTTGGTGGCGACCAATGCCAAGGGCGAGAAACTGACCGGCGTTACTTATGGCGTTTACAACAGCAACAACGAAAAGGTCTATACTGTGACTACCGGCGAACCTGCTGAGGTTGTATTGGGGACGTACACCATTAAGTGCGAAAATGTTCCTGCAGGCTACCTGATCAACGACACGGTTGTGAAGCGCCTGGTCGTGACCGAAGGCCAGACCTACGATGTGAATGTTACCCTGCAGAGCGGTTCTGTTGAGCCAATCGTTACATCTGTTACGGTATCGCCCGCTACTGCATCTGTGGAGAAGGGCGCAACCAAGCAGTTTGCAGCTATGGTCAACGGCGAGAATATCACCGACCATTCTGTGACCTGGAGCGTGGACGGCGCGGTCTCTGAGGCGACTGAGATCGACGAGACCGGCCTGCTGACCGTTGCGGAGGACGAGACCGCAGAGCAGCTGACCGTTGTTGCGACCTCGGTTCAGGATCCGAAGGTTTCCGGCAGCGCTGCCGTGACCGTCACCGAGCCTGTGGGCGAGCTGGAACTGGTGTCCCAGAATGCGACCATCGTTGGCTACAACGGCAAAAAACTGGGCACTGCCCAGGGCCCCGAAAAGCTGTTTGACGGCGACAAGGAAAACCCCGATACCGGCAAATGGTGCGAGGATGGCAGCAACCTGTGGGTCGCCTTTGACATTGGCGAAGAACGCAACGTCCGGCAGCTGGTCGTCTCCCACGTCGGCGTGGCGGAAACGCCGACGGCCGGCAACGGCAGCATGAACACTGCCAATTACGAGTTCTATGTGCTGAACGAAGAAAAGGTCAACGTGGACGAACTGCTGGCCATGGAGGCCGAGGAACGGAACGCTGTGCTGGCAGACGCTGCGAACTGGACAGAGTGTGCCAAGACCACCGATAACGCGGCCAATGTTACCACCAATGATCTGGGCGATGCGACCGGACGGATCTTCAAGCTGAATGTCAGCCGTACCGATACCACCGGTTGGGCTGCCTGCGTCCGCATCTACGAGGCCGAACTGTACGCTACGGCCAAGCCCACCGAGCCTGTTGTGGACAAGACCATTCTGAATCAGCTGATCGAGCAGGCTTCCGCCCGGGTGGAAGACGATTACACGACCACCAGCTGGGCAGCGTTTGCAACTGCGCTGGCCGAAGCGCAGAGCATCTCTGCCGCTGAGGATGCAAACCAGGTGACTGTCAACCATGCAGCTGACGCTCTGCAGGACGCCATGGAAAGCCTTGTGAAGCGTGCTGACAACTCGAACCTGGTCGCGGCCATCAACAGCATCAAGGAACTGGATGAAAGCAGGTATCAGCCTGATTCTTGGGCTGCCCTTGCCCAGGCTTTGGCAGAAGCTGAGAAGGTCGCCGCCAACCGTGATGCAACCGCCGATGAGATCGAAGCTGCTTATACAAATCTGGAAGCTGCTTACAAGGCACTGGCGCTCCGAGCAGATATGACTGCAATTGATGATATGATCTCCAAAGTGGAGGCCATGGATGCGAACGCTCATACTGCAAAATCCTGGAAATTGGTTGCCGATGCATTGGAGGCCGCAAAGACGGTCGCCGCCAATGAAAACGCTACCCAGGAGGCTGTAGATGCAGCAGCACGGACGTTGCAGGCCGCAGCGGCGGCCTTGGTAAAGGCTGGCGATGCCACCGAGTTGAATGCTTTGGTTGAAGAAACCAAGCAACTTGACCTGAGCAAGTATACTGTGGAGAGCGCGGACGCTATCCGCCAGGCAATTTCTGATGCGGAAGCTGCTATCGCAGGCCGCGCAAGTGCTGAAGACTTGAAAGCCGCCCTTGATGCAGTGCGGAATGCTGTAAATACTGCCCAGACCAAACCTGCGGCACCGGTACAGAAACCTGCTGATACTGTGAAGCCGGTACAGAAACCTGCTGATACTGTGAAGGATGAACATCCCGATATTGCGGGAGGAATTGCAAACGGCACTTGGGGTGCTGCGCCTACTGCAAAGCCGAATGACGGCAGTGCAGCGGAATCTGGCAGCGGAGCAACAAGCGCGATTCCTCAGACGAGCGATAACTTCCCTTATGAAGTGCTGTCGATTCTGGCTTGCATGGCCGTGGGTGGCTTTATCGTTGCACTCTACCTGAAAAAACGCAGTGGCAATCGCTGATGTCTACGAGATGAACGTAAACTCCTAATTCTAAAACACATTATGCGCTTGATCGCAATCGACAGATTGACCAAAACTATAAGATTTAATCATATTACTGGCATATCTATCACTGTGTTTGGCAGTCAATCGGAAGGGGAATGAGGCAAGTCCTCGGTGTTGGTTGATGATTAAGGTATAACTGCAAAAGTGCCTCTTGCGGGCTTCGAACCGCAAGGGGCACTTTTGTGTCTACAGGCATGGAGAAAGACCAACAACTCGGAATTCTTGTCAAACAAAATATTGTTGTAGACAGAGGAACGAATGGTGCGCTCAACGCGTTGGTGGACTATAATCCACAGTGCGAAATAATTTTAATCAACATATAGGACCAGAAAAAGCCCTAAACGTAGCCAATGAAGCGGGGATTTTTTGCTTTTCCCGGCAGTTTTCATTTTGTTTTCAAGTTTCCCATTTTATACCTATTTACAATAAGGAGGATTTTCACTATGAGCATCATTATCGGCATTGACCACGGCTACTATGCTATCAAAACAGCCCACTGCTCGTTCCCGGCAGGGCTGACAAGCTACGGAGAACACGAACCCTACACCCGCCAAGGACTCTTAGAGTTTGGCGGGTGCTTTTTTGTTTGTGGCTCCGGGCGGCAGCCTATCCAGCGTGACAAGACCATGAACGACAATTACTATCTGCTGACGCTAGCGGCCGTAGCAAAAGAAATCCAACAGCGAAGTTTGCCGCCCGAATGCTCGGTGCGCATTGCGGCGGGGCTGCCGCTGACCAGTTTCGGACGCGACAAACCCAAGTTCAAAGATTATCTGCTGCGGAGCAATCAGCCTGTGAACTACAAGTTCGAGGGCGTGGAGTACAGCATTACCATCGAGGAAGTTGCGGTCTTCCCTCAAGGCTACGCCGCCCTTATGACCGAAGTGGGGCTGTTGCAGGACGAGCCATCAATGCTCCTCATGGATTTGGGCGGCTGGACAGTGGACCTTATGCGCATCGACAACGCCATCCCTGCGGCTGACACTGCGCACAGCTTGGAGCTCGGCATGATCCGCTGCGTGGATGACATTCGGGAACAGGTGCGGCGCGAAACCGGGCTGTCCCTGACAGATGCCCAAATCGAAAATATGCTGGCAGGTCAGCCCTGCACGGTCAGCGATACGGTGCGCGACATTGTGAATCAGCAGGGGCGCAAGTACACAGAGCATCTGCTGTCTGCCACTATGGAAGCCGGCTTTGACCTGCACGCCATCCCCGCCGTGCTATTGGGCGGTGGCGCATCGGTGGTGAGCCGCCACCTAAGTCCCAAAGACGGCCTTTGTAAGACGATTTTCCTGCTGGACGACAAGGTGAACGCGGTCGGATTCGAGCGTGCGTTGGCCGCCGTGTCGCGCCGCAAAAGCGAGGTATGAAACGACCGCAATATGTTTTCCGCCCGAACCTTAACGAACCGCAACACCGCCGCGCGTGGGCGTTGTTGCAGCAGGTGCCGCCTGCCAAACGCAAAGAGTTTCTGGTGCAGAGTATCCTTGCGGCAGAACAGACGGATAGGCTGGAGAAAAGCATCCGCAAGGTGGTGCGGGAGGAATTGCAGACGGCCAGCATAGCCACTGCTGTTCCCAGTCTGCCGCCGGACGATGCAATCCCAGATTCCGCGCTCAATTTCTTATCTACACTTTAGAGGGGGTGGTTCCCATGCACTAAGTTTTTGTTGGTTATGGCTGCTTTGATAGCAAAATTCAATGAATTGTCGTTAGTTCTTGTGAATAGCTTTGCTTCTGCCGCTGTGGTATGCTTGCTTTGCAAACACAGAAAGGAGCGCATCCATGAGCAAATTGACCGTAACCATCCCAGATGACCTGCACCAGAAAATCCGTGAAGAACTGGAACGACAGGGCACCACCACATCGCAGTTCATTGAACAGGCCGTAACAACATTTTTTGAAAAACCGAAGGGAGTCAGCAACATGGCAACACGCACGTTAGCATTTCAGGTATCCGAGGAACTTCTCCAGCGCATCAAGACCTTTCTTGCAAGGTACGAGCAAATCTATCACCACAAACTGAGCCAGAAAGAATTTCTGGTACGCATCATTGAAAGAGAATTGGATGAAGCCGAAAAGGACTACGAAAGAATTATGACCGAGCAAGCTGCGGAGAAAAACGCTGATGTCGACTCCGGCGAACCAGATGGCACCGAAATGGAGGTAGATGCACAATACTGAAAATCACATACTTAACTAGCAAGGGCAGCCAGCATAGGCTGCCTCTTTTTTCGTTATCGAATCGGTGATTCGATTTATAGATATGTTCTCCGGCATCGGCGGTTTCCGCGAAGGACTGACCCGTGCCGGAGGATTTGAATGCGTAGGACACTGCGAAATCGACAAATACGCCAACCGCAGTTACAACGCCCTGTTTGACACGAAGGGAGAGTGGTTCATTGAAGATGCCCGAAAAGCCGACCCCAGCACCATGCCGGACTTCCAGCTGCTCTGCGGCGGATTCCCTTGCCAGACTTATCCCGAATAAAATAGGAATCCCGAAGCCCAGCCGGGAATCCTTGCA
>ENA-OURZ01003834-OURZ01003834.1-human-gut-metagenome-genome-assembly--contig:-NODE-3834-length-12095-cov-5.604817_pt1 | contig 12095 bp, 14 predicted proteins | sample MGYA00242073_ERZ509195 | MGnify/ENA primary metagenome ERZ509195 (study PRJEB26280, sample SAMEA2338837) | human gut metagenome | biome: human gut; feature: human-associated habitat; material: faeces...
GGAAGTATTAAATTTATTTATAACGAAGACAAATTAAAATCGGTAGAAGTATACGAAAACGGTGCGGTAGTCCTATCGAGCGAATACTGCTGCCTTGCTTCAAAATGGAAGCATAAGAAAAAAGCGATAGAAAAAATTTATGATGAAATATGCGAAACGGCAGGAATATGTATTTTAGATAAATTCGGTATGATTATAATGTTTGGCGATCCCTCGGAGTACATTATCTCATGCAAAACGGATTTTAAAAACAGAACCGAAAAATATTGCAAGAATTATTTACCTTCCTGATATAATTAAGGTTGAAAAGGACGGGTTTATATGATATAATTCTTTCTGTTGCGAAACAACATTAAACAAAGCAATTTATGGCAACCGTCTAAGCGGCGGTTGTTTTTGTGTGTCTGTCGGAAATAAAGATTTAGGGGAATACGAATATGCGGAAGATCTATGTTATGATAAATACAGGCTCTGAATATCAGCTGGCGGGCAGAAGCTCCTTTTGCACAGACGATATAGGCGAGGCGGTTTCTTTTGACGACCGTGAGTCCGCGGCATTATACATAGAGAGGCACGAGCTTGAAAAAATCTCACGGTTGGCTATTTATGAAAAGTAATTTTTTGTAAAAATAATTGCTATACAATTTATATAATTGTGCGGCGGTGTGTATATTTTATTGCCTTTCCATTACAATAATCGTATCACAATGAGAGAGGTAATGGAATTGATAGAGGTTTTGATTGGAAAAAGAATAAAAGAGCAGCGCAAGAAAAACAAGCTGACGCAAGAACAGCTTTCCGAAAAGCTGGGTATAAGCAAAAATCATTTATCCGCAATTGAACGCGGCGTTTACCGTGTACAGATCGAAACACTCGTTATGATAATCAACTGCCTCGGCTGTACGGCGGACGATTTATTCTGCGATGTAATAGATAAGGGCTACATGATAAAATCCAGCCGCCTGTCCGAGAAAATAGAGAAGCTTTCACCGGAAGAGCAAAACAGAATTTTAGCTGTTGTAGATACCTTGGTAGAGAATGCCGGGAGATGAAAGTTAATATGTGTTTTATGAGAATCTGCGTTTTTCGCAGATTTTTCTTTTTCCGCAAATTTCTACACACTTCGACAAATAAATGTGTTATAATACTTGTATAACGATTACAATAATTGCATAACAGGCATCAGAGGTGTCGTAAATGAAAGAGTTGGTTTGCGCTTGCACGGGTCATAGACTGCAAAATTTACCATTTCGTTTCAATGAGATGGATGAGAGATGTATAGACTTAAAGGAAAGGCTGTATGAATGCGTTGAAAATATTATTAAGAAAGGCGTAACATGGTTTGTTTCGGGTATGGCAATCGGTGTGGATTTTTTCTTTGCGGAAATTGTTATTGAACTCCGTGACGAAAAATATCCGGACGTTACATTGGAGGCGGCAATTCCCTGCGAAACGCAAGCAATACGGTGGTCGGAAGCTCTACGCGACAGGTATTATAAAATTCTTGCGCAATGCGATGTTGAAACAATGCTACAGAAAGAATATACACGCGACTGTATGCAAAAGCGAAACCGTTATTTGGTGGATAGCTGCGATTATCTTATCGCCGTATGAGACGGAACTGCAAGCGGAACCGGATCTACTGTTCGGTATGCGCAGGAAAATAATAAAAGCATTATTATAATAAACCCTAATGAATTGAGCAGCGGTGTAGATTAAGGCTTTTTACCCGGATGACAGGTTTTGGATTTCCGTTTGCATAGATCGTAAATAGAGCGCTTATACTCCTCTCCGCATACCGAGCATTTAAACCAAACGGGTTTTCTTGACCCGGGCAGATAATCGAACGGTGTTTTATCTCCGTTCTTTGTCGGGTGCCATTCCTTTGCAAGCAGCGGATATTTAAAGCCGAACGACGCGCAAAGAGGACAGCGGATTTTATGGCGCATAAGGTAGGCGGGGGAAGCCTTGTACGAATGACCGTTACGGCAGCGCCAATAATATTTGGCTTGTGAGAATGCGGGCAGGGTATCGGGATTTACGCTGCCGTTTTTATCGCTGTCCCATTCTTTTTGCATTTCCGGGTGATGTGCGAAAAAGGAATTTTCTTTCTTTTTACATTCAGGGCAGGAATTTAATTTAATCTGGTCTGTAAGCCGTCTTTTCCATATGTGACCCTGCGGACATTTCCATTGTACAAATTCGGTGCAGGTGGGCGAGGTTTTAAAAGGGTCGCGGGGATCGTTCCAATATTTAAGAATATCCGGGTAAACTTGAGCCGCCGAGCCTTTTCTTTTCGGACCGCATACGGAGCAGTAACCGCGGCGGACGCGCTTGTGCGGTGATTCCGTTTCGGTATGCCCGTAGCTGCATATCCATTTTACCTCTTTTAAAGAATCAAAGCCTATTGTATCCGGCGTCAGATCGCCGTCGCTTACAAATTCGTCTGTTAAGTGTTCAAGGTTATGCTGCGCCGCATATTGTCGCAGAGAGGTCTTAATTTTTCTCATTTTTCTTTCCCTCGTAGAAGCCATCAGCCAATACAAGAATACCGAACATTACGGTTAAGCCGAAAAAGCAATAAGGGACGATTGAAAGCGCACCTATGCAACGTATACCCGGAATAACGGATAAAAGAAAAATAAGAGTTGCGATTATGTATCTTAAAGCTTTCATTGCGAGCATCTCCTTTTGATATTTTTATTATAACATAAAATAACTGAAATGTCAAAAGGAATTTTTATATATAACAGGCGGAAAACCGCCTTAGTTTTAAGCTGTTAATCTGAAATATTCGTTAAATAAAGTATTACGCAAACGCAGCTCTTCGGGAAAGCACTTTTTGTTGATAAGCCCCTTTTTCAATAATATGTTTATACGTTTCAGCTTTTTCTCTATAATGTCTTCCATAGGCGCAAAGCCGATGGACTGACAGAAAATAAGCATTTGCATATAGTTGAGCCAATATTTGCGTGAAAGGGTACATATAACCCAGTCGTGAAAATCCGGATCCCTTACAGCGAGCGTGCGAAAATATATTTTAGAGTATTCGCACGGATAATACCCGTATTCTCCGGCTTCAAATTCAGTTTGTCGGAATTTTGCGGGAACGGAGAAACTGTCTGACATTAAAAGCTCTCTATATTCTTCGGGACTTAATCTTTCGGGCGGACGTGCTGCTATATGAGTATTGCTGCTGTAATCCACTCTTACCGTATCGGGAATAATACTGAACTCGGCAACAATTTTTTCGAGCAGTTCATTTAAGGCGGTAGGCTTAATTCCGAGATAACCCGAAGCTAAAGTCAGGGTGTCGCCGTGCGCTCCGCAGGCTTCGCACTTAAAGGTGTTTGTATCCGTGAAAATTCTGCATGAGCCGAGATGTCGGTCTTCGTGAAACGGGCAAATAATTTTCGGTCTTTTTGCGCGTTCGTTAATTTGCGGTGAATATTTTCTCGCAACTTCAAGAATACTTACGGCTTCTTTAACCTTTTCCTTTGAAAACGGTGCAGCGGCTTTTGCCGATGATTTACTCATTAAAAATCCTCCTTCATTTATTAAAATATCTTTATTTATATAATAAGAGGTTTTTAATATGCCATTCAAGAAAACATATTGCCTGTGACAGAACTTGGGATAGTATTTTTTGAGTTACCTGTGATAGAACTTGTGACAGTAAAATCGGCGGTACTTGTGACAGAACCTGTGACAGTCCTTTTTATGCTTTATGGGATAGAACTTGTGATAGTGTTTTTTCGTATGTTGTGATAGAAGTTGTGATACTGTTTTTGATGCTGTCTGTGATAGTATTTGTGATAGAAATTGTGATAGAAGTTGTGACAGATAACCTGTGACAGTTGTTGTGACAGAACTTGGGATAGTTCTTGTGACAGATGTAAAAAAGAACGTTTTTGCTTACCCGCCGCCCCCTTAAAGGTTAGGTATTGAAAACGTTCAAAATCGTACCAAAATCATAGTAAATAGCCGGATTTTTGCAGTGCAATCGGCTTTAATCGGTTTTAAATCACTTTAATCAGGGCTAAGCTCCCGTAATCGGCTTTCAATAAAAAAATCTTTAAAAATCGTCTGTCCGTTTGAAATGATAAAAATTTGTAATGATTTAAGCTTAAAAATGGCGAAAAAATGCCTTTCATTATGACCGCAAGCAAGAGGGTCTGCAATCCCCGTCATTTAGGAGAATAAAGTCATAAAAAAGTCATCACGAAAGGTCGAAATCATCTCGCAATGAAAGCCCTAAATCATTTCAAAATGAGCGGCAAAAATTAAGCCGCAATTATTCAAAAATCAACCTGAAATTTTTTCATTTCGCAACGAATATCATAACCTCAGTTATTAACCTAAAAATAAACTAACCGGTCATTACGAAATGACAGGCGCCCCAATCATTTCATAATGACAGTGCGCCCCCCGATTACTCCGAAATTATTCTAAATTTAATCAGATATGTTTTATCATTACGAAATGACAGTGAGCGGATATTAAACTGAAAAAATCTATAATTAACCTATAAAATGATTATCATTTTGAAATGACGGGCATTTTTTAATCTCGTAATGACACTCATTTTAAATTTAATTCCAGTAACTATGGAAGATAGCCACCTCAGTTTTCTTGAAACAGCTTATTGAATACCTGTATACTGTAATCAGAAACCCTTGAGGAGTGTGAAAAATGACCTTTGATGAAATCTTGGCGGAAAATTATGAAGAAAATATCAGAGAGCTTGAAGAAGAACGCTCCAAGCTTGTCTTCAGACCGGAGTATGACGGAACTATCGTTGAGAAGTATGTGACCTGCAAACGACCGAATTGCATTTGCCACAGAGGTTATCCGCACGGACCGAACAAGTATTTTCGTCATAAAGATAAGGATACAGGCGAGTACCGTGAATTGTACCTGGGGAAGAAAATAGTCGAGGACTATACTGAAAAAGTGGCTGCCAACCGGCGTGTTAAAGCAATCGAAAAGGAACTTCGGTTTTTACGCAGGCAATTGACCAAGGTTCGGGAGCGGCTCGGTTCTCATAACGAAAATGCCGATGCTGTCCAGCTGGTAATCGACAATCTGGATTAATACAGCTTCGGCTGATTTGATTATGATTTTGGTTATGAAATTCTGATTGTAATGCCGCGGCGGCATTCGAGCCCGCAGCATAGTACTATGATTCGGAATTGCTTTTGATATATAATAACCTTCCGGTCGGGGGTTTCTGATTGCAGATATTTTTCACTACGAGAAATTTTAAAGCAAAATTATTTGGCGACATTTAGGCCAAAGACGTATATCAAGTCTTCAAACAGGACATTTTCGTCATAGAAAAATTGCTCTTCTGCCGGTTCGCGCCGGGTCCCGGGAGGTACTGTTCCGATATATAATACTGATTTTTCGTCACAAAATTTTGTCTTGAAGCATCAGTAAGATGGGGACATTTATGTCGCATGACAAGAGCTTATCGGTTCATAAAACCGGATTTGCTGACTGAAATGCGTGGTTGTACAAGGGAATGCGCATTTGAATCCTTGTCTCATTGTTAAAAAGCCCGCAATTCAATAACCAAAATTCACAAGTGTTTTTCCGGGCTATATGCATTATGCTATTGCCTCCTGAGCAGTAAAAAGGGTGTATATTATTACGAAACTCCATATGCCATACACGACCCTGGCCTTCGAACTGAATTCATCAAAATAATTGAGTTGTTTTTCGTCAGCAAACCGAAAAGGCTGACCCCCAGGTGTCTGCAGCTTAAGGATATCGGATTACGGAGGGGGATATGCTGCTTGATAACCAAAATGTGTCGTTGGCTTTTTTATGTCGACCGTACGTGGCAGGGCACTTCGCGTCGCAGGGAAAATTACTACGAAAAATGAGCGGAAAAACAATCAAAACACGGTGGCGTCGAAGGCATTCAATGCCGAAATCACAGGTGTTAATCGCTTTTTTTCGTCAGAAAAATCCGGAAGCAGATATGATCAATCGGATAATAAGCGATTAGTATCTGAGAGTTTGTTTCGGAGAGGGATTGCGTTTTATTAACGAAAATATTAAAAATATATTTGTCGAGTCTTAGGATCCTACGGTAACCTGCGCACCTGACGCACAAATTTTAATTTTAGTAATGAAATTTTTAATGTAAAGACCACCAGAGCCAGGTCCTAAGCTTATAATATGAGTCGTGGTACCGGTCGAGGTGCCAGTCTGTCTTTTCGGAATTATTTAAAGCCGTATAAGTATGGCTTATGAAATTTCAGAACGAATATCTAAAGATGATTAGGCTAAAATCTTCGGCGAACGCCGAAGTCTTGGCCACTCCGCACTACTCTGCGTCCGCCTTTTTATCAAATCTAATCTTTGTGACATAAATACAGGAAAGTACAAAAGTATATTTTCCCGATTGTTATGAAACCCGTCTGTTTAAGCAGACATTGGCTATCCGAAGCAGGGCGCCGATTGACACCCGTGTGCGAAACCGAGGCGAGATACGAAAAATACCGTTTGAATTTGAAGGTCCGTGAGCTGCGGGCTTTTTTGTTTTCTTGAAACACATCAAAAAATCTCGGTAAATTATAAGTACCAAGTTGGAAATTTATGAAGGAGGATTTGAAATGAAACAAAAAAACTTGAAAAACAAATTGTTCGCAAAGAAAAAGCGTGCGCTTTATGTTGATTATCGGCGACTGCTTTTTAAGAACCGACAAAAGGTCTTTTTCGTAAGAAGATGCAAAAGACACACTTGACTTAACAGCAATATTTATGGAGGAAATGATATGAATGCAAATGATTCGGTAAGAAGAATTCGCGAATTGGTAGAAGATCTCAACCGATATCGCGATGAGTATTATAACAAAGCGGCACCGTCGGTGAGCGATAATACTTATGACTATTATTTTGACGAGCTTAAAAAGCTTGAAGACGAAACCGGCATTAGGATGGCAAATTCTCCGACGCAGTCGGTTGGATACCCGGTAGTATCTGCATTGCCGAAAGTTCGTCACGAAATACCGCTGTTATCGCTTGATAAGACCAAGTCGGTAGATGATTTGCTGAGGTTTCAAGGAAAACATATTGTAAATCTAACTCCCAAGCTTGACGGTTTGACTTTAGAGCTTATTTACGAAAACGGCGTTTTAACACGTGTTTCAACGCGCGGCGACGGGTATATCGGTGAGGAAGTAACGCATAATTCAAGGAATATATCCGGCGTGCCGAAGACGATACCTTACCAAGGATATCTGGTTGTATCCGGGGAAACTTTTGTACGAAAATCGGACTTTGAGAAGCTTTGCAGCGAATGCCTGGACAGTGATGGCCGCAGATATTCTACTTGCAGAAATTTTGCCGCGGGCGCTATAAGATTGTATGACTCTGCGGAGTGTGCAAAGAGAAAGCTGAATTTTCTGCCTTTTGCCGTTTTAAGCGGACTTGATGACGAATATCCGGAGTTGTCTAAAAGCAAACTGGCGAAGCTCAATAAGCTCAGAGAATTTGGGTTCGGGAAGAACCGTTCAATTCAGTTTAACGCAAATATGCGGGAACTTATGGAGCTGCACATAGAAGTTTTACAACGAAAATCCGCTGAAGACGACTTGCCCATTGACGGAATTGTAATTTGCTACGACGACATTGAGTTTTCCAAAAGTTGCGGAAGAACCGGACACCACTTCAAAGATGGGCTCGCCTTTAAATTTGAGGACGAAAAAAGCGAAACGGTATTGAGGAAGATAGAATGGCTGCCGGCGCGAAACGGAGAGATCTCTCCTGTGGCAATATTTAATACTGTCGTGCTTGACGGGTGTGAGGTATCGAGGGCGACTCTGCATAATCTTTCGTTTGTGGAAAATCTTGAGCTTATGCCGGGAAACCGGATAAAAGTTTCTAAACGCAATATGATCATCCCGCACGTGGAAGAAAATCTTGACAGGGGAAATTATGACGAGAATTCTTTAATTCCAAAGATATGTCCCTGCTGCGGCGCGCCCACAAAGGTCGAATTTGGGGTCGGGAAAAATCCCACGAAAACTTTACATTGCACCAATCCCGATTGCAGCATGAGGCATCTCAAAAGGTTTTGCCATTTTGTCAGCAAAAAAGCTCTTAACATCGACGGACTGTCTGAGGCAACGCTCGAACGGTTTATATTGCACGGTTGGCTGCGGGAATTGACGGACATTTTTTCTCTCGACAGATTTGAGGACCAGATAACGGCTCTCGACGGCTTCGGAGAAAAATCCTGGCGCCGCCTGCAGGCGGCAATCAGCAACGCCAAAACCACCACTTTCGAACGTTTTATTATTTCAATGGATATTACTATGGTCGGAAATAATGCTTCGGGAGCACTTAAAAGAGCATTTGACGGTTCGTTAGATAAGTTTTTTGACGCAGCCACAGGCGATTTCGATTTCACGGGTTTGCCGGACTTCGGAGCGATTTTAAACGAAAACATACACAACTGGTTTAAAGAACAAAATAATATGAAACTTTGGAAGGATATGAGAGCAATTATGAAAATAGAGAAAAACATCGCAGAAAACAATGAGGTAAAAACAAGTGTATTCAGCGGCTTGACGGTAGTTGTTACCGGTAAGGTTGAGCCGTATACGCGTGATGAAATCAATATGAAGATTATGTCGCTCGGTGCTAAAGCGGGAGGCTCTGTGACGAAAAAAACCGATTATCTCATTTGCGGAGAAAATGCCGGCAGTAAGCTTTCAAAGGCGCGGGAACTCGGTGTTAAAGTATTGACACCGGAGGAATTTTTCAACATGGCAGAGAGCCCGAGGAATTGACGGGGGAAAATGCAGAATGAACTCACAGACGGTAATCGGCATATATTTAAGATTTCGTAACGGCAGCCTGGCGAAAATAATTTATCCGTCAGACAGTCAGAAGTCGGTAAAGACAAATTGCCAAAATACCTTTAAAAAAGGGTTGAAAAACCTGTGAAGAAAAAAGCTTGTCATTTTGAGAGAGAATTAAAAAACAAGGAGAACAAAATATGAAACGTATTGAAACTAACATTTTCAAGCAGGTAGAGGATAGACCTGGAATGGTACGAATTGTCGGACGAAAAAAAGCCGTTGATGTTTTTGCGGAACTGGAGTCGGCACTGAAAGAAGCAAATTTATTGCCTGATGACTATTTCCTGTTGGATGCTCATTTCAAAGACGAGAAGTGTCTTATACCCGCTCTTAGGGATGTCGTATGTTATGCAAACTGGGGTGAAAGTGAGGGCATATATCTTGATGTATATTTGTGTGGTTATGACGATGTAACAGATAAACATCAAAGTTTTCATTTTGCCACCGGAAAAACATTGTGCGAGGATTCGTATGCGTTCGACAGAATGCAATACATTGCAGGATATATTTACAATCTCTTTGAGGGATTTGGGCAACAGTCCTCAAGATATGTTTTGCAAGCGAAAAATAAAGAGGTTCAGCGTGATACACTTATGGAAAAGATTCGGATGGAGTATCTTGATTACCTAAAAAACGTTTTCGTACACAATTTTTCCGATCCTGCAGATGTCGGATTTGAGGTTGGCATCAGAAGTATGATCGTAAGTGAACTGCCAAACTGCACTTTGTCGGAAGACAAGGTTAATGAACTGTATTATGCGGATAATTCTTTGGATGTACTGACGAAAATGTGCTTTAATATAGCCAAGGCCGATAAGCTTGAAATAAATGATATTATATCGTCCTGTAAATCATTTGATGAGAAAGAGTAGGTATTGAAGATGGGATTACAATTTCACGAAACAAAATACGGACAAATCTTTTTTGAGCATCAGTTGCCGGCGCTTATCAAGGCGCTAAACCGCCTTGCAGATGTTGGTGAGAAAAAATTAAGCGTATCGCCGGTCACGGATATAAACGGTAATAACAGTAATAAGGTTTATGTCTGTTATGAAGAAAACTCTCCCGAATTGGCGATTGAAAACGGTGCAGTCGAGAATATATGCGTTGTTCTTAATTTTGAGGAAGTCGACAAATGGATTGAAAAACAGCGAAAGGCTGCTGAAGCGGGTTTCTATACCGTATCAAGCGCTGCAGAAGAAAACAACTTCTATAATGAACTTAATGCCGGCAAAGAAACTGCGCTGGTGTTATATCATTACGGTGACGAAAAAGCAAGGGAAACATTGATAAACTGTAACCTCAAATTCGCATTTTCAATCGCTGCACAATTTTTATGGAAGGGAATACCGCTGCTTGATTTGGTACAGCAAGCAAATATCGGACTGATGACTGCGGCTGATAAGTATAATCCGAATCGCGGTACCCGCTTCAGCACATACGCAACATTTTGGATAAAGCAGTCAATATTAAAATACGGCGACGAGTGTGTAAGGCTTATTCATATTCCCGAATATGTAAGTATTGAACTCAACAAGGTCAAAAAGATTTCGGCACAGTATATATTGAATATATGAAATATCCGAGCGATACCGAACTGGCTGATTTGACAGGATATACGATTGCCAGGATAAAGCAGCTTAAAAGGCTTGATATAAGCTGCGTTTCAATAGACGAACCAAGCGGCGGTGACGCGGACGGAACGCTGCTTGATACATTGGCTGCGGATGTTCAGTATGAGCAAAAAGAAATTGAACATCGCGACTGTAAAAGGCAACTGGACGAGCTTTTGCAAAAGCTTAATCCGCGTGACCGCCGAATACTTGAGCTTCGCTACGGGCTTGACGGCGAGGGCAGCAAAAGCCTTGACGAGGTAGGCAGGGAAATGAACCTGACCCGTGAAAGGATAAGGCAGATTGAATCGAAGGCTTTATCCAAGCTGCTTGAAATGTCGCGCAAAGCAGGATTGGCTGAATATTTAAGAAATTAGCTTATAGGAAGGGTAATGATAATTACAACTGAATATCCGGGATTGTTACGCCTTATTGTTTGATTGAACCGGCAAAACCGATACAGCGTTAAGCTGTGTTGTTTGCATGCAAACAACGGGTGTTTTTTGTTGCAAAAAAATTCCCGTCCTTTTTAAAGGGCGGGAATCGGATAGAGTAAATTATGCTTTTTGCTTTACACTTTTTTTATGCAGATAACGACTGTAATAGTCAAGCGCGGTTATAATATATTCTTCTGCTTTGGCATCGGGCGTGCCTTGAGGGATATATTTGGATAATTTATTGCAGGACAGCCTGTATTTCGGCTTTTGATTGCCTTTTTCTTCTTCAAGAATCTGCAATGTTTTTTCGTATGTAAGTTCTCCGCTTTCATACAGTCTGCGTAAACGCCGCGCCTGTCCATGTGAGGGGAAAGCCATACAGACTTCTATAATGTCGCAGAGGTTGCGTTGCGCCTCTTCACCGAGATATGATATTTCGGTCGCGGGTAGAAGCTTGATTTTTTCAGCATCAACATATTCCAATAATTCGGGTATTAAGTATGTAAGACGGATATACCGCCTTATCTGGTATTCGCTTTTGCCCTCCTGTTCTGCTAAAATCTGACGGGATTTTAACCTGTGTGCATTTTGCACACAGGTTAGATCCGTACGTTTGCCTTGCCTTTTCATAGCATCAAGCTTCATTTTGTATGCAAAGGCTTTCTCACTCGGCAACAGCTTTTGCCGCTGACAATTGCTGTCCACCATTATAATTGTTGCTTCATCATCCGTAACCGCGATTATATTGCACCGTATTTCCTCGTAACCGAGGACGCTGCAAGCATATTTTCTGCGGTGACCGGAAATAAGTTCATATCTGCCGCCGTCTTTTTCTCTGACGATTACAGGGGAGATAAGACCGTTTTTTCTTATACTTTCCGTTAGCTCCGCCATGCTTTCATCATCAATGATATGATACGGGTGGTTCGGAAAATCATCAATTAAAGATAAAGAAATTTTTTTAATGTTTTGCACCAAGGGGTTAGTCTGTTCATTTTTGCTCATAAAATCACCTTTCGAATATGCAAAAAATAACCGTTTCCGATCACTTTTGCGTTTTAAGTGATAAGGAAACGGTTTTTCTGCGTTGTCAGGGATTTTTTATTCGTTTGTGACCTAAATTCCCGTCGGAATTATCCTATACAGTCATCAGTATCAAGAGCGAGAGA
>ENA-OURZ01003851-OURZ01003851.1-human-gut-metagenome-genome-assembly--contig:-NODE-3851-length-12045-cov-5.240117_pt1 | contig 12045 bp, 10 predicted proteins | sample MGYA00242073_ERZ509195 | MGnify/ENA primary metagenome ERZ509195 (study PRJEB26280, sample SAMEA2338837) | human gut metagenome | biome: human gut; feature: human-associated habitat; material: faeces...
GAAGGCGGCTCTTGGCGCGGAGACTGAAGCTGTCACCGAAGGTGACTGATGAGGGCCGAACCCTCTGTGGCAACCCGTTTGCGGGCAACCGCGGCAAGCTCTCCCCTCATCCGGCCCTGCGGGGCCACCTTCTCCCCCAGGGGGAGAAGGCTTCAGGGCTTCTTCTTTGGAATATGAACCTCCGGGATGGCGACGTTTTCATAGTTGATGGACTTGTGCTTCTCCGGGGTCTCGGGGGCGTCGCTGTGGGCGATCTGGCCGGTGTGGACCTCGGGCAGGGCAACGTCGTCACTGTGGACACGGTAGCGCTGCTTTTTCAGCGCCTCGCGCAGCTTGCGGAACATCAGAAAGACCTCCCAATTAGATAAAGTTGATAAAGAAGGTGATGACCAGACTGTTGAGGAAGTCCGCAAACAGACTGCCTACCAGCGGGATCAGCAGATACGCCTTGACCGACGGGGCATACTTTTCGCACAGGGCCTGCATGTTGGCCATGGCGTTGGGCGTCGCGCCCATGCCAAAGCCGCAGACGCCCGCCGCAATGACCGCAGCGTCATAGTCGCGGCCCATGATGTTGAAAATCACAAAGTAGGTGAACAGGAAAATCAGCAGCGTCTGGCCCGCCAGCAGGATGATGAGCGGCAGCGCCAGCGCGGCCAGCTGCCACAGCTTCAGCGTGATCATGGCAATGCCCAGGAACAGCGACAGGCTGATGCCGCCGATGTCGTTGATCTCGCCCATGTGGGTCGTGAATTTGTGGGTGAATTCGCCGATGTTGCGCATACACGCCGCGGCAATCATCGCGCCGATATAAATGGGGAACGTCAGCCCGGTCATGGCCAGTGCCTTGGAGATGAACGTGCCGATGCCGATGGCAATGATCAGCTGGAACACAGCAGCCGGGTACATGCTGGTGTGGCGCTCGTGCTTGATTTCTTCCTCCACCAGCAGGCTGTCGTCCTCGGGCACAACGGTGTCCAGCAGCTTGCGGCGCTCAATGAGCAGACGGCCCGTCGGGCCGCCCATGACGCTGCCCGCAATCAGGCCATAGGTGGCCGCCGCCGTGCAGAGCGTGGTCGCGCCCGCAACGCCGAAGTCCTCGAGCACGGGGCCGAACGCGCCCGCCGTGCCGTGGCCGCCGACCATCGGGATGGAACCGGTGCACAGACCGATCATCGGCGAGATGCCCAACAGATCCGCCAGCCCGACGGCGAGGAAGTTCTGGCACAAAATCAGCGCAACGACCAGCCCCAAGAAGATGATCAGCGATTTGCCGCCGCTTTTCAGTACCTTGAGGTTGGCCTGAAAGCCTACCGAGGTGAAGAAGAACACCATGCAGACTTCCTTTAAAATGTCGTCAAATTCAAACTCGGCAATGCCGGTCACATAGCACAGACAGGTGAAAACGGCAAACAGCACGCCGCCGATGACCGGTGCGGGAATGCAGAATTTTTCCAGAAAGCCGATGCGCGCCTTCAAAAAGCGGCCCAGCATCAGCACGCAGACCGCCGCAAACAGCGTCTGGTACATATCCAGTGAGATGATCATGCGGCGGCCTCCTGTTCAGGGGACGCGCCCGTCTCCGGCCCTGCGGGGGTGATGCCCTGCGCGGTGTAGTACGCAGCGGCCCCGGTGTGGTAGGGGATAACGCTCTGCGCGGCGGCCACGGCGGGGTCGGTCACAAGCGGCACCGGCACGGCGGCGGCCACGGCGTCCACGCTGTCAAAATACCGGGCAGTCAGCCTTTGGACGGTCTCGTCGGACAGCGCGTTCGACGCCAGCAGAAGCGCCTGCACGCTGACGGTCCAGATGTCCTCACCCTGACCGGCGTAGGTCCCGGCGGGGATGACGCAGGCGCGGTAGGCCGGGTAGGCAGCCAGCAGCCGCGCACCGACACCCCCATCGACGGAGAGCAGACGGATGGCGCAGGTCTTGGACAGCTGCTCCAGCGCGTCGGCGTGCAGACCGGCGGTGACGAACATCGCGTCGATCGTGCCGTCGGCCAGCCGGGCGGCAGCGTCGGTGTAGTTCAGGTTTACAGTGTGTACCAGGCGGTTGTTCAGGCCGCAGGCGGCCAAAACCTGCCAGGCGTTCTGCTCGGTGCCGGATTCCTCCTCGCCGACGCTGAGCGTGCAGCCCTGCAGTTCCTCCAGCGTCGTAATGCCGGAGTCGGCCCGGACAATGACCTGCACGGCCTCCTCATACAGGGCGGCCACGGCGCTGAAGCTGCGCTCGGTGCTCTCGTGAGCAAAGACGCCGCTGCCGTCGTAGGCATCCTGTGCCATGTCGGACTGGGCAACGGCCAGCTGTAAATAGCCGCCCGCCAGCAGCCGCAGGTTGGCGGCGGACCCGGCGGTCTGTTTGACCTCGATGGTGCTGTTCTGGGTGGCCATGGCGGTACCAAACGCATTGTACACGCCGCCGGCAGCCGCAGCCCCCAGCCGCAGCCGCGACGCCGCGCAGCCCGCCAGCAGGACCGCGGCGGACAGGACGGCAATGATACGGAACAGATGTTTTTTCAATCGTACACCTCTCTGAAATTCTTTAGGCTCCCCTTGAGGGGAGCTCCGCCCGCAGGCGGTGAGGGGTGGGCCGCAGCAACCCTTTTATAGGTCGGCTGCCAGCCACCCTTCCGGCCCTGCGGGGCCACCTCCCCTCAAGGGGAGGCAGGGATGGCGGCAGTTATTTCCCCACCACATCCCAATTCTTATCGTTCCTGTTCAGCACCTCGCAGCCGGTCTCGGTCACCAGGACGAGGTCCTCCACGCGGACGCCGAACTCGCCGGGCAGGTAGACGCCCGGCTCAATCGAAAAGATCATGCCGGGTCTGGCTACGGCGGTGTTCGCGCTGCTGACGTCGCCCTTCTCGTGGTCGGTCTGGCCGATGAAATGCCCCAGACGGTGGTTGAAATACGCGCCGTAGCCCGCTTCCGTAATCAGGTCGCGCGCGGCGGCGTCCAGCTCACACAGGCGCACGCCGGGCTTGATGAGCGCCTCGGCAGCCTCATTCGCGCGGCGCACCAGATCGTGCACGGCGGCCTGCTTTTCAGTGGGCTGGCCGCAGAACCAGGTGCGGGTCATGTCGCTGCAATAGCGGCTCTTCACGCAGCCCATGTCAAACAGCACGCAGTCGCCCTCTTTTAACACGGTGTCGTCCGGCTCGTGGTGCGGGTCGGCGGCGTTGGCACCAAAAGAGACAATCGTCGTAAAGCTCGGCCCCTCGCAGCCGTGAGCACGGTACTGCGCGTCGATAAACTCGGCGACCTCGCGTTCGGTCATGCCGGCCTTTATATAGTGCTTCGCGGCCTCGTTCACCGCGTCGTTGATGCGGGACGCCTCGCGCATGAGGGTCTGCTCCTCGGCGTCCTTGCAGGCGCGGCAGTCGTCCACGCAGTCGCTGGACAGCACGACCTGCATACCGGGGTGAGTCTCCATCAGCGGGATCAGAAACTTAGCGGGCCACTCCTTGTCAATGCCCAGCGGCTTGCCCGCGTCCACGACCTCGGCGATCTGCGCCACGGGCTTGTCCGTGTCGGTGTGCCAGACGGTCCTGCACGGCGGCTCGGGCACATTGAACAGTCTGTTCAAAAACAGCACCGGTTCGCCCTCGGTGGGCAGGTAGAGCGCCAGCAGACGCTCATAGGGCTCCACGGCGACGCCGGTCAGATACCACACGCTCTTGGGGTCGCAGACGATCATCTGCGTCAGTCCCTGCGCGCGCAGGGCAGCACGGACACGGTCCATGCGTTCGGTTTTCAACATACAAATGCCTTCTTTCCCATTATTCAGTTTTCCGCGGGCTTCATTGCACTTTTGCGGTACTGCTGGGGGCTTTGGCCCACCATGGCGGTAAAGCGGGTCGAGAAGTTGCTCTCATCCCCAAAGCCGACCTGGTGCGCGATCTCGCAGACGGAGAAATCCGTCAGCACCAGCAGCTCCTTGGCGCGTGTGATCCGCGTGGACAGCAAAAAATTGTAGGGCGTCGTGCCCATGTACTGGCGGAACAGCCGCAGGAACCAGCTCTTGCTCACCGGCGTCTGGGCCAGCAGGCTGTCCAGCGACAGCGGCTCGGCATAGTGCTGGCGGATATACTCGGCGGCCTGTTCGATCAAGGTGCGGTTGGAGCGGCTCTCGTCCCCGGCCAGCAGTTGGCGGGCCATCAGGGCCAGCATCCGGTGCAGGGCCAGGCAGATCTCGATCTGTGCGGCAGCGCCGTGCTCCCACTCGGCGGCCAGTGACTCAAACAGCGGCTGCATCTCCAGCCGACTGACCGTAACGGGGGACAGCCGCCCCTGCGGCTGCAGTACCTCGGCCAGATTGGCGACGCCCGCGCCGTCCAGATGCGCCCAGTAGTGGTGCCAGTGGTCCTGCCCGGGGGCAGTGCAGTAGCTTTGCGGGGTGCGGCAGTTCAACAGCAGGGCGCTGCCGGCGGGCAGCTCCACGCGCTGGTCGTTCTGCTCGATCAGACCGGAGCCGGACAGCGTATAAAACAGCAGATAACTTTCCTTATCGGTACGGGCCGTGGCAAAATGGGCGCGGCCATAAAAGTTGCCGGCCTCGGTGCAGTAAAACGGCTGTGCCAGCGCCGCCGCGCCGGGGGTGGCGCGCAGCCAGGTGCTGCGTTCCTCCACGTCCATATTATAGGTCAGCATAGTGGCGGTCCCTCCCTTGCTTATATGAACATGATAGAAACAAACCGCGCGTTTGTCAATAAAAAATAGAAAAAGCCTTCCCTATAAAAGAAAAGCGGGCAGAGGAGCGGCGGAACGCCCCGCGGCGTGCGCAAGAACAGGAAACCGTTCAGCCGGACGAGGGGGAAATACCGCGGGTGACCCCGCCCGCCTTGACAACGCCGCCATTTTGTCCTATACTGATACACAGGTTAAACCTGGGTTTAAGTCATAGGAGGAAAACACATGGCCTATACAGTGGGGGAGATGGCGCGGCGGCTGGGTGTGCCCGCATCGACGATCCGCTATTACGATAAGGAAGGGCTGCTTCCCTTCGTCGGGCGCTCGTCCGGCGGCATCCGCGTTTTTACGGAGAAGGACTTCGAGTGGCTGCGCATCATCGAGTGCCTGAAAAAGACCGGCATGTCCCTCAAGGACATCCGCGAATACATCGAGCTGGCCATGCAGGGCGATGAGACCATTGCCCGGCGGCTGGAGCTGTTCCGTAAGCAGCGCACCGTGCTCGAGACCCGCATGGATGAATTGCAGCAGACGATGGACACCCTGGACTACAAGTGCTGGTTCTATGAGACCGCCGCCGCCCGCGGCAGCACCGAGGGCATCAGCGACCTGCCCGACGAGGCTCTGCCCGAGGCCCTGCGCCCCGTGCGGGAGCGTCTGCGCGCCGCCGCGGAGGCGGAGACAGAAGAAGTATGACCCCAAAACGCCGCCCCTGCAAAAAGGTGCGGTGTTTTTTGCGCCCCAGGTGTGCCGACTATAACAACCCATCCCGCAAAAATCCTGCCGCCACCGCTATATCTGGTGCTGCAGCGTACAATCTGCCACCAGGCAAAACGGAAAATCTCCAAAAATCCTGCCGCGAAGTGTTAAACACAGCACAATTCCCGTAAAGATGCAAAAAATACGGAAAATATCTGCGTGAAACTTTCCATTGACACCCCGCGCGCCCTGTGGCAGAATGACGGTAAGAACCTGATTGTGTAAAGGAGAGATTCCTATGACCCCTGAACTTCGCTGGCTGAGTGACCCCACCGTCTTTGCCGTGAACCGGCTGGACGCACACTCTGACCACCTCTGCTGCCGCACCTTGGACGAGGCCGAAAGCGGCCTGACATCGCTGCGCCAGTCACTGGACGGCGCATGGCGCTTTGCGTGGAGCGCCAACCCTGCCGCCCGCCCGGCGGATTTCTGGCAGCCGGACGCCGACCTGTCCGGCTTCGGTACGATCCGCGTGCCCGGGCACATTGAGCTGCAGGGCTACGGTCAGCTGCAGTACACCAACACCCTCTACCCGTGGGATGGCCGCAGCTGCCTGCGCCCGCCGCAGGTCGATTGGGACGATGACCCCGTGGGCAGCTATGTCAAAGAGTTTGATCTGGACGAGTCCCTGCGCGGCCAGCGCGTCTGCGTCAGCTTTCAGGGCGTGGAGCAGGCCATGTACCTGTGGTGCAACGGCCAGTTCGTCGGCTATGCCGAGGACAGCTTCACCCCGTCTGAATTTGACCTGACACCGTATATTCGGGACGAGAACAACCGCCTCTGCGTCGAGGTCTACAAGCGCAGCAGCGCCGCCTGGATCGAGGATCAGGACTTCTTCCGCTTCTCGGGCATCTTCCGCTCGGTCTACCTGTACGCAAAGCCCAAGGTCCACATCAACGACATTTGGCTCAAGGCCGACCTTGCCGCCGACAACACCACCGGCCTGCTGACGCCCCTCGTCAAGCTGGACGGCGAGACCGACGGCGCGTCGGTTGCCCTCGTCGTGACCGACCCCGAGGGCTACGCCGTCTACGAAGGCCCCGCCGCGGGCGATACGATCGAGATCGAGGGCATACAGCCGTGGAGCCATGCAGCGCCGGTGCTCTACCACGCCGTACTGACCCTGCGCGATGCCGACGGCGTTTTGCAGGAGGTTGTACCCTACGACATCGGCTTCCGCCGCTTTGAGATGATAAACGGCGTCATGTGCCTGAACGGGGAACGTGTCGTGTTCAACGGCGTCAACCGCCACGAGTGGAACGCCGACAGAGGCCGCGCCATCGGCGCCGACGACATGCACGCCGCCATGGCCGTGTTCAAAAAGAACAACATCAACGCCGTGCGCACCTGCCACTACCCCGACCAGAGCCTGTGGTATGACCTGTGTGACCAAAACGGCATCTACATGATCGACGAGACGAACCTCGAAAGCCACGGCAGCTGGCAGAAGCTCGGCGCGGTGGAGCCGAGCTGGAACGTGCCCGGCAGCCTGCCCGAGTGGAAGGACTGCGTCGTGGACCGCGCCCGCAGCATGTTTGAACGCGACAAGAACCACGCCGCCGTCCTGATCTGGTCCTGCGGCAATGAGAGCTACGCGGGCGAGGATATTCTCGCCATGTCGCAGTTCTTCCACGACCACGACCCGGGACGCCTCGTGCATTATGAGGGTGTGTTCCACTGCCGCGCGTTCGACGCCATCAGCGACATGGAAAGCCGGATGTATGCCAAGCCGTGGGAAATTCGCGAGTATCTCGAATCCCACCCGAAGAAGCCCTTCATTCTCTGTGAGTATATGCACGATATGGGCAACTCGCTGGGCGGCATGGAGAGCTATGTGCGCTTGGCCGACGAGTTCGACCAGTACCAGGGCGGCTTCATCTGGGACTACATGGACCAGGCGCTCCGGCACACCGACGCGCTTGGCCGCAGCGTGCTGGGCTACGGCGGCGACTTTGCGGACCGCAACACCGATTACAACTTCAGCGGCAACGGCATTGTCTACGCCGACGGTGCCGAGAAGCCCGCCATGCAGGACGTGCGCTACTGGTACGACACCCCCGCCCGCCGCGCCGCCCACGATGCCCGCAACGCCGCAGCCGCCGCCCGGGCGGACCGCGACGCGGCCAAAGCACAGGCCGCCCGCAAGCCCGGCACGTTGACCGTGACCGAGGGCGACGGCAACCTCGGCGTCAGGGGCGACGGGTTTGAAATTCTCTTTTCCGCGGGCGAGGCCGGGCCGTCGTCGCTGACCGTCAACGGCAGCGAGTGGCTCTGGCGCGCCCCGCGCCCGGCGTTCTGGCGCGCCGCCACCGACAATGACCGCGGCTGCGGCTTTCCGCAGAAAGCGGCGGCCTGGCTGGCGGCGGATGTCTACCTGCAGAACCTCGGCTTTGCGGTCTTGCAGAAATCCGCCGACGGTGTGCAGGTGCGCTATACCTACGGCGTGCCCACCGTGCCCGGCGCTAAGGCCGAGCTGACCTACACCGTGGAGCCGCAGGGCACGCTGCTGGTCGAGGCTGTCTATCACGGTGTGCCCGGCGCGCCCGAACTGCCCTGCTTCGGCGTTAAATTCCAGACGTTTGCCCCCGTGGCTCGCACGCTCTGGACCGGCCTTTCGGGCGAGACCTACCCGGATCGCTGCAAGGGCGGCGTCTTTGGCTGCCATGAGGAGGTGCCGCACATTGAGCCGGCCCTCGTCCCGCAGGACTGCGGCCTGCATGTGGGCACCCGTCAGTTCACGCTGGAGCAGCACAACGCCTGCGGTCAGACGGCGGCTGCGCTGACGATTGAACAGGCCGACGCGCCGTTTGCCTTCAGCGCACTGCCCAACACTGCGCAGGAGATCGAGGCCGCCCATCACATCACCGAGCTGCCCGCCACGGGCCGCACGAGCGTGACGATCCTGGGCGCAGCCCGCGGCGTCGGCGGCATCGACAGCTGGGGCACCGATGTGGAGGAGCCTTACCGCGTCAGCGGGGAAGGTGAGCACCGCGTCGCGTTCCGCATCGTGTTGTAAATACCCTAAAGGCAGCACCGCCTGCGCTGCACCTGCCCATAAAAACACAAGCCGCCCGTGTCAGCCTGACACGGGCGGCTTTGCTGTCTTATGCGCGTTTAATCCAAGCGGAACACCTGCTCCAGCTTGGGCTGGGCGCCGGTCACGGGGTCCATTTCCAGCTCCAGAATGTCCTTCATGTAGTCGTTCCAGCGGTCCACAACGGGGCTTTCGGCCTGTACCTTCTCGGCGTAGGCAACGCCTTTCGCGCACTCATAGTAGCCGAACAGCTCGTCGTTACAGTAGAAGATGCTGTAGTTGCAGATGCCCGCAGCCTTCAGCACCTCGACCATCTCGGGCCAGATCTCCGCGTGGCGGCGCTGATATTCCGCTTTGCAGCCGGGCTTGATGCGGCCCTTCCATGCTATATGCTCCATTGGTATGCACCTCACAGGATGATTTTGTCTTTATTGTACGGCGCGCAGCGGCGGTTTGCAACGTGGAATAGTACAGATTTCTTTGGGAAAATTCCACTTGCCGCGCCCGGCGCACAGCCCGTCACATCAGCGGGCTGAACAGCCGCAGCACGCAGTCCCAGCCGCGCACGGCCAGGCTGCGGGTGTCGGCGTACTCCTGCGTGACCTCGCGGCAGACGGGGAACAGCGCGTCAAAATCGCGGCGCACATCGGCCACGGCGCTGCAGCCGCAGAACCAGCAGGCGTTCTCAAAGTGCAGGTACAGGCTGCGGAAGTCAAAATTGATCGTACCCACAACAGCTTCCGTGCCGTCGGCTACGCATTGCTTCGCGTGGATGAACCCGGGCGCGTACTCATAAATGCGCACGCCGCTCTTGGCAAGGCTGGCGTAATAGCTGCGCGTGACCGAGAAGATCAGCTTTTTGTCCGGGATGCCCGGCGTGATGATCCGCACATCAACGCCGCTGGACGCGGCCAGCCGCAGTGTGCGCTGCATCTCGTCACTTAAAATAAGGTAGGGCGTTGTAATGTAGACGTAGTCCTTCGCACTGCGGATCATGTTCAGGTAGACGTTCTCGCCGGTGGCCTCGTCGTCCAACGGATTGTCCGCGTAGGGCAGCACCACGGCATTCTCCCGCGCGGTGTAGGGCACATCGGGCAGATAGCGCTCGACCTCGGGTGCGGCCTTCTGCGTTGCGCCCCACAGCTCTAAGAAAATCAGCGTCAGGCTGCGCACGGCGTCGCCCTCCAGCCGGATGCCGCTGTCCTTCCACTGGCCGTAAGGGTGGGTGCGGTTGAAGTACTCCTCCGCCAGATTGTAGCCGCCGGTAAAGCCGACGCGCCCGTCCACAACGGTGATTTTGCGGTGGTCGCGATTGTTCATAAAGACGTTCAAAATCGGGATGACCGGGTTGAACCGGCGGCACTGGATGCCGCGCCCCGCCAGCTTTTTGACAAATTTGCTGTTGATAAAACCGATGCTGCCCACGTCGTCGTAAAATACGCGCACCTCCACGCCGTGGGCGGCACGCTCGGCCAGAATATCCTCCAGCTCCTGCCAGGCAGAGGCGTCCTCAATGGCGTGGTATTCCATGAAAATAAACTTTTCCGCGCTGCGCAGGGCCGTTTTCTGGGCCTCCAGCGCCTCGCAGGTGTCGCCGTAGAACGTCACATCGGTGTTGTCATAGGCGGGGTAGCCCGCGCGGTCCTGCAAATAGCGGGCGTGGTTGCGGGTGATGCGGTCCGGGTAGGGCAGGGCGCGGCGCTGCTGCAAAATGGGTGCGTGATACCGGCGCAGCATCGTCATAATTTCACCAAAACGGTGGCGCATGACGCTGACGGCCCCGCTGCGGCCAAACAGCAGATAGATGGTCAGCCCGAAGATGGGAAACAGCAAAATCAGAATGATCCACGAAATTTTATACGCGGAGTTGATATGCAGCCCATATATACGCAGCGTAATCAAAAATGTCAGTACCGACGTGCATACCTGAATGGCGGTGGAGTAGTCGTTCAGCTTGAGGGCAAGCCAGAAGATCCATAAAACCTGCAAAAGTACGCCGATGCCCGCCAGCAGCATCCGGCTGACGCTGTTGGGGATAGCCTCGCGTTTTTCCTCGGTGGTGTTTTTCATGTGTGGCCCCTTTTGTGCCGGGCACGGCCCGGCTGTGTTGATTTTTTATCCAGTATAGCACAAAATCTTGCAGTATACCACACTTTTGCACCGGAATTTGCGGTATGTTCACAAAAGAGCGTCCCTGTGGCCGGGCAGGGGAGAGAGGACACGGAAAAATGCAAAATAGCACAAAAATTGCCCGCCTGTAAAAGTGGCCTATATACGCTGAAATCCATACACGGCGCGCCCCGCCGCCCACACTGGCAGAGGCAGCACAGATAAAATAAACGCAATATATGTGCGGTTTCAATTGCGGCAGTCCTGGCCGCAGCTTTTGGCGCGGCGGCATAGCTGATTTTTAAAAATGACGGTAATGTGTATAGAATTCTGCGCGGCGGCAGAGGTGCAGCCACGGCAAGGCGGTTGGAGTGCAACAGGCAAAGCGGTGGGAAATCGAAAGTAGAAGCAAAAAAATGTTTTTTGCTGTTTTTACATAAGGCTGTTGAAATTTGGCAGATTATGTGATATTATATTTTCACAAACGAGGACACACGAAGTCCTTATAGAATTTAGTGGAGGAATTTATCAAGTTCGAGAAAATTCGCAAAATGAAGAACAAGAAGGGCTTCACGCTGGTCGAGCTCATCGTCGTTCTGGTCATCCTGGCCATCCTGGCCGCCCTGCTGGTTCCGGCTCTGACCGGCTACATCGACAAGGCAAACAAGGAGAAGGTTGTTTCCGAGTGCCGCATGGTCGTTATGGCTGCTCAGACGGAGGCTTCTGAGGCTTATGGTAAAGCGACGAGCACTTCTGCAGATGCAGCGACGACTGCAGAGAATATTATTGCAAAAATGAGTAAAGATAACATCAAGTCTTTGGCAGAAGTGAAGGGCTTCTTTGCTGTTACCGTCGATGCTACTGGTAAAGTCACAAAAGTCCGTTACACGAATTCTGGTTTTACCTGTGTGTATTCTGCTGAAGCGGGTTATAATACCCAGAAGGTTGGCGAAGGCGACTATGCAGCCGTTAAGCAGGATACTGTTAATCAGTAATCCAGCCAGCGCATCTTGAAGCTAAGCATATACATTATGCTCAAATAAGTTGTAAAATCCCACCGCCATCCGGCAGTGGGATTTTTTGTGTTTTGTTGTGGTTTCACTCAATTCCATCTCTACTACGGACACTCCCACGGGCGGATATGGAATCCGCCCCTACGGTCTGCCAATCCCGTTGCATTCTGCCTGCCGCCAACTTCGGCGGGGTGGGGGCACCCCGCCCTACGTCCAACCAAAAAGGGGAACGTAGGGCGGCCAGCCCTCTGGCCGCCGTGCCCGCTTCCGGCCACAGCAAACCTTCCGTGCAATCCTCCCACCCTCACCCCGCAGGGAAAAAGCCTCCCTTGCCAAAGGGAGGTGCCGAGCCTGCGAGGCGGAAGGATTCCTGCCCGTCTGTGGGTGTGACAGCGTGCAAGACACAGCCCGCCGGAATCCCTCCGTCCGCCTGCTCCCC
>ENA-OURZ01003857-OURZ01003857.1-human-gut-metagenome-genome-assembly--contig:-NODE-3857-length-12032-cov-3.482926_pt1 | contig 12032 bp, 7 predicted proteins | sample MGYA00242073_ERZ509195 | MGnify/ENA primary metagenome ERZ509195 (study PRJEB26280, sample SAMEA2338837) | human gut metagenome | biome: human gut; feature: human-associated habitat; material: faeces...
AGACTATTGGCAAATGAAGTTGATTGGCCAGTTCTGGTCATTGTTTTCAGAAGATTTTTCCGGTAGGAGGTAATGTATATGAGCAAAAAAATTTTAATCACAGAAGCTGTAGACCCTGCAGGCATTACTCTGCTTCAGGACCATGGATACCAGGTGGTCATGGGCACCGGATATGACGAAGAGACCCTTATGAGAGAGGCACATGACGCAGACGGCGTTCTTACAAGAAATGGTCATTTTACAGAACGTGTTTTAAATTCCTGCCCGAAGCTGCAGGTTATCGGCATGCATGGTGCCGGTGTAGACTGTATCGATGTAGAAGCTGCCGAACGGCTGGGCATCCAGGTAACAAACGCAGCTGACGCCAACAGCGGTTCTGTTGCAGAATTTACCCTTGGACTGATCTTAAGCCTTGCAAAGAAGCTTCCACAAAGCCGTGACGGCTTACGCAAAGAAGGCTGGAGCATCCGCCCACAGATCTCTACCTTTGATCTGGAAGGAAAGACCTTAGGGGTACTTGGAATGGGACGGATCGGCACTGCAGTTGCCAGAAAAGCTTCCTATGGCTTTGGAATGAAAGTGTTAGGATACCGCAGAAACCTTCCAGGAGATATCTGCGCGGACTATGGCATTCTTACAAGTGATCTGGACAAAGTGATCCGGAATTCCGATTTTCTTTCTATTCATCTGCCATATACAAAAGATACCTTCCATCTGGTAAGCCGTGAAAAGCTGGAACTTATGAAATCAGATGCGTATCTTTTAAACCTTGGTCGTGGTGAAGTAGTCGACCAGGCTGCTTTAAGGGAACTGCTGCTTTCCAACCGTCTGGCAGGCGCTGCACTGGACGTATTTGAAGGTGAGATCCCAGATGCAGACGACCCGCTGCTGCACATGGATCAGGTGATCGCAACACCTCATATTGCAGGTTTAAGCAAGCAGGCTATGGAACGGCTGTCTTATCAGGCCGCTCTGGGCATTACAGAGGTGTTAGAAGGCCGCAAAGTGACTTATCCGGTCAATCATCCGGAGAAGTATGCAAGTGACGTTTCTGTGGCATAATTTTCTCAAACTATTAACCGACAAACCGCCTGCTGCTGCAGGCAGCCACGGGCAAAAACGCAGGATTTGTAAACGTGCATTACAACAACAGCAAAAGCACAAAACGCACATGAAAACAGGCATTTAAAACCTGCTTCCATGTGCTTTTCTTTCGTTTAAAGAACCTGTCACCGGCAGTTTTTCTTCCACTGCACGTCTGCACAAGTGAACCCGCGCCTGGCGCGGGTCCTCTCTCACTTGTTTTTATCGTCAGCATACAAACCCCGTCGCTTCGGCGGGGCTTATATTTATACACCTTTATGCATTCTTCACAGTTGCAATATCCACCAGTGTCAGCTCTTTTGCACGGTTCTCAAGGCTTGTTACAAGAGCTCTTGCTGTGTCAAGGGCTGTAAGTACATTTACACCTGTCTCAATGGCATTACGGCGGATCACAAAGCCGTCATGGCTTCTTTCTGCGCCCTGTGCCGGGATATCGATGATCAGGTCGATCTGATGTCCTAATACCAGGTCAAGGATATTCGGGGACTCCTGCTCCAGTTTGCGGATCTCAAAGGCCTTTACTCCATGCTCATTTAAGGTTCTTGCAGTTCCCTTGGTAGCAAAGATCTGGTAGCCTACATTTGCAAATCTGCGGGCAATATCCACTGCCTCTTCCTGCTCATTCTTTCTGATGGTCATGATCATCTTCTTGTACTTCGGCAGACGGATGCCAGCGCCCTCAAATGCCTTGTAAAGAGCCTCGTTAAAGGTCTTAGCGATACCAAGGCACTCACCGGTAGACTTCATTTCCGGTCCAAGGCTGATATCTGCGCCGCGGATCTTCTCAAAGGAGAATACAGGCATCTTAACAGCGATATAATCAGCTGCCGGCTGCAGACCTGGATTGTAACCCAGTTCCTTAATGGTATGGCCGCAGATGATCTGGGTTGCCAGCGGAACGATCGGGATACCGGTTACCTTGCTGATATATGGTACGGTACGGGAAGAACGTGGGTTTACCTCGATGATGTATACGTCATCCCCGTCTACGATAAACTGGATATTGATCATTCCCTTTACATGAAGGGCCTTAGCCAGTTTTTCTGTGTATTCCACAATGGTGTCAACATTATGCTGTGTAATATCCTGTGCCGGATATACGGAGATACTGTCTCCGGAGTGGATACCGGTTCTCTCGATATGCTCCATGATACCGGGGATCAGGATATCGGTACCGTCGCATACAGCATCAACCTCGATCTCCTTACCCTGTAAATACTTATCTACCAGGATCGGGTGATCCTGTGCGATACGGTTGATGATCTCCATGAATTCTTCGATCTCTTCATCGGAGATAGCGATCTGCATGCCCTGTCCGCCCAATACATAGGAAGGACGTACCAGTACGGGATAGCCCAGTCTGTTGGCAACCGCCTTAGCTTCCTCTGCGGTGTATACGGTACCGCCGGCTGCACGGGGGATCTCGGTCTCTTCCAGAATCTTGTCGAACAGTTCTCTATCCTCAGCGGCATCTACATCCTCCGCCTTGGTGCCTAAGATAGGCACGCCCATCTTCATCAGGCTCTCGGTCAGCTTGATAGCGGTCTGTCCGCCGAACTGTACCACAGCACCATCGGGATGCTCAATATTTACGATAGATTCCACATCTTCCGGAGTCAAAGGCTCGAAATACAGCTTGTCCGCAATATCGAAGTCGGTACTTACAGTCTCCGGATTGTTGTTGATGATAATGGTCTCATAGCCTGCCTTGGAAAATGCCCAGGTAGCATGTACGGAACAATAGTCGAACTCGATACCCTGTCCGATACGGATAGGACCGGAACCCAGTACCAGGACTTTCTTGCGTCCGGTGGTCTCCTTGGCTTCGCACTCGCCGCCGAATACGGAGTAATAATAAGGAGTGGAAGCTGCGAACTCTGCGGCACAGGTGTCTACCATCTTGTAAACAGCCTTAATGCCGTTGTCATAACGCATCTTCTTGATCTCTTCCTCGGTCTTGCCGGTCAGTCTTGCGATGACGTTATCCGGGAACTCGATTCTCTTGGCTTCCTTCAGCAGTTCCACTGTCAGAGGCTGTGTCTCCAGTGCATGCTCCATCTCGGTCAGAATGGCGATCTTGTCAATGAACCACAGGTCGATCTTTGTAATGTCGTGGATCTGTTCATAACTGATACCCTTACGGATTGCTTCAGCGATCACATAGATTCTCTGGTCATCCACGATCTTCAGACGCTCTAACAGTTCCTCCACAGACAAAGTGCTGAAATCATAGCTGCGCAGGCAGTCTACATGCTGCTCCAGGGAACGGATGGCCTTCATCAGTGCTCCCTCGAAGTTATTGCAGATACTCATAACCTCACCGGTTGCCTTCATCTGTGTGGTCAGAGTACGTTTTGCAGTGATAAATTTATCGAAAGGCAGTCTGGGAATCTTTACTACACAGTAATCCAGTGTCGGCTCGAAGCTGGCATAGGTCTTGTGGGTAATGGCATTTTTGATCTCATCCAGAGTAAAGCCCAGTGCGATCTTCGCTGCTACCTTTGCAATGGGGTAACCGGTTGCCTTACTTGCCAGTGCGGAAGAACGGCTGACACGGGGATTTACCTCGATAACACAATATTCAAAGCTGGTGGGATGCAGTGCAAACTGTACGTTACATCCACCGGTGATCTGCAGTTCGTTGATGATCTTCAGAGCGGAAGTGCGTAACATCTGGTACTCCTTGTCGCTCAGGGTCTGGGAAGGAGCTACTACGATACTGTCTCCGGTATGCACGCCGACGGGATCGATGTTCTCCATGTTACATACGGTGATGCAGTTGCCTGCGCTGTCACGCATTACCTCGTACTCGATCTCTTTCCATCCTGCGATACAACGTTCAACAAGAACCTGACCAACACGGGAAAGACGAAGACCATTCTCAAGAATCTCTACTAACTGCTGAGAATCATGTGCGATACCACCACCGCTTCCTCCCAGTGTATAAGCAGGACGAAGAACAACCGGATAGCCGATCTTATTTGCAAATGCAAGTCCATCTTCTACATTTTCTACAACGAGAGAAGCTGCAACCGGCTCACCGATCTTCTCCATTGTTGCCTTGAATTCCAGACGGTCCTCTGCCTTCTTAATGGTCTCAGATGTTGTTCCGATCAGGCGTACATTATTCTCTTTTAAGAATCCAGCCTCTTCGAGTTCCATTGCAAGGTTCAGTCCAGCCTGTCCTCCAAGTGTTGGAAGTACACTGTCTGGTTTCTCCTTTTTGATCAGCTGCTCAACAACCTCAATTGTCAGTGGCTCGATATAAACACGATCTGCGATATCTTTATCTGTCATGATTGTTGCAGGGTTAGAGTTAACAAGGACAACATGAATTCCTTCCTCTTTTAAGGAACGACATGCCTGTGTTCCCGCGTAGTCAAACTCTGCAGCCTGTCCGATAACAATAGGACCGGAACCAATTACAAGGACTTTTTTAATACTGGTATTCTTAGGCATCTTTTGCAACCTCCATCATATTGATAAACTCTTCAAATAAAAATTCGGAATCGTTTGGCCCAGGACAAGCTTCCGGATGGAACTGTACTGTCATAACGTTCTTTCCAAGATAGTGAACTCCCTCTAATGTACCATCATTTACATTAATAAAGCTTACTTCTGCAATATCTCTGTTCAGAGAATCTTCCATTACCATGTATCCATGGTTCTGTGAGGAAATATAAACCTTTCCTGTTTTTAAATCTTTTACCGGGTGGTTGGCTCCACGATGTCCGTATTTCATCTTCTTTGTATCTGCGCCGTTGGCAAGTGCCATGAGCTGATGTCCAAGACAAATACCAAAAATTGGAATATTCGTAGCAAATAACTTCTTAAGCTCCTCGATAATCTCCACACATTCCTTTGGATCTCCAGGACCGTTCGAAAGCATGATTCCATCTGGATTTGCTGCGATAATCTCTTCTGCCTTTGTGTAAGCAGGGTAAACCGTAACTTCGCATCCACGCTTATTTAAAGACTTCTCAATATTCTTCTTTGCTCCAAAATCCATGAGGGCAACTTTAAAACCATCTCCTGGAAGCACTCTCTTTTCCTTACAGCTAACTTCACGAACAACACCTTGTACTTTATATTCTTTTAACTGCTTTACTACTTCGTCCAGGTCGAAATCTTCTCTTGTTGTAATCATTCCGTTCATAACACCGTACTCTCTTAAGATACGTGTCAGATGTCTAGTATCAATTCCTGAAATTCCCGGAACATCATATTTCTTTAAGAATTCATCTAATGTCATCTCGTTACGGAAGTTGCTTGCCAGTTTGGCACATTCTCTTACAATAAGAGCTTTTGGCCACGGATAAATGGACTCCATGTCTTCCATACAGATTCCGTAATTACCAATTAATGGGTAAGTCATAACAACGGACTGTCCTGCGTAGGATGGGTCTGTCAATATCTCCAGATATCCTGTCATGGAAGTATTAAAAACTACCTCGCTGATTACCTCTCTGGCTGCTCCAAAGCTTTCGCCGGTCAGCACAGTTCCGTCTTCTAAGATTAGAAATGCCTTCATGATTCACGTTCCTTTCTATATTCAATCATTTGCAACTGCATATTAAGGAAAATGCAAAAACAGCACTGGAGTAAGTCACTCCTAATTACAGTTCTTTGCAAAAAAAAAGACGGGTTCCCCCGGCTCATTGTGCGAAAACTATGCTTATCAAACAAATCGGCCGGGAACGTGTCTTTTCAGACTTGCGAAAAAAACTGACATCTACGTTGCCGCTCTTTGCATAAATACTTAAATTGTACAAATTCTAGCATACATCGAATGCAATTACAAGAGAGGAACAGCGAAAAACTACAATTTCTATCTTTCGCCGCCCATTCCCCCCCTTATTACCATGTTGCTTTGTGCATAATTCCGATAACTAATTTTCTGTCAGCAAGAAATTATTTCAGCTCCGCAATTCGACTTACTGCGACATAAATCTGACTAATTTTATACCACGTTGCAAAGTCCACAACTCCCGTTTCCGGCAAATGGAAAATCTTCTGAAAAATCTTTACAGAATTTGCCGTTGCCGGTCCATAAATGCCGTCCACCCTGATTTTAGGAATCAATGGATAGTCCCCTGCAATTACATTGAGCTGTTCCTGCATTTGTCTCACTTTTTGTCCCGAAGCTCCAATTGTCAGCTCATATCCCGGATATGACGCCGGAATTCCTGAAATCGTCTCCGCTTCATTAATATACATATCATCCCCATAATAGTATCTTAAAATCTCAATCGCAGAAAGCCCGTCATCCCCTAATGCCTTCGAACCCCACTGGCTCATAAACTCCGGACAGCTTACCCGCTTGCCGTCACAGTACTGTGTGAGTATTGGCTGTGTCACTTCTGGTCTTGAAAGGTAGGAATTGAAAATTTCATCTACTACATTGCTGATGGAATCATAGGTGTTTTTGCCGTTAATCCACTTTTGGTCAAAGGCGGTGGATGATGTGATGGTGAAGTCTTTTCCCTTTCCCCGATACCATTCAGTGTAAACCCTGTTTAACGTAAATGACATAATCGCCAATATATTTGCCCTCAAAGTTTCTTTTGGCCATGTAGAATAAATTTCGCAGGAAGCTACATTTTTAATATAATCTTTATATAGTACATAATAATTCTTTGCCGTATTATCAGAAACGGCTCCATCATGTACTATAACATACTCCGGGATTACAACTCTGCTCAATACAACCTCGCCTGTTGCCTGAATATCCTTAACCTCGCTCTCTGCGATTTTTGGTGGATAATCTCCATATAATGTGTGCGGGCCGATTGCAAGAACTTCATACGAAGCCGTTTCTGTAATTGTCGGTTCCAAAGAGAGATTCTGCAAAGCAAGCTGCCCGGAAAGCATCTGACTTCCCGCAATTTCCACTGGCTCAAATCCTGGAGCTGTTATTTTTAAGTTATACTCTGAGTATGGCTGATTCATTCCTGGTTCCATTGAATATTCTAAAGGAGGGGTCTCTAACTCAATCACTTCTGTCTGTCCCGACAAATCTGTTTTTAATACTTCTAATATTTTATCCGGTTCCCCCGCAGAAGAAATCTCCACTGCAGCATCCGTAATCGGGCGTTTCCCCCGGTTGGAAACAAGAGATACCTGTAAGGTTCCTACATCTGGCATAATAAACACCTGCGTTTTTTATTATAGTATTCTGTGGAGAGAATGCCGTGACAAACAAATGACTCAACATTAAAATCTCATCTCACACTCTCTCGTTCGATAAATTCATACGGATTAACCTGTATCTGACTGACTGGTTTTTCCTGTATCATCCGTAGCACAAATGAGCGCAGCTGGCTTCTTTACTTTTTTACCCTCTGCTCTCTGTAACTCGAATTTGTTATAATATGATTATATATCGAATTTAATTTTTTTGTCAAAGTATTCGAACTTATGTTATAATAGTTGTCAGGAAACTAACTGATTTATAGTAATTTATTTTTAAGAAAAGAGGATGATATCATGAGTGAATCAATGGCAGATTTCGAAAAAGAAATTGACGAATCTCTTAAAACACTGAATGTTGTGGAGAATGAGGGAGAGGCTACAGAAGAAGAAACTGGATTTAACGCTTGGGATAAAGTACAGCAGTATTTAGAGGATGGTACTGTTCTTACTTTAAAAGTCGGCGGTATCGTAAATAAAGGTGTTATCGTTTATGTTGATGGGCTTCGCGGTTTTATTCCTGCATCCCATCTTGAAATTGGTTATGTAGAAGACACAAATCCATATCTTGGAAAGACTGTTGAAGCGAAAGTTATCACAGCTGACCCAGAAAAGAATCGTCTCGTATTATCTGTAAAAGAAGTTCTTTACGATAAAAAGCGGGCAGAAAAAGAAGCGCGTATCAACGCAATTGAAGCTGGCGCTGTTCTTACTGGTAAAGTAGAATCTCTCATGCCTTACGGCGCTTTCGTTGATCTCGGCAATGACATTTCCGGTCTGGTACACATTTCTCAGATTGCACAGAAACGTATCGAATCTCCAGCAGAAGTTTTAAAAGCTGGGCAGGAAGTCAATGTTAAAGTATTAAAAGTTGAGAATGGCAAGATTAGTCTCAGCATGAAGGCTTTAGAGGAAGTTGCTCCGGAAGAGGAAGATACAAGCGGCGAAGAAGTTGTAAGCTATAAAGATGAAGGCGATGCAACAACAGGATTAGGAGCTTTGCTGGCAGGTCTTAAACTCTGATTTGCCGCAGGCAAATAGACGCCCGCTGAGAATGAAAATAATCCTTATTTGTGACTTTAGTCGCAGCGTGTTGAATACTCGCTCGTATCCAGCACTTGCTTCAAGGCCACAAATAAGGATTATTTCATTCTCAGCGGGCTGTATTGCTATCGCTTTTGTTGCCATGCTCGCCTCAAAAGGATCAATTCCGAATCCAAAGCTCGTACTTTTCTTAAAGACTGGAATTTGTGGGGGATTTACTACCTTTTCAACCTTTGCTTTAGAATCTGCAACTCTGATGAAAAGCGGACATCCGAAAGTGGCTTTTCTCTATATGTTATTGAGCATCCTCGTGGGGGTAGGTGCTATTTTTATTACTGAGTTCGTCTGTTTCGGCACCTCCGAATCCCTCTTCGAAAACACACATCCGCAATAATCCTGCCGATACAGATGGTATTCCTCAGACAATGCAATAGAACGTAAATACCCTCCTTTTTTCTTAAAATCAGATGGCAGATGTTTCACTCCATATTTATCAGCAAGTTTTTCTCCAATCTCATTAATCCACTGGGCATTTTTGTGCGGGCTGATTGAAAGGGTTGTCGAAAAATAATCCGCTCCCATCTCTGCAGCTTTCTTCGCGGCTTCTTCCATACGAAGTGCGTAGCAGTGATAACAGCGAAGTCCTCTTTCCGGCAAGTCTTCCATTCCCCTTGCCATATCAAAAAATACCTGTGGGTCATAATCACCTTCTACGAAAGTAACATCTTCCTCATAACCTGCTTCATGAATAAAACGCTGAAGCTCTTTTACCCTTTTGGTATATTCTGTTTCTGGTGTAATATTGGGATTATAATAAAAAATCGTAATTTTAAAATACTTTGTCAGATATTCAAGAACATAGCTGCTGCAAGGCGCACAGCACGCATGAAGGAAAAGAGCTGGGCGATTTTCTCCCTCAGCACACTCCTTCTCAATTTTATCTGTGATTTTATCCAATATCTTTTGATAATTTACTTTCTGAATATTATTTGTATTCATCTAAACTCTCCTTGTAATTTTATTTCTTCAAAATATCCATAACAAACTCATCATAATCCTGCTTTTTCATTTGAAGTGTTTATTTTGAAGCATTGTATCACAAAATAAATAAAATTCTGACTGTTCTTCAACTGCCAAAGACAGCCTCAGAGAATAAAATAATCCTTATTGTGGCCTCGGAACAAGTGTTGGATACGGGCGGGCAGAGCGAATATTCAACACGCTGCGACTAAAGTCACAAATAAGGATTATTCTCTGAGGGTGTCTCCCTTTGCCTGCGGCAAAGCAGAAGTTACTCTAAACCTTTGATTGCGTTGACTGTCTTCTGGTATTTTTCTTCTACTTTCTGGAACATATCTTCGCTTCCGGCTGTTTCTTTTCCTCTTAACTTTTCAGTGATTTCTGCGCTTGCTTCGTAGAGTTCATCAAATCCGAGGTTTAAGCATACACCTTTTAATGTATGTGCTGCGCGGAACGCTTCTTCGCCATCATTTTTTTCCAGATTTTCTTTTAAATTATTAAAGCTTGGATCTTGTAAGAACTTTAAGGCAAAACGTTTAATCATGGCTTCGCTGCCCATTCTTCCTAAAACACTCTCGTAATCAGACCCCATCTGTTCATAACATTCTTTTACTGTCATTGTCGTTCTCCTTAATTCTTCTTCATTTTACTTAACGTTTCTTACTTTTTGTCTTCTGGCATGGATAATTCTGATATTTCTGAAATCGGACATTGTACTGATACTGGTGAAATTTCTGGAACATCCTGAACTTCAAGTTCTTCCTTTATTTTCCCTTGAATCTCTTCGAGACATTCTAAAAGAAGTGGATTAAATGCCCCACATTCTCCGGCTAATATCATTCTAACCGCTTCTTTATGAGAATAGGCCTTCTTATAGATGCGATCACTCACTAATGCATCATACACATCTGCCAACGATACAATCTGAGCGGAAATAGGAATCTGTTCTCCTTTTAAGCCGTCCGGATAGCCTCCTCCATCATACCGTTCATGATGCCAGCGGCAAATCTCATAAGCAACTTTTACTATTGGTTCATCCTGGTGTAATGCCAGATTCTTTAAAATAGATGCGCCAATAATCGGATGTCTTTTTATGACTTCAAATTCTTCCTCTGTCAGCTTTCCTGCTTTATTTAAAATTCTATCGCTGATGCCAATTTTTCCAATATCGTGAAGTGCAGATGCCGTTATAATAAGCAGCCTGTCTGACCCATTCAAATGATATTTATCTGTCTTTTGTACAAGACTTTCTAATAAAAGTCCAGTGAGAATATTGATATTAAGCACATGCTGGCCGCTTTCTCCATTACGGAACTCCACAATCTGGCTTAATATACTGATCATCATCCGATTATTCTTTTCTTTTTCATATACCTGATTCGTAATTAACGTAACAAGATGTCGCTGTTTTGCATAGAACTTGATAGTATTCAGCACTCTTCGATATACTACTCTTGCATCAAATGGCCGACTGATATAATCGACAACGCCCATCTCGTATGCTCTTCGCATGGTATCCGGCGAATTTTCACTGGAAATCATGATAACCGGAATTTCTTCATTCCAATGTTCCTTTATCATGAAGTCAAGAACTTCAAATCCATCCACGACTGGCATAACAATATCTAAGAGTACAATGGAAATGCTTGTACCATATTGTTGAAGAATTTCAAGTCCCTCTTTTCCATTCTCCGCCTCTAAAATATCAAATTCTTCTCCAAGCATTTCTGAAAGAAGCATGCGGTTCATTTCCGAATCATCGATAATAAGAATCTTTTGCCCGCCTTTTCTTCCAGTTTCTCTATCTTCAGTACAGATCTTAGATTGTTCTGTAACTACGCTATTCTTTGTCATCTTTGCCTGGTACATATACTTGTCTGCACGTCGGATTGCATCTTCTATCTTCTCTCCATTTGATAAAACACCTCCAACACTCACAGAAAGACGAAGCTGTGAATATCCTGGAACTGCTGCTGTATGAACTCTTTCCTGAATCTGGCGCAGCTTAATCTCAAAAGCATCTCCCTTGATATCCGGCAATAAAAGTAAAAACTCATCACCACCATATCTTATGAGTATATCGCTCTTACGGATATTCTTCTTTATAATCTGTACAACAGTATCTAATACCATATCTCCTGCTTCGTGGCCATAGGTATCATTGTAAATTTTAAAATCGTCCAGATCTATCATGGCAACTCCGGCTGAAAAACGTGTTGTCTTAATCTTCTCTTCAAAATACCTGCGATTATATACGCCTGTCAGTGCATCTCTGTAAAGCTTATCGTTATATCCGCTAATCTCACTCAATAACTGATTCTTTCCATCATCATCTACCAGAACTTCTCTGTCAAGACGGCTGATCATTTCCATCGCATATGGCTTACCATCTATCTTTACATATTTCGAAATTACCTGATAAAAATCCTGTCCAAGTAATTCAAGCTTCGTGCGCTGTACTTTATCCTGCATTACTTTTAATGAAATACAGTTCTCACAAACTTCATTCCTTCCCCAGAAAGAATAGCACTGGCATACCTCGCCGCCCTCTGACTCAATACCACTGCCTCCATAGAGAGTTTCTTCATCAAGCAAACGCACAATGTCGAATACTTTTTCAAGTTGCTTTATCATCTCTTCTGATTCCTGCTTTGTCATTGTTTCATCTGCCTGCA
>ENA-OURZ01003859-OURZ01003859.1-human-gut-metagenome-genome-assembly--contig:-NODE-3859-length-12029-cov-15.876816_pt1 | contig 12029 bp, 8 predicted proteins | sample MGYA00242073_ERZ509195 | MGnify/ENA primary metagenome ERZ509195 (study PRJEB26280, sample SAMEA2338837) | human gut metagenome | biome: human gut; feature: human-associated habitat; material: faeces...
ACCCTCAATCCGTATAGCTTTCCCTTGTTCACCTCGTATTCCTTGCACCGGGTCAGATCCAGATTGGCAAAGTCAATCCTGCCGTCAAACCACTTGGGATGACCCGGCCTTCCTTTTTTCTTTTCCAATGTCGGATAGTACAGGACTACATCATTCCTGAAGCGGCTGATGACATGGAATTTGTTCTCACACATAGGCGTTATGAAAGTCTCCTTGGAAAAGAATGCGTCTGCAACCACTGTTCTGGATATGCTCTGTAGCTTGTCTTTTCTACTGATTAGATAGCTGCTGTACCAGTCAACGAGATTCTTGCCCATATTATCCAAGGTCTTGCAATCCGGCGTCTGAATGGAACCTAAAGCCATGCAATCATGGTTGTCGATGTCAATGACACCGATGCCCATGATTTCCAATCCTCGTTTATAATCCCCTGCACAGCCTGACCAGAAGTAACCAATCCAAGGTGTCTTCTTGCCTGATTTGGGGATATAGGAAGGATCGATGGCGATGGCTTTTCTTCTACCTGTGAGATGCTTGCTGATGATAGAATTGTTGAACGCAAACCAGTCGAAGGTCTCATTCTCAAAAAGGTTACGGTAGGTCTGTTCCGAAAAACGTCCATACCTGCCCAACTGGAGGAAGTTTATACGATCTGGAATGGCCATGAATAATTTCATTGCATCCATAAAGGTCTTTTCAAAAGGTTTGTGTATATTCGCAGTTGATTTGAGAGCCGACAGGCACTCGGATTGGTATTGCATAAGGAGTGTTTCTTTAGTCATAATCAGAAGAGTTCAGAGACTTCTAATTTACTAAGAAATAACGAGTTATGCAATACTTTCCTCCTTTATTATCAGCAGGTTAGCTCTCTTTTTTCAGCACATTTCTTCATGCTTAACCATTCGTTTTTGACAACATTTCAATGACCTCTTTAGTGTTTTCGAACCGACTTTTGCCGGTTCTATTGTTTAACTTTTAATTTTCCGGTAAAAATTTACCGAAGTATTGTTCTAATTAACGCCGTAAAAACTTTTGAATATGGAAAAGAAAGAGAAAGATAACGAATATGTGGATTTTGTAGTAACGGCCCGCAAATACAAGACGACGCTGACTGCAAAATATAAGAACCGTAAAATGTGGCATAAGCCCTTTGTCGGTGATGTGATTTCTCATCTTCCCGGAACGATCGTTAAAGTGGAGGTACAGCAAGGGCAGGAAGTCGAAGCCGGCCAGTTGCTTCTGATCCACCAGGCGATGAAGATGTACAACCGGGTGGTAGCTCCCGTTGCCGGAACGATTGTCGAACTGGGTGTAACGGAAGGTGATAAGATCCCAAAGGACCATTTGATGGTTAAGATTCAGCCGAAGTAAATAACTGAGGTAAGTAAATATAGAAAGCTTTCACACTGTTTTGCAGTCCGTGAAAGCTTTTTTTATAGATTGGTTTTAATGGCTAAGATTATTTACTTACTTTTGCGACCGATCAATGTTGAATATTTTTATAAGATGAAGAAAGCGATTCTTTTATTTATATTCCAGCTGTGTTCGTTAGCCATGTTTGCACAAATTAATACGGATCGTGTGTTGACTATCGGGCGCAACGCCTTGTATTTTGAGGACTATGTTCTTTCGATACAATATTTCAATCAGGTCATCAAATCGAAACCCTGGTTGGCCGAACCGTATTTCTACCGTGCTGTGGCAAAAATCAATTTGGACGATTATAAAGGAGCTGAAGAAGACTGTACACTTTGTCTTGAGCGGAATCCTTTCCTGGTACAGGCATATTACGCACGTGGTATTGCCCGTCAGAGCCAGGAGAAATTTGACGAAGCAATAGAAGACTACAGGAAAGGTTTGGAGTTTAAGGCGGAAGACCGCCAGATGTTGGTGAATATGGCAGTAGCCAATATTCAGAAAAAAGATTTTAAGGAGGCCGAAAAGGTGTTTGATGAACTGATGGTGGCCCATCCCAAATATTCTATGAACTATCTGACGCGTGGTGCGATGTACACCGAGAAAGGCGATACGGTCAAAGCACTTGCCGACTATGATAAGGCGATCAGTATGGACCCCTACTATGCTCCCGCTTATGGCAACCGGGCGATCCTGCATTACCAGATGAACAATATGAAAGACGCGCTTGCCGATCTGAACGAGGCCATTCGTCTGAATACCCGTGAGAGCGGTTATTACATCAATAGAGGTCTGGTCCGGTATCAGTTAAAGGATTTGCGTGGTGCTATGGCTGATTATGATCAGGTGGTCAGCATGGACAGCCACAACCTGATTGCCCGCTTCAACCGAGGATTGCTTCGGGCACAGATCGGGGATAACAACCGGGCTATCGAAGATTTCGACGTTGTGATCGAGATTGAACCGGACAACTATATGGCTTATTATAACCGGGCGTTGTTGCGTTACGAGACGGGAGATTATCAAGGTTCCGTACATGATTTCGATGTCGTGTTGCGTCAGTATCCGAATTTTGTGGCCGGTTATTACAGCCGTGCGGTAGTGAAGCGGAAAATGCATGATGAGGTAGGAGCCGACCGCGACTACTGGACTGCCTATAATATGGAGCAGAAAAAGAAGAACGGGAATGTTTCGGGAAATGCAGTCGCTTCCCAAAATGGCAATAATACCAGTACGCAATCGGCCGATCCGGCATCAAAGGATGAAAATACGCGTGAACAGTCGGATAAGAATATCGATAAGTTCAACCGCCTTGTCGTGTATGATGAAGAAGAGGTACGTAAGACGAAGTATAACAGCGAAATTCGTGGACGCGTGCAGGACCGCAATGTGCGTGTGGATCTGGAACCGATGTTTGTCCTGACGTATTACGAAAAAGTCGATCCGGTAAAGAAGCTGGTTTATTATGATAAGATGGTGGAAGCTTACAATTCCCGTCTGGTACTGGAACGTAAGCTGCGTATCACAAATGAAGAAGCCGCTCTTACGGAAGACCAGGTTGCCGTACATTTTGCATCTATCGATAATTTTTCGGCTCGTGTAGTGAAGAATCCGAACGATGTGGATGCCTATTTCGGACGGGCTTTGGATTTTATGCTTGTACAGGACTTTACCGAAGCGATTAAGGATTATACAAAGGTGATCGAATTGAATCCGGATTTTGCTATGGCTTATTTTAACCGGGCTGTTGTCCGGTATAAGCAACTTGACTATAATATGTCGCAGGCTGCCAGCTCACAAGACGATTTTTCTGCTATGAGCATGAACCTTAAGATGGGTAAGAATCCGACGGTTGTCCGTACTCCGGCAACATCTGATCCGGCTTCCGCATCCTTGAAAGACAATAAGCGGGCTTACGAGCATGAAATGATTACGAGGGATTATGACATGGTGATCAAATTGAATCCGGGCTTCGTATATGCTTATTTCAATCGTGGAAACCTGCGTTGTGCGCAACGCGACTTCCGTGCAGCCATCCAGGATTACAGCGAAGCGATCCAGCGTGATCCGGAATTTGCCGAGGCTTATTTCAATCGTGGCTTGGCACGCCTTTCGCAGGGAGATGCCAATCGGGGAATCGCCGATTTGAGCAAAGCCGGAGAGCTGGGTATCATCAATGCCTACAGTATTATCAAGCGTATGACAAGTAATTAAAGGAATAGTTCTCCTGGTTAGGGCTATTTTTATATGAAAAAGGATATTGCAGAACTTTTTACCTAAAAGTTCTGTTTAACAAAAAAAGAATGCTAAATTTGCATCCTGATTAATTTTTAGGAATTTATAGTGAACAGATTATGATAAAGATTACATTTCCGGATAATTCCGTAAAAGAATATGCCGAAGGAACGACCGCTATGCAGATTGCGGAAAGCATCAGTTCCCGTCTGGCACAGGAAGTTCTGGCTGCGAGCGTGAATGGTGAGATTTGGGACTTGACCCGTCCGATCAACCAGGATGCCGCCATCAAACTTTTCAAGTGGGAAGACGAGGAAGGTAAACATGCATTCTGGCACTCCAGTGCTCACTTGATGGCTGAAGCTTTGCAGGAATTATATCCCGGCATTAAGTTCGGTATCGGACCGGCTATTGAAAACGGATTCTACTATGATGTGGATCCGGGTGACGCAGTTATCAAAGAAGGTGATTTTCCTGCTATCGAAGCAAAAATGCTCGAACTGGTAGCGAAGAAAGAGGAAATCAAACGCCAGGATATTTCGAAGGCTGATGCTATGAAAATGTTCGGTGACAGAGGCGAAGAGTATAAAACAGAACTTATCAGCGAATTGGAAGATGGTAAGATTACAACCTATACGCAGGGTTCGTTTACCGACCTGTGTCGTGGTCCGCACTTGCCGAATACTTCTTATTTGAAGGCTGTTAAAATAATGAGTGTTGCCGGTGCTTACTGGCGTGGTGACGAAAAGCGTAAACAGTTGGTTCGTCTGTATGGTATTACTTTCCCAAAGAAAAAGATGCTGGACGAATATCTGGCATTGATGGAAGAAGCCAAGAAACGCGACCATCGTAAGATAGGTAAAGAGCTGGAACTGTTTACATTCTCGACAGCAGTGGGAGCAGGGCTTCCGTTGTGGTTGCCGCGTGGCACGCAGTTGCGTCTGAAACTGGAAGATTTCTTGAAACGTATCCAGAAGAAATACGGCTACCAGCAAGTGATGACTCCGCATATCGGTGGCAAGCAGTTGTATGTGACTTCCGGCCACTACGCTAAATACGGTAAGGACTCATTCCAGCCGATCCATACTCCACAGGAGGGCGAAGAGTTCTTGTTGAAGCCGATGAACTGTCCTCACCACTGTGAAATATTCAAATCGTTCCCGCGTTCATACAAGGACCTGCCTCTGCGTTTCGCGGAGTTCGGAACCGTGTATCGTTATGAACAAAGCGGCGAGTTGCACGGTTTGACAAGGGTACGTGGCTTTACGCAGGATGATGCTCACCTGTTCTGTCGCCCCGATCAACTGAAAGACGAGTTTTTGAAGGTGATGGATATTATCTTTATTATCTTTAAGGCTTTGGATTTTGAAAACTTTGAAGCACAGATTTCTCTGCGTGACAAGGTGAACCGGGATAAATACATCGGTTCGGAAGAAAACTGGGAGAAAGCCGAAAGTGCTATTATCGAAGCTTGCCAGGAAAAAGGTCTGAAAGCCAAGATCGAATATGGCGAAGCTGCTTTCTATGGTCCTAAATTGGACTTTATGGTGAAAGATGCCATCGGTCGCCGTTGGCAGTTAGGTACGATCCAGGTTGACTACAACCTTCCGGAACGTTTCGAGCTGGAATATACGGGTGAAGACAATAAAAAACATCGTCCTGTTATGATCCACCGTGCACCGTTCGGTTCTATGGAACGTTTCGTTGCCGTGCTGATCGAACATACGGGTGGTAAGTTCCCGCTGTGGCTGACTCCGGATCAAGTATCGATCCTGCCGATCAGCGAGAAGTTCAACGATTATGCTTATGAGGTAAAACGTCAGCTCGAAGCTGAAGATCTGAGTGTTCTGGTTGATGACCGTAATGAGAAAATCGGACGCAAGATTCGCGATACAGAATTGAAACGTATCCCTTATATGCTCATTGTTGGAGAGAAGGAAGCAGAAAATAATGAAGTTTCTGTAAGAAAACAGGGCGAAGGTGATAAAGGTTCGATGAAAATTGCTACCTTTGCAGCGCTTTTGAAAGGTGAGATAGAGGAACAGATGAATCACTGGAAGAAAGATAATAATTAATTAACTAATAACGAGGAGAATAAATCTTTTTGAATGAAGAATGACAGTCTGAAAGAACAGTATAGAATCAACGAACGTATTCGTGTTCGTGAAGTTCGTTTAGTAGGTGATAACGTAGAACAGGGAGTTTATCCTACTTCTCAGGCATTAAAGATGGCTGAAGATCAGGGGCTCGATCTGGTTGAAATTTCACCGAATGCTGCGCCCCCCGTTTGTAGAATTACTGATTATCAGAAATTCCTTTATCAACAGAAGAAGCGCCAGAAGGAACAGAAGGCGAAATCAGTGAAAGTGATCGTGAAGGAGATCCGTTTCGGACCTCAGACAGATGATCATGATTATAACTTTAAGTTGAAACATGCCAAGGGATTTTTGGAAGAAGGAGCAAAAGTAAAAGCATATGTGTTCTTTAAAGGACGTTCCATTCTTTTCAAAGAGCAAGGAGAGGTATTGTTGCTTCGTTTTGCCAATGACTTGGAGGAATACGGAAAGGTAGAACAGTTGCCGGTACTGGAGGGTAAACGTATGATTATCATGCTGACACCGAAGAAAGCCGGAGCTGCCGCCACCCCTAAACCTGCCGTTTCAAAACCGGTAGTGAAAAAGGTGGTCGTGACTCCCAAGCCTAAGACTGAAGAGTCTGAATAATAAAGAAAGAAACCACCCGATAGAGGGTGTAAAGTTTAATAATTAAAATATATTGGAAAATGCCTAAGATGAAGACTAATTCCGGTGCCAAAAAAAGATTCGCTCTTACCGGAACAGGTAAAATCAAAAGAAAACACGCTTTTAAAAGTCACATTCTGACAAAGAAGACTACAAAGCAGAAGAGAAATCTTACTCACACAGGCCTGGTTGCCAGTGTAGACGTGAGCAACGTTAAGCAGTTGCTTGGTTTGAAGTAATCTTTTTTAATTAAGCGAGTTTTACAAGATTTTTATTAACCGAATGTATTTAGCAAAATAAGATCATCCGAGAGTGATGACGCTAACATTCAAAACAGATTAGTATTATGCCTAGATCAGTAAATCATGTTGCTTCAAGAGCAAAAAGAAAACGGATTTTAAAACTTACCCGTGGTTACTATGGTGCACGTAAGAACGTGTGGACCGTTGCTAAGAATACGTGGGAAAAAGGTTTGACTTATGCATTCCGTGATCGTCGTAACAAGAAACGTAACTTCCGTGCATTGTGGATTCAGCGTATCAATGCTGCCGCACGTCTGGAAGGTATGTCTTACTCTCGTCTGATGGGAGCTTTGCATGCAGCAGGTATCGAAATCAACCGTAAAGTTCTTGCCGACCTGGCTATGAACCATCCGGAAGCTTTCAAAGCAATCGTTGCTAAAGTTAAGTAATTGACATTATATAGCAATTGGAAAAAGAGCTCCTAAATGGAGTTCTTTTTTTATGTCAAAAGTTTGGTGGTTTCATTCCTATTACATATCTTTGTGATAAGAAAAATGAGTTAGCCGCACATGTTCGATTGGGAAACTCATCAGTTTATTTTAATTCCGAGACACAGCTCTTGTCGTCAATGGCGGGCCGCACCCTTCGGGGCATGCTTAGCACGGCGGATTACAAAGATGGCAAAGCACTCAAATCCTGTCATACGGAGTTTGTTCATATCTACGGTGCGGCTTTCTTTACATAGGAGGATATGTCAGAACAGGCATATCCTCTTTTTGTGCCTAATAAAGCATAGCTTTTTGTTTGAAATAGGAGCTTGTCTGTTTTTTCTTCGTATATTTACCCTCCAAGAATTAAACACACTAAACTAAATATTTATGTTATTGCCAAAACAATCTCACAATTGTGTAACCGGGCTGGCTGTCGCCTGCTCGTTGCTATTGGTTGCCTGCTCTCCGAAAGAAGTCCAGCAGGTCAATCTTATTCCCAAACCGGAACGGATGACAATGACCGGAGGAACCTTCAGGGTCGATAGTCTTGCTTTATTTGGCGGACGGTCTTCCCAAAGTGTCAAAACTGTGATCGATGATGCTTGGTCCGGTAGCCCGGAAGGCTATCAATTGGATGTGACGCCGAAAGGAATTGACCTGCGTGCTGGTTCGTCGGACGGTCTGTTTTATGGAATGCAGACGTTACGCCAACTCTATTCCGGAGGAGAGGTACCATGTGTTTCGATCCAGGATAATCCTCGTTTTGGGTATCGAGGGTTGCATCTGGATGTTTCCCGTCATTTTTTCTCCAAAGAGGAAGTGATGAAATTGTTGGATGTGATGTCTTTTTACAAGCTGAATACCCTACATATGCATCTGACAGATGCCGGAGGATGGCGTATTGAGATAGACAAATATCCGAAACTTACTTCCGAAACGGCATTTCGTACCGAATCCGATTGGCGGAAGTGGTGGGACGGCCGTGACCGTAAGTATCTGCCGGAAGGAACGCCGGGCGCTTATGGGGGTTACTATACGAAGGAGGATATCCGGGAGATTGTGAAACATGCAGCTTCCAAACATATAAACATAATACCGGAGATCGAATTTCCCGGGCATTCCGAAGAGGTCCTGATGGCTTATCCCGAACTGAGTTGTTCCGGTAAGCCTTACCTGAACGGCGATTTTTGTATCGGCAACGAGCAGTCGTTTGCATTCATGGAAGACGTACTGGCAGAGGTGATCGATCTTTTCCCGTCCGAATATATACATATCGGCGGTGATGAAGCCGGGAAGTCTGCCTGGAAAACGTGTCCGAAGTGTCAGGGGGTGATGAAGAAGAATGGAATGAAGAGCGTGGACGAACTTCAAAGTTACATGATTCACAGGGCTGAAGAGTTTCTGATTTCGAAGGATCGCAAGTTGATCGGCTGGGATGAGATCCTGGAAGGTGGTTTGGCTCCCGAAGCGACCGTTATGTCATGGCGGGGAGAAGACGGTGGAATCAAATCGGCACGGATGGGGCATGATGTGGTGATGACGCCGGGTAATTATATGTATTTGGATTTCTATCAGGCCGATCCGAAGACACAACCATATGCCATCGGTGGCTATACGCCGATAAAGAAGGTGTATAGCTATGATCCTATCCCAGCAGATTCGTTGACGGCGGAGGAGTGCCGGCATATTTTGGGGGTGCAGGCTAATACCTGGACCGAGTATATTCAGACTCCCGAACATCTGGAGTATATGATGTTCCCGCGTGCCCTTGCTGTAGCTGAAATTGGATGGACGCCGCAAGAGTTACGGACATGGGAAGATTTCAAACCTCGTATGAATGCTCATATCTCTCGATTACAGGGAATGGGGGTTCGCACTTTTACCCTTTCGGACGAATTGGAAGTGACCATGCAGGTCGATACGGCAGGCAGAAAGATAGAAGTTATACTGGATGCTGAGAAATATCCGGCGGAAATTCGCTACACGACGGACGGTTCTGTTCCGGTAGCATCTTCTGTCCTTTACACCGGACCGATAGTCGTGCAAGATTCCGCCCATATCAAAGCCGCTATTTTCCGGGCCGGAGTGCTTCAGGGAACACCGACGGAAAAAAAGGTGGATTATCATCGGGCCATCAATAAGCCTATACATTATAATAGTAAGCTCTACGAAGGATATATGGCCGGAGGGATGAACGCCCTGTTGGATGGTTATCGCGGTGGCTTGACTTATCTGGACGGACGTTGGCAAGGTTATTTGGATAACTTGGATTGTGTGATTGATATGGAAGGGGAGACGGATATCCATAAAGTATCTATCCGTTTCATGCAACTGATCGGTCCGGGTGTGTTCCAGCCAGGACAAGTGGAATTGTTGACTTCGGAAGATGGTGAAAACTTTATTTCCTGCGGAATTGTTCCGACAACGATTCCGTCTGATGATCCGAATCTCCTGTTTCAGGAATATATATTCAATGGAAACTGGAAAACCCGTTATGTTCGTTTGAAAGCGCCGAGGGCGAATCCCGGTTTTATTTTTGCGGATGAGATTGTCGTATGGTAAATTGAAAAATAAAAAATAAGAAATATGAAAGTATTGTTGTTCTCTTTTCTATTGAGTTGCTGTTCTGCGCTGGTTTTCGCACAACAGCCGGTAGATTATGTGAATCCGTTTATCGGGACAAGCAACTACGGGACGACTAATCCCGGTGCGATTTGCCCCCAGGGAATGATGAGTGTTACCCCCTTCAATGTGATGGGGGCGAAAAGTAATAAATTTGACAAGGATAGCCAGTGGTGGTCCACTCCTTATTCGGCGGATAATAATTTTTTCACTGGCTATGCGCATGTCAACCTAAGTGGTGTCGGTTGTCCGGAGATGGGAAGCTTGTTGCTGATGCCTACTTCCGGAGAACTGAATGTGGATTATCATGAATACGGTAGTGAATATAAGAACGAGGTCGCTCACCCCGGCTATTACAGCAATATCCTGACGAAATATAATATCAAGACGGAAGCCACTGCCTCCATGCGCACCGGCCTGACACGTTTCACTTTCCCGAAAGGGCAGGGGAATATCCTCTTGAATTTGGGTGAAGGGCTGACGAATGAAACCGGTGCGACCGTCCGTATGGTAAGCGATACGGAAATAGAGGGAAGTAAGTTGCTTGGTACATTTTGTTATAACCCGCAAGCCGTTTTCCCGATCTATTTCGTGATGAAGCTCAGCAAAGCCCCCAAGCAGGCCGGTTATTGGAAGAAGCAACGCGAGATGAAGGGAGTGGAGGCGGAATGGGATGCCTATTCCGGCAAATATAAATTGTATACGAAGTACGACCGTGAGATGAGCGGTGACGACATCGGCGTCTGGTTCAAGTATGATACCGAAGAAAACGAGGTGATCGAAGTAAAAATGGGCGTCTCGTTTGTCAGCATCGAGAATGCCCGCCTGAATATGAACACCGAACAGCCGGATTTCAATTTCGATAAGGTGCGTGCGGCTGCCGGCAGGATGTGGAATGACGATCTGTCGCGTGTGATGGTGGAAGGCGGGACGAACGATGATAAAACGATTTTCTATACTGCCATGTATCACCTGCTGATCCATCCGAATATCATCCAGGACGTGAATGGTGAGTATCCGATGATGGAAAGCTTGAAAGTCGGCCATACGGACGGAAACCGCTATACAGTCTTTTCACTCTGGGATACCTATCGCAATGTGAGTACGCTGATGACGTTGCTTTATCCGGAAAAGCAACTCGACATCATCCGTACCATGATCGACATGTATAAGGAAAGCGGATGGCTCCCGAAGTGGGAACTGTTCGGACGCGAGACGCTGACGATGGAAGGTGATCCGTCTATTCCTTATATAGTAGATGCTTATATGCGTGGTTTGCGCGATTACGATATTGAGACTGCTTACGAAGGCATGCGCAAGGGCGCTACTACCCCCGGCGAGTTCAATCTGCTCCGCCCGGACAATAACGATTATATGAGCAAAGGCTACGTTCCCTTGCGCGAACAGTATGATAATTCGGTTTCGCATGCTTTGGAATATTATATCGCCGACTGGAATTTATCGTTGTTGGCGGATGCTTTGGGAAAAAAGGAAGACGCCAAGCTGTTCCGGGAACGAGCTATGGGGTATAAGCATTACTATTGCAAGGAGTTCGGTACGCTTCGTCCCATCCTGCCCGACGGCACGTTCTATTCTCCTTTCGATCCGAAGCAGGGGGAGAACTTTGAACCGAGTCCCGGTTTCCATGAAGGAAATGCCTGGAATTACACGTTCTATGTCCCTCACGATATCAAAGGCCTTGCCAAACTGATGGGCGGACAGAAAAAGTTTGTCGATAAATTGCAGATGGTCTTCGACAAAGGATACTACGATATGGCAAACGAGCCGGATATCGCCTATCCGTACCTCTTCAGCTATTTCAAGGGGGAAGCTTGGCGTACGCAGAAATTGGTTCGTGAATTGTTGGGTAAATATTATCATAATGCTCCGAACGGACTTCCTGGTAACGATGATACGGGTACGATGTCTACCTGGGCAATCTTCTCAATGATGGGATTCTATCCGGCCTGTCCCGGTGATCTGGATTATGTTCTGACTTCCCCTACTTTCAACAAGGTGACGATCCGGCTGGATGAGAAGTTCTATCCGAAAGGCAGTCTGGTGATCGAATCCGGACACCGGACACCGGATGATATTTATATTAAGGAGGTGACGGCCGATGGCAAGAAGCTGAAAGGCTATACGATCTCGCAACAGGAACTGGTGAACGCCGGGACGTTGCGGTTCACATTGGATAGTAAACATTAATAGGATACCAGATAAGAAGTGGGAGGTGTGTCGTAATACACGATGCACCTCCTTTTTTTCGTTGGCTGTAAAAA
>ENA-OURZ01003871-OURZ01003871.1-human-gut-metagenome-genome-assembly--contig:-NODE-3871-length-12000-cov-14.261281_pt1 | contig 12000 bp, 8 predicted proteins | sample MGYA00242073_ERZ509195 | MGnify/ENA primary metagenome ERZ509195 (study PRJEB26280, sample SAMEA2338837) | human gut metagenome | biome: human gut; feature: human-associated habitat; material: faeces...
CGTTGGGGTACTCCTGCTCGGGCACGATGGTGATATCGGTGATGCCCATATCGTTCAGCACATGAGTGACAGGCACCAGACCGGAACCATTCAGCGGGCTGTACACCAGCTTCAGGCCGGCAGTCTTGCACAGGCCCGGGCGCACCTGACGGGCCTCAATGGCATCATACAGTGCCTTCTTGCAGTCGTCGCCCACAAAGCGGATCAGGCCCTGCTCCACGCCCTCGGCAAAGGAGATGTACTTTGCACCGGTCAGCACATCCGTCTTCTGGATCTCATCGTACACGATGGCAGCAGCATCATCGGTCATCTGGCAGCCATCCGGGCCGTAGGCCTTGTAGCCGTTGTACTTGGCCGGGTTGTGAGAAGCCGTGACCATGATACCAGCATTGCACTGGTAGTAACGGGTAGCAAAGCTCAGTGCAGGCACAGGCATCAGAGCATCGTAAATGCGCACCTTGATACCGTTTGCCGCCAGAACGCCTGCGGCGGTCTTGGCAAAGATATCGCTCTTCAGGCGGCTGTCGTAGCTGATCGCCACAGTCTGGCTGCCGCCCTGAGTCTTGACCCAGTTTGCCAGACCCTGCGTGGCCTGACGCACAACATAGATATTCATACGGTTGGTGCCAGCGCCCAGAACGCCGCGCAGACCAGCGGTGCCAAACTTCAAAGCCACAGCAAAGCGGTCCTTGATCTCGTCATCATTTCCCTCGATCTTGGCCAGCTCCGGCTTCAGATCAGCGTCTTCCAGCTCTGCAGCCATCCAGCGCTTATATTCATCCAAATACATCTTGCACACCTTACCTTTTGTAAATTTTTCCGCAAAAAAGAACAGGTTTGGTTAAACCTACTTATAATATAAACTCTCCGCGTTCATGTGTCAATTGCGTAATCTGCAACAAGATTTGCAGTTCAAAACCGGCATATGGCACAAAATTCCAAGTTTTTCCCGGTAAAGTCGGGAACCATCCCGGCCTCGCCTGCATTTTCCAGCAGTTCATAACTCTGGCCTGCATCGTCCAGAACGTCCAGCCACTGCTCCAAACCGACGCTGTTTTCACACAGGTAGCGCAGCAGCTGCATTGCCCGGGCAAAACTGTCCTGCAGCAGCACCGCGCTGCGGCGCACCCGGCCATCCTGCTCCTGCCGCAGCTCCATTACAACGCCCTGCGCAGCGGCGGCACCGCAATATACAAGGGTGTGGGCATGCTGCAGCCCTTCCAGTTCTGAATATGTACGGATATAGCGGCAGTATTCTTTGCTCATCATGGAAAACTCTCTCCTCTCTATCGCATTGACATCTTTCCTGCCCTTTACTATAATGAATTCAGAAGTATTTTTGTGTCGAAGTATGACATAATCATCCAATATTTTCCACTTTTGCCAATTCTTTTCCGTCATATCATCCGCTGGGATAAGGGAGAACAACATGTATTCTGTTACCAGAAGCTTTGGTCTGAACGGCCTGAGCGGCTTTGCCGTGGCAGTGGAGGCCGACATTTCCGGCGGTCTGCCCGCCTTTTCCATCGTGGGCCTGCCGGATTCCGCTGTGCGTGAAAGCGCCGACCGTGTGCGCGCCGCCATCAAAAATCTGGGCTTCAAGTTTCCAGACCGGCGCATTACCATCAATCTTGCCCCGGCGGATGTGCGCAAGACCGGCCCGGTGTACGACCTGCCGCTTCTGCTGGCAGTGCTCACTGCCAGCGGCCAGCTGGAGGATGTGCCTGCCGACGCGGCATTTCTGGGCGAACTGGCACTGGACGGCACCTTGCGGCCGGTTTCCGGCGTGCTGCCCATGGCGCTGGCTGCAGCAGAAAATGGCATCCACGCCCTGTATGTACCTGCCGAGAATGCCGCCGAAGCAGCCGAGGCCTGTGCCGACAGCATGGCCGTCTACCCCGCCCACACGGCACGCGAAGTTGTAGATGCCCTGCGCGGCATCTCCCCGCTTGCCCCGGCGGCTGTTGTTCCCTTTGACCCTGCAGACGCATGGGCACAGGTGCCGGATTTTGCGGACGTGATGGGCCAGTCGCTGGCGCGGCGGGCTATGGTCATTGCTGCCGCAGGCGGACACAATGTATTGCTCATTGGCGCACCCGGCACCGGCAAATCCATGCTGGCAAAGCGTCTGCCCGGCATCCTGCCGCCGCTCACCCGCGAGGAAGCCGTGGAGACCACTAAAATTTATTCCATTGCAGGGCAGCTGCCGCAGGGCCGGGGCCTGATCTCTGCACGGCCTTTCCGCAGCCCGCACCACTCGGCCAGTGCCGCGGCTCTGGCTGGCGGCGGCGCACAGTTCCGGCCCGGCGAGTGCAGCCTTGCCAACTGCGGTGTGCTGTTTTTAGACGAATTGCCGGAGTTCTCCCGCGAGAGTCTGGAAGTGCTGCGCCAGCCGCTGGAGGACGGCCAGATCACCGTGAGCCGAGCGGCAGGCAGTGCCACCTATCCCAGCCGCTTCCAGCTGGTAGCCGCCATGAACCCCTGCAAATGCGGCTACTACGGCCACCCCACCCGCGCCTGCACCTGCTCGCCCAGTGCGGTGCGGCAGTACCGCAGCCGGGTGTCCGGCCCGCTTTTGGACCGCATCGACCTGTGCGTGGAGATGGACCCCATCGCCTTTGACGAGCTGCACGCCGTCGTCCCTTCCGAGAGCAGCGCCGATCTGCGCAAACAGGTGCTTGCCGCCCGGGCCATTCAGGCAAAGCGCTATGCCGCCCCAGGTTTTGAGGGTGTGCTCTGCAACGCCCAGCTCACCGCCGGGCAGGTGCGGCGCGTCTGCCGCATGACCCCCGCCGCCGAGCGGCTGCTGCGCGCCTCCTACGACGCTTTGGGCCTTTCCGCCCGCGCCCATGACCGCATCCTGCGGGTGGCCCGCACGGTGGCCGATCTGGCAGGCAAACAGCTGCTGGATGAGGATTGTGTGCTGGAAGCCCTGCAGTACCGGGCACAGGAAAAAGTGGAAGTATAAAAACTTCTCCGTCTTTGCTTCACAGATCCGCCTTCCCCGAAAAGGGAAGGGTTTGTGCAGCTTACCGTTACGCGCAAAAAAGCCATCTGTATCTTTCCAAATGCTCAATACGAGCGGAAGATCACAGATGGCTTTTTATAATTGCTTTTTAGAATCTGCGCCATGTATCCGGCACGAACAGCACCAGCATCGGGAAGATCTCCAGACGGCCGGCCAGCATGTCGAAGATCATCACCAGCTTTGCGGGGTTCGTAAAGCTGCCAAAGTTCATCATGGGGCCTACCTGCGCAAGGCCCGGGCCGATGTTGTTCAAAGTAGCTGCAATGGCTGTGAAGTTCGTCACCATATCAAAGCCATCCAGACTGATGAGCAGGAAGGATACCACGAAGATGAAGAAATACGCGCCCATAAACACATTGGTGGTGCGGATGGTCTCGTGGTTGAGCAGCTTGCCGTCCATGCGGACGGGGGCCACCACCTGCGGGTGCAGTGCCTGCTTGAGCTCCTTGCCAAGGGTCTTGCCCAGAATGAGGAGGCGGCTCACCTTGATGCCGCCGCCGGTGCTGCCTGCGCAGGCACCAATGAACATGAGCACCACCAGAATTTCTTTGGAGAGGGTGGGCCACAGGTCAAAGTCACAGCTGGAAAAGCCAGTGGTCGTGATGATGGAGCCCACCTGAAAGGCTGCCTGACGCACCGCTTCGCCAAAGCTGTTATAAAGGCTGTAGATATTGGCCGTGATAATGCCAATTGCCACCAGAATAATGGCGAAGTAGCCGCGCACTTCCTCGCTGATGGCGCGGTTGAATTTGCGCAGCAACAGCAGGAAGTAGGCATTGAAGTTGACACCAAACAGAATCATGAAGATGGTCACGACCCACTGGATGTAGGGAGAAAAGCTGGTAAAGCTGTCGTTCTTGAAGCCGAAGCCGCCGGTGCCCGCCGTACCGAAGGCCGTGAGCATGGACTCAAACAGCGGCATGCCGCCCAGCAGCAGGAATACCACCTCCAGCACGGTGAGTGCAAAATAGATGCCGTACAGGATCTTTGCGGTAGACTGCACCTTGGGCACCAGCTTATCCACCTGAGGGCCGGGGCTTTCTGCCTTCATCAGGTTGACGTGGGAACCGCCGGTCAGGGGCAGCAGCGAGAGCAGGAACACCAGAACGCCCATGCCGCCGATCCAGTGGGTGAAGCTGCGCCAGAACAGGATGCCCTTGGGCAGATCCTCTACCCCGGGCAGGATGCTGGCACCGGTGGTGGTAAAGCCGGACACCGTCTCAAACAGGGCGTCCACCGGGTTCGGGATGCAGCCCGTCACCACAAACGGAACGGCGCCCACGATGGAAATGACGATCCAGCTCAGCGAGGTAGCAGCAAAGCCCTCTCGCATATAGAATACCTTGCTTTGGGGCTTGATGCCGCGCAGGGCGTAGCCGATGGCGGCGCTGACTGCCGCCGTGATCAAAAACACGCCCAGCACGAACCATTCGCCGTAGATCCAGCTGGCCGCTGCGGGCAGCAGCAGCAGCGCACCCTCGATCAGCATGACATAGCCCAGCAGACGGAAAACGATCGCATAATTCATAGTCTGCCTCCGTCAACCCTCTGCGCCCTTGTCCAGAATATCGCGCAGGTCATGCAGACCATGCTCCAGCGTGACCACGATCACGTTGTCGCCCACCTGGATCTGGTCGCCGCCGCGCGGGATCAGGATCTGATGGCCGCGGGTGATGCAGCACAGCAGCAGATTCTTTTTCAGGTGCAGCTGGCTCAGGGGGACACCGGTGGCAGCGCTCTTCTCGTGGACGGTAAATTCCAGCGCTTCCACGCGGTCGTCCAGAATGCGGTACAGCGTCTTGATGTTGCTGCCCGCTTCGTTCTGCAGTGCACGCACATACTGCACGATGTAATCGCAGGTCATGTACTTGGGGTAGACCACGCTGCCCAGATCCAGACCGGCCAGAATATCATCAAATTCCAGACGGTTGACTTTGGTGACCAGCTTGCCCTTGGAGTGCTTTTTGGCAAACAGGGTCAGCAGCACGTTCTCTTCGTCGATGTTGGTCAGGGCCACAAAAGCCTCGGTGGACTCCATGCCCTCGGACAGCAGGAATTCGCGGTTGGAGCCGTCCTCGTTCAGGATCTGTGCGCCGGGCAGCTGCTCGGCCAGCTCCATGCAGCGGGCAGGGTCGCGCTCCACGATGCGCACACGCACGTGGTTTTCCAGCAGCTCCTGGCTCAGATAGAAGGCGATGGCACCGCCGCCCACGATGAGGGCATTGCGCACCGGGCGCACCGGCAGGTGGATGCGCTGGAAGAACTCGTGGGCCTTATCCTGTGTTGCAAGGAAGGTGACCTGATCGCCGTTCTGCAGTACAAAGTTACCGTTTGGAATGATCACGCCGCCGCTGCGCTCCACTGCACACACCAGAATGTCGCTCTTCAGACGGGTGGGAATCTCGCGGATGGCCACGCCATCCAGCCCCTGCTCTGCAGTGAGTGCAAACTTGATCAGCCGCACACGGCCGTCTGCAAAGGTGTCGATCTTGCTTGCACCCGGGAAGCGCAGCAGATGGGAGATCTCCTTTGCTGCAGCCATTTCCGGATTGATGATGGCCGAAATGCCGATCTGCTTTTTGATAAAGTCCAGCTCATGACTGTAGGACGGGTTGCGCACACGGGCAATTGCATGGCAGTGGCCCGCCTTTTTGGCAAACATGCAGCACAGCAGGTTCAGCTCATCCGAACCGGTCACAGCAATGAACACATCCGCGTCTTCAATGCCGGCCTCTGCCAGCGTGGTGATCGAGGAACCGTTGCCCACGATGCCCAGCACATCGTAGCTTTCAGTCAGGTGCTCCACACGCGCTTTGTTGGTATCCACAATGGTCACATTATGGTCTTCCTCACTGAGCTGCCGCGCCAGCGCAGTACCAACCTTGCCGCCGCCCACCAGAATGATCTTCATAACAAGTCCTTTCTCTTTCCGCGTCCCTTCTGCCGGGACAGCACAAATCCATCATAGTATACCATATCTCCTGCCAAAGTTCCACTGTTTTCCACATTATGCAACAAAAACCTGCCAAATGACGCAAAAAAGCCCCGGGAGAAACCGTCCCGGAAGCTTTTATTTCATTTAATAGCGCTCCACGCCGTCCTTCGTTACAAGGGCATACACCAGCGGGGCTTCCTCCGGCTTCTCAGGGCCGTATCCAAGGCCGCTGCGGTACTCGGCGGCGGCAGCTTCAAACTTATCGGCTGCGCCGTAGAAGGTAGCCAGACTCTCGCCCTTCTTTACGTAGTCGCCGCGCTTTTTATGCAGGGTGATGCCGGCGGCAAAATCCAGCGGGTCGCCCTTTTTCTGTCGGCCCGCACCCAGCAGCACGCTGGCAGAGCCGATCTTCTCGGCATCGTTCGCCACAATGTAACCGTCCTGCTCTGCCAGCAGCTCAAAGCTTGCCGCGGGCTGCTCAAACAGGCTGTAATCGTCCAGCACGCGGGTATCGCCGCCCTGCGCCGCAAACATCTCCTTGCACTTAGCAAAGGCAGACCCATCGGCGATCGCCGCCTCAGCCATGGCGCGGCACTCGGCAGGAGTGCCCTTATCGGCCAGCACCAGCATGTTCGCCGCCAGCTGCAGGCAGACCTCGGTCAGGTCGGCGGGGCCATGGCCCTTGAGCACATCCATGCTTTCCATGACTTCCAGACTGTTGCCAATGTTATGGCCCAGCGGGGTGTCCATATCGGTGATCATGGCAGCCACCCGGCGGCCGTGATGGGTGCCAATGGATACCATCAGCTTGGCCAGCTCAATGCTCTGGTCTACCGTTTTCATAAAAGCTCCGGTGCCGGTGGTCACATCCAGCAGGATGGCATCCGAGCCGGAAGCCAGTTTCTTGGACATGATGCTGGATGCGATGAGTGGGATGCAGCTGACGGTTGCGGTCACATCCCGCAGGGCATACATTTTTTTATCTGCAATGGCAATGCCCTCGCTCTGGCCAATGACCGACAGGCCGATCCTGTTCACCTGCGCAAAGAACTCCTCCTGTGAGAGGGCGGTTCTGGTGCCGGGCACGCTCTCCATCTTATCGATGGTGCCGCCGGTATGGCCAAGGCCCCGGCCGCTCATCTTGGCGATCTTCACGCCGCAGGCCGCCACGATGGGGGCAATGACCAGCGTGGTCTTGTCACCTACGCCGCCGGTGGAGTGCTTGTCCACCTTGATGCCCGGAATGGGCGAAAGATCCACCATCACACCGCTGTGAGCCATCACATCGGTCAGCTCTGCGGTCTCCTCATCGGTCATGCCGCGCAGATAGACAGCCATCATCCATGCAGCCATCTGGTAATCAGTCACTTCTCCGCTGACATAGCCATTGACGATCTGCTCCAGCTCCTCACGGCTGTGCGTACCGCCGTCACGCTTTTTTGCGATCAGATCATAAACGCGCATCGTATCACGCTCCTCGTTTTTTCAATAGTACGACATTGTAAGATATAGTATAGCAAAATTCCAAACAAAAGCAAGTATCATTCTGTAAACTTTGCCCAATTTTAAGTCAAAAAGGGCGCAGCCGCCCGAAAAAGCAGCTGCGCCCTTGTTTTGGGAACACAAATCGTCGTTTTAGCGGGATCCCTTGTCGTAGGGGATGCCCTCTGCCTTGGGTGCCATGCTGTTCTTGGAGGTAAACGCAAGAATGATCATGGACGCCACGAACGGCATCATGTTGTAGATGTTGCTGGACCAGTGCAGCTGTGCCAGGAAGGTGGAGTCTGCAATGTTTGCCAGACTCTTGAACACAGCAAAGAACATGGCTGCGCCAAAGATGTTGAAGGGCTTCCACTGGCCAAAGATCATAACAGCCATGGCAAGGAAGCCTGCGCCGGCCACGCCCACCTCAAAGTTCCAGGTCTGCACCGGGGGCACAATGTAGGCCATACCGCCGATCGCGCCCAGTGCACCGGAAATGACAACACCGGCATAGCGCATCTTGTAGACATTGATGCCCACAGAGTCCGCTGCCTGCGGATGCTCGCCGCAGGCACGCAGGCGCAGGCCAAAGCGGGTCTTGTACAGCACTACATAGCTGATGATCAGCAGAATGATGCCCAGCGGCACAAAAATGCTCAGCTCCAGCCCGCCGATGCTGAACAGGAAGGGCCTGTTGGTGTAGTTCAGCTTTGCACTGCCGCTCTCGCTGAAATTCTTGGCAAGGACCACCGCGATGGCCGTGGCCAGCAGGTTCAGGGCCGTGCCGCCGATGGTCTGATCCGCCTTCAGGTTGATGGAGGCAAAGGCCAGCAGCAGACTGTACACCATACCGGCCAGTGCCGCCACCAGAACAGAGATCAGCACCACGAGGAAGACCGGCATTTCGGCAGGCAGCATGGTCAGGGTGAGAACACCCGCCACACCGCCAATGACCATGATGCCTTCCAGTGCGATGTTGATGATGCCGGAGTGCTCACTGAACATACCGCCCAGTGCCACCAGCATCAGAACGATGCCATACAGCAGCGTATATTTGATCAGAAGCAGCATATCACTTGCCCTCCTTTTCGGTTGCAGATTTTGCAGGAGCAGCAGGCTCTGCGTTCACATTGGTTTTATCGGCATTCTTGAACAGCAGTGCGTGGATCTTGCCGCGGAACAGCATGGAGAATGCACACAGGTAGATGATGATACCGCTGATCAGGTCCGAGATCTCAGTGGGGTAATACTTGGTGGAAAGGAAGGAGCCGCCCACCGAGATATGGGAAATGAAGATTGCCGAGAAAATGGTGCCAATGGGGTTGGAGCTTGCCAGCAGTGCAACGGAAATGCCGTTGAAGCCCATTGTCGGCAGGCTGGTGGAGTTCAGCGGGTTCCACTGGGACACATTGGACAGATAGTACAGGCCCGCACCAAAACCGGCCAGCGCACCGGCAATGGCCATGGAGAGGATGATGTTCTTCTTCTCGTTGATGCCGGCGTAGCGGGCAGCGCTCTTGTTCAGGCCCACAGCCTTGAGCTCGTAGCCGAAGGTGGTCTTGTTCAGCACCACCCAGATCAGAACTGCCACTGCTGCCGCCAGGAAGATGGCAATGGTGGTGCTGTTGGTCTGGAACAGCTTGTTCAGGCCGAAATCCGGGATGATGGACTGAGCGTAATCGGCGTTCTTGCTGATGTTGATGGTACGGGTGTTGCGCACATCGTACATGGGGCCGGTGCCGTTCTGGTAAATGAGCTCATTGACCAGATACAGGCCGATCCAGTTGAACATGATGGAGGTAATGACTTCGTTGATGTTGAAGTAGGCCTTGAAGAAGCCGGGGATCGCACCCCAGATGCCGCCCAGAATGGTGGCTGCGATCAGACAGACGAACCACGGCAGCTTGAGCATGATGGCGCAGTACAGAGCGCCGTAAGCGCCCAGCGTGTACTGACCCGCCGCACCGATGTTGAACAGGCCGGTCTTGAAGGCAAACGCCACGGACAGACCGGTCATAATAAGGGGAGCCGCATTTGCCAGCTCCTTGCCGACGCCATAGGGTGCGTCATGGAAGCCGCCCTTCAGGATGCGCACAAAGCCGTCGCCCCATGCGTGGGCCGGGTTGATGGCCAGCAGCACCAGAAAACCGACCACAAGGCCGATCAGGATGCACAGCAGAGCAGCCAGCACACTGGTGATGGAGCTGTTCAGACTGCTGTGGGAAAGTTTTTTCTTGTTCATGTGTTATTTGCTCTCCTTTCCCTGCTTGCGTGCGCCTGCCATATACAGGCCCAGCTCCTGCACGGTGGTGGTCTTGGGGTCAAATTCGCCCACAACCTCGCCCTCGTACATCACAAGGATGCGGTCGGACAGGTTCATCACCTCGTCCAGCTCCAGACTGACCAGCAGCACAGCCGTACCCTTATCGCGCTCGGCCACGATCTGACGGTGGATGTATTCAATTGCACCAACGTCCAGACCGCGAGTGGGCTGGACTGCCACCAAGAGCTTCGGGTCCTTATCGATCTCGCGGGCAATGATGGCCTTCTGCTGGTTGCCGCCGGACATGCTGCGCACGGTGGTCAGGCTGCCCTGACCGCTGCGCACATCGTACTGGGCAATGAGCTTATCGGAATATTCGCGCACCTTATCGCTGCGGATAAAGCCGCCCTTCTGGAACTCGGGCTGCCAGTAGCGCTGCAGCACCATGTTGTTTTCCAGACTGTAGTCCAGCACAAGGCCGTGCTTGTGGCGGTCCTCCGGGATATGGCTCATGCCGTCCTTGGAGCGCTGACGGATGGACTCGTTGGTGATGTCCTTGCCGTCCAGTGTGATCTTGCCGCTGCTGATCTTTTCCAGACCGGTCAGGCCGTAGACGAACTCGGTCTGACCGTTGCCCTCGATACCGGCAAGACAGACGATCTCACCGGCGTGCACCTGAAAAGAGACATCCCGGACTGCGTCCTTCTTGTGCTGGGCGCTGTGCATGGTAACGTTTTCCACATCCAGCACCACCCTGCCGGGGTCTGCGGGCTTTTTGTCCACCTGCAGCTGCACATCACGGCCAACCATCATGCGGGAAAGCTCTTCCTTGGTGGTATCCTTGATGTCCACGGTGCCCATATACTTGCCCTTGCGCAGAACAGTGCAGCGGTCTGCCACCGCCATGATCTCGTTGAGCTTGTGGGTAATGAACAGGATGGACTTGCCTTCCTTCTTGAACCCGCGCATGATCTCCATCAGTTCGTCGATCTCCTGCGGGGTCAGCACTGCGGTAGGCTCGTCAAAGATCAGGATCTCGTTGTCGCGGTACAGCATCTTCAGGATCTCAACGCGCTGCTGCATACCAACAGAGATATCGCTGATCAGTGCATCCGGGTCCACGCGCAGGCCGTACTTTTCGCTCAGGGCCATCACCTTTTTGCGTGCCTCGGCCTTCTGCAAAAAGCCCATCTTGTTGGGTTCCACCCCCAGAATGATGTTGTCCAGCACGCTGAAGCATTCCACCAGCTTGAAGTGCTGGTGCACCATGCCGATGCCCAGTGCGTTTGCATCATTGGGGTTGCGGATGACAACCTCCTTGCCGTTTTTGCGGATCTGACCAGCTTCCGGTTGGTACAGGCCAAACAGCACGCTCATCAGTGTACTTTTGCCGGCGCCGTTCTCGCCCAGCAGGGCATGTACCTCGCCTTTGCGCAGCTGCAGGGTGATATCGTCGTTTGCCTTGATTCCAGGGAACTCCTTGGTAATGTGGAGCATTTCGATCACAAAATCCTCTGCCAATCTGCTCACTCTCCTTTCGTGTCGTTTCGACACCGATACTTCTTTAAGTTCCATTATACCTGATTTGCGGCAATTTGCACATGTCTTTTTTGCTTTTTGGCAGAAAGCACAGACAATAGTATTACTTTTGTACTCTTTTCACGAAGAGTACGCTGCATTTTTCCCGCATTACACCAATAGAAGACAGAAAAAAGCGGGACACCCCGTTACAGGATGCCCCGCTTTGAAAAGAACTATCGATCGTCCGCAGGCAGGCCTGCCGGACAACAGCTTACTGGATGTAGTTGACGGTGGTGAACTCGCTGACGGTGGGCTTGGTAGCGTCGTCGGAGCTGTTATCAACAGTGATCTCGCCGCTCTTGATCTTGCCCTTGACTTCCTCGTACTCGTCGGTGGTGAAGGACTCGAAGTTCCAGCTGTCTGCATCGGTGGGCAGGCCGATATAATCGCCGTCCTCCAGACCGAAGTTGCCATTGGAACCTGCGATGTCGCCCCAGCTGCCGGCATCGATATCAGCCAGAGCAGTGTTGACAGCCTCGGACAGGCCCTTCATAGCAGAGGTGATGAACGGGTTATAAGCGTAGGTGCCATCTGCAACGCCGTTTGCACCGATGTAGTTCTGGTCAACGTCAACGCCGATGACGTAGCCATTGTTCTTCAGAGCAGCCTCAACAGCGGAGGTGTAGATGCCGCCGCCGCAGGCAAAGACGACCTGAGTGCCGTTGGAGTACCAGCCCTCCATACGGGAGGTGATGTTTGCATCGCCGTAGA
>ENA-OURZ01003877-OURZ01003877.1-human-gut-metagenome-genome-assembly--contig:-NODE-3877-length-11983-cov-3.913229_pt1 | contig 11983 bp, 10 predicted proteins | sample MGYA00242073_ERZ509195 | MGnify/ENA primary metagenome ERZ509195 (study PRJEB26280, sample SAMEA2338837) | human gut metagenome | biome: human gut; feature: human-associated habitat; material: faeces...
AATTAGCCAGCCATATCCGTTCTTCATCATCCACAAAAATGTCATTGATACTGTTACCGTTCATGCCACAATTACTGTTATAATCAGCCACAATTTCGGGTACTATTTGATAAGTATCCATATTTATTTTGTGTACTCCTCCGCCATCGGTAGCTATTAATAACTCTTTGTCATTTAGCGGCTTGAACCGTGTGATACTGATATCTTTCAGGTTATAATCCGGTCGTATGACGGATTTGGTATTCATATCATAAACCATAATTCCCCGCAAGAAAGTGCCGATGAATAGTTTCCGAATCTTTTTGTCGAAGTGTAAATCGCTTACTTGGGCTTTCACGCTCTCCAACTTATCGCAATTGATAAGTTTCAATGCGTTGTTTTCTAATTGGGCATAATGAATCCCCATTTCCGTACCGATGAAGAAATGCGATTCGTCTATTTGTTCAATATCAGTGATTTCTTCACTTATATCATTCTTTATATGGGTGACTTGTTTGGTGTCCGTATTATAGAGAAAGATAGTATCTTTATTGCATAGCCAGATGTGTTTGTTCTGGTCGAGCCAGGCATAAGTGACCGGGTCCGGCTGTTCGCTGAAACTTTCCATCGGTTACAAGACTGAAGCAGTCGTGAATCTGGTCATACCGGAATACTTTTCCTTTTTTCCCGATTTCCCATAAGACTCCTTCCTGATCAATATAAAGCCAGTTTAGATTTAACAGAGAGTTCACTTCTGCGTCACCATCCATTAACTTATATCGTTTAAACTCTTTTCCATTGTATCGATCAATACCTTCGTGTGTAAGGAACCACATGTAGCCGGTTTTATCTTTTTGAATGCAGTAAACCCGCCGGTTACTTAACCCATCCTCCACTCCGAGATATCGATACGTCTGCGCGACACAAATTAGAGGAAACAATAAGATTAGAAAAAGCCATTTTTTCATACAAATAGGACTTTTAAGGGTTATTGAATCTTTTATGAGGGGGAAAGTTTGACAAAATTAAGAAGATTTTTTGATATTACAAAATTTTGATGAAAGATAACAGCGCTCCAAAAATGAAGAAAATAGACTATTTTATAACTATTTGTATATACTGTTTGTTTTCGGTATTTTGGTATCTATCAGAAGTCTTCCGGTAGAATGGAAAGTTCCGTAAAATAAGAGGCTGGCACTATTTAAAGTACCAGCCTCTGTAAAATATGGAAATGATTTATTTCATTTTCGCTTCCACCCACTTGCGGGCATTGACAAACGCTTCTATCCATGGAGTAACCTGATCGCTGTTCTTGCGGTCGGCCGGATAGCAACCGTTCTGCCATGGGAAGATGGAACGTTCCAAGTGAGGCATGATAGCCAAGTGGCGTCCGTCTGCGCTGGCCAGTGCTGCGATAGAATAATCGGAACCGTTCGGATTGCCCGGATATTCATCATAGCTATACTTCGCTACTACATTATATTTATCTTCGTCATATGGCAAAGAGAATTTTCCTTCTCCGTGAGCTACCCAGATACCCAGTTTGCTTCCACTTAAAGAGCCGAACATCACACTGCGGTTAGTCGGGATAGTAAGACCAAGGAAGCGTGATTCGAATTTGTGTGAATTGTTATGTAGCATTTTTCCTTTCTTCTTCAGTTCCGGGTTGATAAGATTGAGTTCCATCATCAGCTGGCAACCGTTGCAGACACCCAATGACAATGTATCTTCGCGTGCATAAAATTTATCCAATGCTTCTTTAGCTTTCGGGTTGAACAGGAATGCGCCTGCCCATCCTTTAGCAGAACCCAGTACATCGGAGTTAGAGAAACCACCGCAGTAAACGATCATGTTTACGTCTTCCAGTGTTTCGCGTCCGCTGATGAGGTCGGTCATCGTAACGTCTTTTACGTCGAAACCGGCTAGGTAGAGTGAGTAAGCCATTTCGCGCTCACCGTTTGTACCCTTCTCACGGATGATAGCCGCGCGAATACCGCTTGGGGTACGACGATCCGGAGTGATACCGTATTGAGAAAGCTTACCTTTGAATTCCGGCATGAAAGCGAATTCAACAGGTTGCATCTTATAGTTTTCAAAACGTGCTTTTGCGCAACCGTTCATAGATTGTTTGCGGTCGAGCAGGTAAGAAGAAGAATACCAGACATCACGCATATAATCGATACCGAATTGGTAAGTAGCACCGTCTTTAGATACCAAAATGTGGCGTTCGTCAGTCGGTTTACCCAGCTTTATATAGCCTACGCCGGCGTCTTCCAGAATCTTCTTCACTTCATCCTTATGCTTGTCGCTGATCTGGATAACAATACCCGGGTTTTCTGCAAACAGAATCTTGACGATATCTTCTTCCTTCATCTTGTCGAGGCTGATTTCCAAACCGCCTTCTACATTAGAGAAGCACATTTCGAGCAATGTAGTGATTAAACCACCGGCAGATATATCGTGTCCTGCAAGGATCAATCCTTTGTTTACAAGTTCTTGTACGGCAAGGAAAGCGTCACGGAAATATTCGGCATCCTGTACGCAAGGTACTTCGTCGCCCACTTTACCCAAAGATTGTGCGAAAGCCGAACCACCTAATTTCAGTTCGTCGAAGCTGAAGTCAATATGATAAAGCGTAGTCTTTTCATTGTTAACCAATACTGGAGATACTACTTTCTTCACGTCGGAAACTTCACCGCCGGCAGAAACAATCACAGTTCCCGGAGAAATCACTTTTTCACCGTTCGGATACTTTTGTGTCATAGACAAAGAGTCTTTTCCGGTAGGAACATTGATTTGCAATGCGCAGCAGAAGTCGCTCAATGCTTTTACAGCCGTGTACAGACGGGCATCTTCACCTTCTTGAGAACGGCAAGGCCACATCCAGTTGGCAGACAGAGAAATGCTGTCCATACCTTCCGCCATCGGAGCCCAAACAAGATTGGTTAGTGCTTCAGATACGGAAAGGATAGAGCCGGCAGCCGGATCAGCCAATGCTGCTTGCGGAGCATGTCCGATAGAAGTGGCGATCCCTTTTTCGCCACGGTAGTCAAGTGCAACGACACCGCAGTCACTCAACGGCAACTGAAGTTCGCCCTGACATTGCTGACGTGCCACTTTACCTGTTACCGAGCGGTCTACCTTATTCGTCAACCAGTCTTTGCAGGCAACAGCTTCAAGCTGCAATACATTCGTCAGATATTCATGTAATTTAGACAATTCGTATTTCGGCATTTCGTAATGACGTTCCACGGTTTTGTCTACCATATATGTCTTGGGAGAAGAACCGAACATCTGCTCTACAGCAAGATCAAACGGACGTACACCGTCAGCCTGTTGGAAGGCGAAACGATGATCGCCGGTTGTTTCGCCGACTACGTACATCGGAGCGCGTTCGCGTTCGGCAATCTTACGTACATGTTCGATGGCTTCTTCTTTAATCAATAGCCCCATGCGTTCCTGGCTCTCGTTGGCAATGATTTCTTTGGCAGACAAAGTCTTGTCACCGATAGGCAACTTGCTCATGTCGATCAAACCACCACATTCTTCCACTAGTTCGGACAGACAGTTTACGTGTCCGGCAGAGCCGTGGTCATGGATAGAAACCACCGGATTCACCTCTTCTTCACAAAGAGCACGTACTACGTTGTTGGCACGTTTCTGCATTTCAGCATTAGCACGTTGCACGGCATTCAACTCGATACCGCTGCTGTAACGACCGGTATCTACAGAAGATACGGAACCGCCACCTAGTCCGATACGATAGTTGTCACCACCGATTACCACCACTTTGTTTCCTGCTTCCGGTGTGCCTTTCAGACAGTCACGTTGTGTGCCGTAACCCACACCGCCGGCAAGCATGATTACTTTGTCGTAACCATAAACTTCTTTGTTTTCTGTATGTTCGAAAGTCAGTACCGAACCGCAGATCAGCGGCTGGCCGAACTTGTTACCGAAGTCGGAAGCACCGTTGGATGCTTTGATAAGAATCTGTTCCGGAGTCTGGTACAGCCATTTGCGTACCGGAAGAATTTCTTCCCATTCACGTCCTTCATCGGTGCGCGGATAAGAAGTCATGTAGACAGCAGTACCTGCAATCGGCCATGAACCTTTACCACCACCCATACGGTCGCGAATTTCACCACCGGTACCGGTAGAAGCACCGTTGAACGGTTCTACAGTAGTAGGGAAATTATGTGTTTCCGCTTTCAGTGAGATTACACTCTTGATGTCCTTTACCTGGAAGAAATCAGGTTTTGAATGATCTGCCGGAGCAAACTGTTCAACAACCGGACCTTCGGCAAAGGCTACATTATCTTTATAAGCAGAGATGATTTTATTCGGATTTTCCTGTGTCGTCTTTTTAATCATCTGAAACAGAGAAGACTCCTGTTCTACACCGTCGATGATGAACGTTCCGCCGAAGATTTTGTGGCGGCAGTGTTCGGAGTTGATCTGTGCGAAACCAAATACTTCGGAGTCAGTCAGTTTTCGTCCGAGATCATTTTCTACTTTCTTCAGATAGTCCATTTCTTCTTTAGAAAGAGCCAGACCTTCTTGTTCGTTGTACACTTCGAGGTCTTCGATGTAGATGATTGGTTCCGGCTGACGGTTTGTCGTGAATACGTTTTGGTCGAGTCCTTTGTACATGCGTTGGAGCATCGGGTCGTAGTCTGCGTTTTCGTCCTTAACAGGGAAGTACTCCTCGATGCGGCTGATGCCTTCGAGCCCCATGTTTTGGGTGATTTCTACTGCGTTTGTACTCCAGGGAGTGATCATCTCGCGGCGTGGGCCGACGAAACAGCCTTTCAGGTTTTCTTCACTTTCCATCACGGCTTCGCCAAAAAGCCAGCAGAGTTTATTACTTTCGTCAGGGGTGAGCTGATGGTTGCTCTCTACGGCAATCACGCTCTTGGAAGGGGTTCTGAAAAAAAGAATCATGTTGTATATTTACGATTTTACGATTTACGATTTTACGATTGAAGTTCCTGCAGGAGAAACTCTTCTCTTTTTCTGTGGCGCAAAGATAATCAATTTCGTTGGTGGTAGGAAAAAAATAGAGAATAAATTCCTATACCTTATTTAATATGTTTATTTTTGATGTACGTTTTACTTATTATCGCTATATATAGTGATTCTTGTGTGGAAAAAACGTTAATATACTATCCCCATATCACAAAAAAGTGCGATATTTGCGACATGATTCAGATAGAGACCATATTCGATATATTAGTGAAAGGCTTTATTATTGGCGTTGTTGTGTCCGCACCCCTCGGTCCGGTGGGCGTATTATGCATCCAGAGGACTCTGAATAAAGGGCGTTGGTACGGATTCGTAACGGGGCTGGGAGCCTCGTTGAGCGATATAGCATACGCTTTGCTCACCGGTTATGGGATGAGTTTTGTGTTCGATTATATCAATAAGAATATTTTCTATCTGCAGTTATTGGGGAGTGTCATGCTACTCCTTTTTGGTATATATACCTTTCGTAGCAATCCGGTGCAATCCATTCGTCCGGCTTCGTCCAGCAAAGGCTCTTATTTCCATAATTTTATTACCGCCTTTTTCGTCACTCTATCCAACCCCTTGATAATCTTCCTGTTTATCGGACTTTTTGCCCGTTTTGCCTTTGTGCAGCCGGGAGTGCTGGTCTTTGAAGAGATCACGGGATATCTTGCAATTGCTATAGGAGCATTGACCTGGTGGTTGGGTATCACTTATTTTGTGAATAAGGTGCGCACTAAATTCAATTTACGTGGTATCTGGATACTGAATCGTGTTGTAGGAAGTATCGTAATGCTGGTATCTGTTGCCGGATTGATTTATACTTTGTTGGGAGAGTCACTTTATTAAGAGATAACATAATGAATCAGATAGCACAACAACTGAAAGAGAAGAATATTGCCGAATACCTTATATATATGTGGCAAGAGGAAGACTTGATCCGTGCCAATCATTGTGAACCGGAAGAGATGGAGGCAAATGTAATTGCCCGCTATCCGGAAGAACAGCGGCCTGCCATGCGAGAATGGTATACCAACCTGATTACGATGATGGGCGAGGAAGGAGTACGGGAAAAGGGTCATCTGCAGATTAATAAAAACGTGATTATCAATCTGACAGAGTTACACAACGCATTGGCCTCTTCTCCTAAATTTCCTTTTTACAGTGCTGCTTATTTCAAGGCATTACCGTTTATCGTAGAATTACGGAATAAAAACGGCAAGAAAGATGAACCCGAACTGGAAACCTGTTTTGAAGCGTTGTATGGAGTACTCCTGCTTCGTCTTCAAAAGAAGTCTATCAGCGAAGGAACTGCCAAGGCAGTGGAAGCTATCACTAGTTTCCTTTCTATGTTGGCAAATTATTATGATAAAGACCGTAAAGGTGAATTAAAACTGGATGAATAAATGAGAATTTTAGTAACGGGTGCCAACGGTCAGCTTGGCAATGAGATGCAGGTGCTTGCGAAAGAGAACCCGCAACATACGTATTATTTCACAGATGTGCAGGAACTCGACATCTGCGACAAGCAAGCTGTGTGGACTTATATGGCAGAGAAGCAGATTGAGCTTGTTGTTAATTGTGCTGCTTATACAGCTGTAGATAAAGCAGAAGATAATCAAGAATTAGCATACAAATTGAATTGTGAAGCACCGAAACAACTGGCAAGTGCGGCCCAAGCCAATGGTGCTGCCATGATACAAGTATCTACTGACTATGTATTTGACGGTACTGCGCATATTCCATACACGGAAGACTGCGATCCTTGCCCGGATTCTGTATACGGCACCACTAAACTGGAAGGAGAAAAGGAGGTAATGAATCACTGCGAGCAAGCAGTCGTTATCCGTACCGCATGGCTCTATTCTACTTTTGGCAATAATTTCGTAAAGACGATGATTCGTCTCGGAAAAGAGCGTGACAGCCTGGGAGTTGTTTTCGACCAGATCGGAACTCCGACGTATGCCAATGACCTGGCACGGGCCATCTATGCTATTATTAATAAAGGTATTGTTCGCGGTATCTACCATTTCAGCAATGAGGGAGTTTGTTCCTGGTATGATTTCACAGTAGCTATTCATCGTCTGGCAGGAATAACTACCTGCAAAGTGAAACCTTTGCATACAGCCGAATATCCTGCGAAAGCAAACCGCCCGGCATATTCCGTGCTTGATAAAACAAAAATAAAAACAACGTTCGATATAGAGATTCCTCATTGGGAGGAGAGCCTCAAACAATGCATTGATAAAATTATGAAAGATGAATAATGAATCTAGGCTATGTTACTCCAGCATAGCTTATTCATATTTTATAATTCATAATTCTAACTAAAAAACTATGGCAGATAATACAGAAATTTTGAGACGGCGGACGTTCGCCATTATTGCGCATCCGGATGCTGGTAAGACATCTTTGACGGAAAAGCTATTGCTTTTCGGAGGTCAGATACAGGTGGCAGGTGCGGTAAAGAGTAATAAGATTAAAAAGACAGCTACGTCCGACTGGATGGAAATCGAGAAACAACGTGGTATTTCGGTAACGACTTCCGTGATGGAATTCGACTATCGGGACTATAAGATTAACATTCTCGATACTCCCGGTCACCAGGACTTTGCCGAAGATACATACCGCACACTGACAGCTGTAGACAGTGTTATCATCGTTGTAGACGGTGCGAAAGGTGTGGAAACGCAGACACGTAAACTGATGGAGGTGTGCCGTATGAGAAAGACTCCGGTAATAATCTTCGTCAACAAAATGGACCGTGAAGGAAAAGATCCGTTCGATTTGCTTGATGAACTTGAAGAAGAACTGATGATTCAGGTTCGTCCCTTGTCCTGGCCGATAGAGCAGGGAGCACGTTTTAAAGGGGTATACAATATCTATGAACAGAAACTGGACTTGTATCAGCCATCCAAACAGATGGTAACAGAGAAAGTGGCAGTCGATATTCATTCGGAAGAACTGGATCAGCAGATTGGCAAGTCGTTGGCAGACAAACTGCGTGGCGATTTGGAACTGATTGAGGGTGTTTATCCGGAATTTGATTCTGAATCCTATTTGGCAGGAGACTGTGCGCCTGTATTCTTTGGATCAGCGCTGAACAACTTCGGTGTGCAAGAGTTGCTGAACTGTTTCGTAGAGATAGCTCCCAGCCCTCGTCCTGTACAGGCAGAAGAGCGTGAAGTGAAACCTGACGAACCGAAATTTACCGGATTCATCTTTAAGATAACCGCCAACATTGATCCCAACCATCGTTCTTGTGTGGCATTCTGTAAGATTTGTTCCGGTAAGTTTGTTCGCAATGCTCCATATACACACGTCCGTCATGGAAAGACCATGCGTTTTTCGTCGCCTACCCAGTTTATGGCACAGCGTAAAACAACGATTGATGAAGCTTATGCAGGAGATATTATTGGTTTACCGGATAATGGTACTTTTAAGATTGGCGATACGCTGACAGAAGGTGAAATGCTCCATTTCCGTGGATTGCCGAGTTTCTCACCGGAGATGTTCAAGTATATTGAGAATGCCGACCCGATGAAACAGAAACAGTTGGCAAAAGGCATTGACCAGTTGATGGATGAAGGTGTGGCACAGCTGTTTGTCAATCAGTTCAATGGTCGTAAGATTATCGGTACGGTGGGGCAGTTGCAATTTGAGGTCATTCAGTATCGTTTGTTGAATGAATACAATGCGTCCTGTCGTTGGGAACCAGTAAGCCTTTATAAGGCTTGTTGGGTAGAAAGCGATGATCCCGCAGAACTGGAAGCTTTCAAGAAACGTAAATACCAGTATATGGCGAAGGATAGAGAAGGGCGCGATGTGTTCCTGGCAGACTCCGGTTATGTACTTCAGATGGCGCAGATGGACTTTAAACACATCAAATTCCACTTTACAAGTGAGTTTTAAAACATATTCCGTTGATTTTAACTAAAAAATCAGGTAAAAAAAGGAAAAACATATCTCATATAAATGAGTGAATATAAATGAAGACACTATCCTGGGATAAAATTCAGCAAGGGGATGAAGAGGCATTCCGGCAGCTTTATGAGCAATATGCAGATTTACTGTATGGATATGGCATGAAGATAGCCGGTGATGAGACTTTGGTAACCGAGGCGGTACAGTCGTTGTTTGTTTACATCTTTGAGAAAAGAGAAACTTGCACGGCCCCTCAATCCATACCCGCTTACTTATGTGTTTCGTTGAGACACATGATAGTGAACGAACTGAAAAAAGAGAATAGTGGCTCATTAAAATCACTGGATGAAGTAGGCACAAGCGAATATCAGTTTGATTTGGAGATCGATATTGAAACTGCTATTATCCGTTCAGAGTTAGAAAAAGAACAGCTGGAAGTTTTACAGAAAGAGCTGAACAATTTGACAAAGCAACAGCGGGAGGTATTGTATCTTAAGTACTATAAGAAGATGAGTCCGGAAGAAATAGCCCAGGTGATGGGACTCACTTCACGTACGGTTTACAATACTACTCATATGGCTATCTCCAGTTTGCGGGAGCGTATGAGCAAATCTTTCTTGTTGTTGGTAGCAGCTAATTTGTGGATTTTTAATTGAGGTGTGAGATATGGAAAAGTGGACAGAATCTTTAGATAAATACTTAGAAGAAGGAAAACTTCCTCTGGTTGGCGAAATCTTTTCTCGTAAAAAAGAAATAGGTGATAAGCTGAAGTTGCAACGTGAGGAGAGCCATAAGATCGCCTTAAGCCGGAGAAGAAAGCAAGGTGCGGGGAGAAGTTTCTCTTTCTCATGGGGAGTGGCAGCGGCAGTTGTCCTTCTTTTGGGGATAGGCGGTTACTTCCTGGCAGAAGAAAAGGTGGTGACTGATAACACTGCTATGAACTATGAATTGCCGGATGGCAGTACTGTGCAGGTGATGGAAAATTCCCGCCTGACTTACAATCATATCACATGGCTTTGGGAGCGCAAATTGCAACTATTGGGTAAAGCCTCTTTTAACGTAACCAAAGGCAAGACATTCACGGTCCGTACAGAAGCCGGCGACGTAACCGTACTGGGAACGAAATTCCTCATCGATCAGCAAGGAAAGAAGATGACCGTCAACTGTGAGGAAGGAAGTGTGCAAGTCGAGACTGCTGTAGGTAAGCGTACATTGCTTGCCGGGGAAAGCGTTCATTGCGATGAGAACAAGATTGTGCCGGTAGAGAAAAAGGCAGAAGAATCGGAGTTCCCCGAGGTGTTGGGGTATGAAGACGATCCGCTAATAAATGTAGTGGCAGATATTGAGCATATATTTGAAGTAACAGTCGTCGGACATGAGAAATGCGAGGGGCTGACCTACAACGGGACGGTCTTAACAAAAGACCTGAACGCCACACTGGAAAAAGTCTTTGGATCGTGTGGAATCAGTTATCAAATTCGAGGGAAAGAAATTATTTTAAAATAAAAAAAAAGCCTCTTCTGACTATCCAGAAGAGGCTTTTTTGTTTTTCTTCAAATTTTCTTCATTTTTTCTTGGTAAAAAAACAACGGATGCTTCTCTTTCTAATAGATGAGCTATTTAATGATATTTGAAGAAAACGGTAGAATTGATTAGAAGATTAAATGTTGTAGAAGAAATTAGAAATTATCCGGCAGAAATAAGGCCGGGATTCAGAACAAACAATAGATGTTTTATAGAGAATTACAAGCTAATGTTCAAGAAAAGCAAGACGGGCTCTTATTTGACCGTTGAACCGAAACAAGGTGCGGAAGTCCCCGTTGCTGTGTGGCAGTTGACAACAGAGGACGAACGGTCGCTTGACCGCTACGAGGGGTATCCGAAATATTATTATAAAAAGGAATTTCAAGTAACGGTAACAGGAATTAAGACGGGCAAAAAACGTGAACGCACAGCATTTGCATATATATTGGACGAAAACAGACCGAGCGGTGTTCCGTCAATGAGTTATGTTATGACTTGTCTTTGGGGATACAGAAACTTCGGATTTGATTCAAAACAGTTGTTACACGCTATTGACGAAAGCAAAAAGGAGACAGTGATATGAAGAAGTATGAAGATATAAAAACAGCCATATGTCCTAAATGCGGACAGGAATACACGGGCAGACCAGCATTATCAAGAGCAGATAACAAAACAATGATTTGTCCTGACTGCGGAATACATGAGGCTCTTGAAAATATCGGTGTAGGTAAAGAGGAGCAGAATGAAATACTTGAAATTATACACCGCAGTATGAGAGAGAAAGACAAATAAGTCTGTAACAGTTACAGCCAACGGACGGTTTAAGCCGTCCTTATGGCAGTAGAAGCGGTATTACAAAAATCAACCGCTCAGAAAGGACGAAATATTATGAAAACAAAAATCTACGGAGCATACGGCTCAAACATTAATTTGGAACAGATGGCGTATAGATGTCCGCATGCTGAAGTGTACAAGGTGGGGTACATAAACGGTTATCGGCTCACATTCAGGAGCGGAGGCTTTGCCAACATTGAAAAATCTGAGGGAGATCGAGTGCCTGTTCTGCTTTGGGTTATTACAGAACAGTGCGAAAAGACACTTGACCATTATGAGGGTTATCCGAGCTTTTATATCAAGCAGAATATTTCTGTGGAAATTGATAACGGCGAAGATACGATTGAAGCGATGTTCTATGTTATGGACGATAAATACTGTCAAAAAATGCAGACACCGACAGAGTATTATTACGGAGGAATAGAACGCGGGTATAAATCCAACGGTATGCCCGTGGAGGAATTAAAGACGGCATTTGAACGCTGTATGGCGGAGGTGAATTGAGATGGATAATTTTTTTACACAGAAAAACTGTGACCGATGCGGAAAGTCTTTAAAAGACGGTAGAATTCAAAGTATGTTTAACAGCGAATGTATCTGTATGGACTGCAAGAAAAAAGAATGTGCCGATTCGGAATACAAAAAGGCACAAGATGCCGACATTGCGGAAATTCGTAAGGGAAACTATAACTTTAAGGGAATACGAGGGTAGTATATA
>ENA-OURZ01003902-OURZ01003902.1-human-gut-metagenome-genome-assembly--contig:-NODE-3902-length-11908-cov-9.484941_pt1 | contig 11908 bp, 9 predicted proteins | sample MGYA00242073_ERZ509195 | MGnify/ENA primary metagenome ERZ509195 (study PRJEB26280, sample SAMEA2338837) | human gut metagenome | biome: human gut; feature: human-associated habitat; material: faeces...
CGGGGTGGGTGCGCTTGATCTCGGTCTGGATGGCCGTCAGCAGATGGGTCTTGCCGAGGCCCGAGCCGCCGTAGATGAACAGCGGGTTGTAGGCACCGGAGGGGTTGGCCGCAACAGCCTGCGCCGCAGCAAACGCAAACTGGTTGGATGGGCCTTTGATGAAGTTCTCGAAGGTGAATTCATAGTTGCCCTGCGGGGAGGCGGGGTTCGCCTCGTACTGCTGGGCCAGCACCACTTCGTGGGGCGGTGTGCTGGGGACGACGAGGGTGATGTCCACGTCAAAGCCCAGCACTGTTTTGAAGGCCTCTTTGAGCAGGCCGAGATAACGGTCCGTCACGATCTTGCAGATGAAGTCGTTGCGCACCGAGAGGGTGATATGGCTGGAGTCCTCAAAGCTGATAGGCTCCAACCCGTCGATATAGAGATTATACGTCGGCTCCGCCATCTGCGCCTTGCAGTAGCTCTGGGCAGCCTCTAAAACGTCCTTGAAAGAATCCATAGTACATCCACTCCATTGAAGTTTTCAACAATGCTGCTGATACCAGGTTAGTATACCACAAAAATCCCCCTGCGTCTATATTATATAAGGTAATTTATAATACATAAAAAAGACATACCTGCGTCTGGGAAACGGCCTTGTGTCCAAGGCGGAGAAAAGCCACAAGATATTGTGGATAAAAAGTTTTCCACGGGAAATGGGTGAAAAAGTTGAAAGTTTCTCCACAGAGGTTTTTCAAAAAAGTTTGAAGGAAAGCGAAAAAAATGCTTGACAGAAGGCCATAGTGTGCGATATACTGTTGAATTGCAAGCCTGTCCCCATTTTGGGACCAGAATAGACCCCATAACCGGGGACGAGTTTTTACGGAGGATACAACCATGAAGAGAACTTTTCAGCCCAAGAAGCGTCAGCGCAAGGAAGTTCATGGCTTCCTGACCCGCATGAGCACCAAGAACGGCCGCAAGGTCATCAACGCACGCCGTGCTAAGGGCCGCAAGAGCCTGACCGTCTGATCCTGAGCAGTATGCATCAGGTCCGGCGCAGAATGGAATATGCGCAAAAAGGCCGCTGATATTGGATTGGCGGTCTTATTTTTTTACCCGGCATTCGGGAAAAAAGGCCGGAAAGCTGCGGTGAATAGTCGCATTGCCTAAAAAAACTGTCAAAGATTTGGCAGAGAAAACGCCCGGATGAGCTTTTCATGTCGGCGTTTTTTTGCTATACTGAACACTGAGCATTGCTTTTTTCCGGGCGGTGCTCCCACATCACCTGAAGGGAGGCGCACAGGATGCGCTATCGTCCCATCCGCCGCAACGGCGAGTTTGGCCGCGTGTATGCCCGCGGCAAGTCCTATGTCAACCAGGCGCTGGTGCTCTACGTGCTCAAAACGCGGAGCAAGCGCACCCGGGTGGGCCTGACGGCCACCAAAAAGATCGGCCACGCCGTGCAGCGCAACCGCGCCCGCCGCGTTATGAAGGCCGCCATCGACGAACACCTCGACTACAACATCGGCGGCTATGACCTCGTTTTCGTGGCCCGGGGCATGACCCCCCGGCTCAAGAGCTGGCAGCTCAGCGCCATCGTGGCAAAGCTCTTTGCCCAGGCCGGCCTGCCGGATAAGGCAAAGCAGCCGGGCGCAAAGCCCCCAGCCACCCTGCCGCCGGTCCGGAAGCCCGAGGCGTGAGCATCTTTCAGAAAGCCCTCTGCGGGCTCATCCGGCTCTACCAGAAGTTCATCAGCCCGGGGCTGGGGCGGAATTGCCGCTTTTCGCCCTCCTGCAGCCAGTACGGCATCGAGGCCATCCGCACCCACGGCTGCGTCAAAGGGCTGCTGCTGACGGCGTGGCGCATCGCCCGGTGCAATCCGCTGGGCCGCTGGGGCTACGACCCCGTACCGGAAAAGGGCCGCTGGAAAAGTCCGGCCCGGCATCTCTCGGCCTCGGCTCTGTTTTCCACCAGACACGAAAAATAAGTGGAAAACCTCTTCGTCAATGCTCTTTGGAAGAGCGCTGAAGCGGGGAAGATCTCTCCGTCAATGCCCTTTGAAAAAGGGCGGCAGAGGGGAGGAAAACCTCTCCGTCACGCCTGCGGCGTGACACCTCTCCTATCAGGAGAGGCTGAGAGGAAAAGCTATTATAATTGCTTCTTGTGACGTGCTGAACTGTGGGCGGCGTGTCCTACGATAAAAATAACCGTCCCGCACCACAGGCGGGGCAGAATGGACAGAGACATGAATATTTTGTACATCCTCGGTGTACCTCTCGGCTATGTGATGGAGTGGATCTACAACCTCATCCCGAACTACGGCTGGGACATCATCATCTTCACCATCGTCATCCGCCTGCTCAGCATCCCTCTGCAGCTCAACCAGCAGAAGAGCATGGCCAAGATGTCCGCTTTCCAGCCGATGATCGCCGACATCCAGAAAAAGTACAAGGACAAGCCCGAAAAGCAGCAGGAAGAGCTGCTCAAGCTCCAGCAGGAGTACGGCTATAAGCCCACCGCCGGCTGTATGCCCATGCTGGTCAACTTCCTCGTCATGTTCGGCGTCATCGAGGTCGTGTACCGCCCGTTGCAGCGCATCTTCCACATCGGCGCCGACGCCATCACCGCCGCAGGCGATGCCATGACCGCTCTGGGCATCAGCTTCACTCAGGTGACCCGCGACACCAATATCATCGCACAGGTGCTGGCCGGTGAGTCCACCGTCACCTCTGTGTTCACCGCAGACCAGCTGAACACCATCACGGAGTTTGGCCAGCACATGGACTTCTTCGGCATCGACCTGACCCGTGTGCCGCAGTACAGCCTGGCAGCAGACAACCTGCCCCTGCTGATCTTCCCCATCCTGGCTGTCGTCACCATGTTCATCTCCACCCACATCAGCATGAAGGCCTCCGGCCAGGAGATGCAGGGCAGCATGAAGCTGACCATGTATATGATGCCTCTGATGTACGTCTTCTTCTGCTTTACCGTTCCCTGCGCATTCTCTCTGTACTACGTCATTTCCAACATCGTGATGACCGTCCAGACCCAGGTCATGCGCAAGATCTATGACCCCGAGAAGATGAAGGAGCAGGTCAAGGCCGAGATCGCTTCCCGCAAGAAGGAAGAGAAGCGCGGCGTGAAGAGCACCACCATCAAGGTCCAGGACGAGAAGACAGGTGAGGTCGTGGAAAAGAACATCTCCGCCAGCGAGATGAACAAGCGCCGCCTCGAGTATGCCCGCCAGCAGGATGCTGAGCGCTACAAGGACGAGCGCACTGTCCCGCTGAGCGAGCTGCAGAACAAAAAGGAGGATTGACGGTTATGATCCGTACGCAGGAAGCGACCGGCAAGACGGTCGATGAAGCACGCACCAACGCCTGCGCTCTGCTGGGCGTGGAAAAGGACGACATCAACGTCAGCTACGAAGTGCTGGAAATGCCCCAGAAGACCGGTTTTCTGGGCCTGAAGCTCACTCCCGCCAAGGTCCGCGTCAGCGTCGAGCTGCCGGACGAGCCTGTGGCAGCTCCTGCTGCCCCCGTTGAGGAGCCCACTCCCGTTGTGGAGGAAAAGGCTGCTCCTGTGGCGGCTGAGCCTGTCGTCGAAGAGACTGCCCCTGAAGCTCCCGCTGCTGTGGAAGAGCCTGCTGCTCCCACTGAGGAAGCTGCCCCTGCCGAAGAGCAGGCTGCTCCCGCCGCAGAGGGCGAAGAGGTGGAAGTCCCCATCAACATCGAGGAGAACGCCAAGGTCAAGGCCGCTGTGGATTACCTGAAGGATGTCATCGAGAAGATGGGCGTACAGGACGTCAAGTTCAGCGCTGTGCAGAAGGGTGAGGCTACCATCATCCGTCTGGACGGCGAGAAGATGGGCGCCCTCATCGGCCGCCGCGGCGAGACGATGGAGAGCCTGTCCTATCTGGCAAGCCTCGTGGCAAACCGCCTCGAGGGCGACTACATCAAGCTGGGCCTCGATGTGGCCGGCTACCGCGACAAGCGCGAGAGCGACCTGACCGCACTGGCACAGCGCATCGGTGCCAAGGTGCGCAAGACCGGCCGCAGCTTTGCCATGGAGCCCATGAACCCCTACGAGCGCCGCATCATCCACTCTGCCATCAGCAAGATGGAGGGCGTCCGCAGCGAGAGCAAGGGCGAGGGCCGTGACCGCCGTGTGGTCATCTACTCCACCGACCCCAACGCTGTGGCTGAGAGCGCAAATGCACGTCCCCGCGGACCCCGCGGCGGCCGTGACCGCAACGGCAATGGCCGCAGCGGCGGCTATCATCGCGGCGGCGAGCGCCGTGGTGACCGGAATGGCCGCGGTCCGCGCAATGGCGGCGGCCGGGGCGGCTACCGCTCCAATGTGCCTGAGCGCACCTACACCCCGCGCGATGCCGAGAATGCTGCCCCTGTGGCACCCAAGCGCACCGAGCGTGTGGATGACTTCGCTGATCTGAGCTTCGGCAAGATCGAGCTGTAAAAGCTGAATGATAAGGCCCTCTCCCGCATGGCGGAAGCCGTGCAGGGGAGGGTCTTTTTTTGTACGAGGAACACTATAAATTTACACATCTTTTGCATGAAGATGGTTTACGATGAAAAGCAAATCTGAAAAAATAATTTAGGAAGAAAAGTCGTTCTTATCGGAAAATTGGAGAATATGCCCAATTCCGGAAGAAATTTTTCTCCTACTTGCACATTGTAAAACAATGTCGGCAAGCCTTATACTAGAGCTACAAATGCTTCGGAGTGTATACCAAGCAAAAAAGAGAGGAATTATTATGGAACAGAATAAGATTTCCCGCCGTAATTTCCTGCGCGTGGCCGGTGCATCGGCTACCGCCGCCGCAATGGGTGGTCTGGTCCCGGCTGCTTCCGCTGCCGGCATCAAAGACCTGTGGAGCATGGACCTGCAGATCCTTGCCACCAGCGATACCCACGGTAAGTTTGACCCCTGGGATTACGCCGCCAACAAGGCCGACGCATCTGGCAGCGTGGCCCAGCAGGCAACTGCCATCAAGGAGAACCGCACCAAGACCACGCTGGTCGTGGATGCAGGCGACACCATTCAGGCAAACTCCGCTGAGCTGTTCCTGAACGACGATGTCCACCCCATGATCGCTGCTCAGAACGCCATCGGCTACGATGTCTACGTCACCGGCAACCATGAGTACAACTATGGCATGGCCACGCTGGAAAAGGTGCTCTCCCAGCAGAAGGCCAAGGTGCTGACCGGCAACGTCTACAGCCCCGAAGGCAAGCCTCTGGCTGACGGCTACACCATCATCAACAAGGGCGGCGTCAAGATCGGCGTCATCGGTATGGTCACTCCCAACATCACCCGCTGGGACGCCAAGAACCTCGAGGGCTGGACTGTTACCAATCCGGTGGACGAGAGCCGCAAGATCATTGATAAGATCAAGAACGATGTGGATGTCATCATCGGCGTTATGCATATGGATGTTGACAATGAGTATGGCGTCTATGGCTCCGGCGTCACCGACCTGGCAAATGCCTGCCCCGAGTTCGACGTCATCGTCGCCGCTCACGGCCACAAGAGCATCCCCAACAAGATGATCAACGGCGTGCTGGTGGTCGAGAACAAGAATGCCGGTGCCACCGTCTCCGACATCCACGTCTATCTGGAGCGCGGCCTGAACGGCAAGTGGAAGGTGAAGGACCGTACCTCTGAAAACCTGATCATCAAGGACTACGCTCCCGACCCCGAGCTGACTGCTCTGCTGGCAGAGTACGACCAGCGCGCTAAGGACGACGCCGTGACCCCCATCGGCCAGCTGGTCGGCGGTGATCTGGCCCCCGAAAACGAGATCGACTGCCTGCCGCAGGCCATGGTGCAGGATACTGCTCTGCTGGACTTCATCAACGAGGTACAGATGTACTACACCGACGCTCAGGTGGCCGCAACGGCTCTGACCTCCATGACCTCCCAGATGCGCGAGGGTACCATCCGCAAGTGCGACATGGCAAGCATCTACACCTACCAGAACACCCTGTACAAGCTGCAGATGAACGGCTGGCAGCTGCGTCAGTTCATGGAGTGGTCTGCTGCCTTCTTCAAGACCTGGGAGCCGGGCGATGTGACCATCGCATTCGACTCTTCCGTCCGCTACTACCTGTACGATGCCTTTGCAGGCGTCAAGTATGACCTCGACATCTCCAAGCAGCCCGGCAACCGCATCCAGAACCTGACCTGGATGGATGGCCGTCCGGTGGAGGACGATGACAGCTTCGTGGTGGCCGTCAACAACTACCGTGCCACCACCCAGCTGCTGACTTATGCTGACATCTTCAAGGAGGGTGACGAGCTGCCCAAGCTGCTGGAGATCGACGTGCGCGGCGATGTGGGCGGCATCCGCGAACTGCTGGGCGAGTACATCCGCACCGTCAAGGGCGGCACCATCGAGCCGCACGTGGACAACAACTGGAAGCTCGTGGGCAACAACTGGAACGCTGCTGACCACGAGAAGGCCGTCAAGCTGCTGCGCGAGGGCAAGCTGGCCCTGTCGGAGAATGCCGACAGCCGCACCCTGCCCGGCAAGGCCATCACCACGGCCGATATTGCCGCATTCTGATTTTTCTTTCATACGCAACGGGGTGTGCAGTCTTTCAGGGGCTGCACACCCTTTTTTGCTGCACAATAAAGTGAAGGATCAATGGGTAATATAGCTAAATTTAATTACCGCTTTTTAGCATATCATAGAAAATAAACGCTGGGATGCGCTGGATATTTTCTTTTTGGGAGCTTCATGATAAAATAAGAAAAACCCGCAGAACAAAGGGGAAAGTGCGCCCTCGTGCAGTGCGGGGACGAATGCGGTTTGAAAAGAGGATGGCTATGGAAGCATTGCGAAAGCTGCTGTATGCGGAGATGTCACGGGAGGAGTACAAAGCCTGTCTGCCGGATATACAGCGCTCCAACCGCCAACGTGTGACGGCCTACCTGGGGATAGCCTGTGCGTTTCTTACAGTTTTATGGATACTGTCTGGGGCTCTGGAATTTTTGCGGCCCAATATGCCGGCCTATATGATAGCGCTGGCCGTGTGCATGGGCCTGCAGGCGGTCAACCGGACATTCCCGGGAAAAAACGGCCTGCTGCTGACCTGGCTGATGTACGCCTTTGAGGCTTTGCTCTATGTGCTGGGCATCTATCTGGGCATCCATCCTTCTCCCGATACTCCTACGGTGAGCTTTATTGCGTTCTTGCTGGCAGTGCCGCTGCTCTTCGTCATGCGGCCCATCCAGCATATCTTGAATGTCGTCTTTTTCGATGGTATTTTCATCCTGACCTGCTTTTTGTTCAAGAGTAAAGAGACGCTCCCAGTTGATATTCTGGACGGCATGGTGTTTGGTGCGGTGTCCTGCATCATATCCACCTTCATCATGCTTTCGATGCACGAAAATTTTTCCATCCGGCACAAGCTGCTGGGCATCGCGGAGACGGACTTGAACGTCGGCCTGAAAAACCGCAACGCCTACGAGAGACAGATGCACGACTACCCGATGCACTGCAGCAGCACGCTGAGCTGTGTTTATCTGGACGTGAACGGCCTGCATGAGCTGAACAACACCCGGGGCCACGCGGCAGGCGACGAGATGCTCAAGACCGTGGCAGCCAAAGTGCGGGACATCTTCGGCGAAGAGTACAGCTACCGTGTGGGCGGCGATGAGTTCGTGGCCTTTGCGATGGACAAGAGCGCCGAAGAGATGCGCGCGCTCATCCACAAGCTGGTGCAGGAGGTGGACGAGGCCGGTTACTCGGTGGCCGTGGGTACAGCGACTCACAGCGCGGGCGGCATCGACATGGAAGTCCTTGTCAAATCGGCTGAAACACGGATGTATCTGGCAAAGGAAGAGCACTATCGCCTTGCCGGGAAGACCCGAGAATAAAATGCAAAAGCGGTACGCTGCCGGACTCTCCGGCGGTGTGCCGCTTTTTTGCGCAGCATATTTCTTTTTTTGGCGGTTCGTGGTAGAATATACTGTATTCATCTGCGCATAAGGAGGGGAGAAGATGCAGCATTCGACCATTGCGGCCATTGCTACCGCTCCGGGTGCGGGCGGCATCGCCATCGTGCGGCTGTCCGGCCCGGAAAGCTATGAAGTGGCAGCGAAGGTGTTCCGTCCGGCCAACCCAGCCAAAAAAGTCGCGGACGCCAAAGGCTATACGGCCATGTTCGGTGCGTTCGTGGAGGGGGAAGAGGCTTTCGATGAGGGCGTGGCGCTGTTTTTCCGCGCGCCCCACAGCTACACCGGCGAGGATGTGGTGGAGCTTTCCTGCCACGGCGGCAGTGCGGTGGCCCGGCGGCTGGTGGAAAGCTGCATCGCAGCCGGTGCCGCCCCCGCCGCCCCCGGCGAGTACACCCGCCGCGCCTTCCTGAACGGCAAGCTGGGGCTGACCCAGGCCGAGGCCGTTATGGACCTGATCTCTGCCGATGGCAGACAGGGTGCGGCGCTGGCCAATGCCTCCCTGAACGGCGCGCTGGCGAAGAAGATCGGGGCTGAAAAGGATGCCCTGACCGCCCTGCAGGCCCATCTGACTGCTTGGGTGGATTTCCCCGAGGAGGACGTTCCCGCGCTGGAGGATGCCCAGCTGGTATCCACCCTGACTGCCGTGAAGGAAGAGCTGGACACCCTCATCCGGAATTATGATGCCGGTGCTGTCCTGCGGGAGGGTGTGGACTGTGCCATCGTGGGGCGGCCCAATGCGGGCAAGTCCACTCTGCTCAATCTGTTGGCCGGGTTCGACCGGGCCATCGTCACCCCCGTGGCGGGCACCACCCGGGATGTGGTGGAGCAGGCTGTCCGGCTGGGGGACATCCGGCTGAACCTGTTCGACACGGCCGGTCTGCGGGAGACCGAGGATGCGATCGAGGCCGAAGGCATCCGCCGCAGCTGGAAAAAGCTGGACGAGGCGGGGCTGATCCTGGCGGTGTTCGATGGCTCTGAGCCCCTGACCCGGGAGGATCTTGCGCTGGCGCAGCGGTGCGCTGGCCGCCCGGCCATTGCACTGGTCAACAAAGAGGACAAGCCCACTCAGTTTGACGCAGAGATCATTGCAGGCGATTTTGCCATGGTGCTCCCGGTCTGCTGTCAGGAAGAGGGGAGCCGCAGGGTGATCGCTGCTGCCGTTGCCCGCCTGCTGGGCACCAACAACATCGACCCCCACGCTGCCAGCCTTTCGGGCCAGCGCCAGCTTGCCGCCGCCACCCGCGCGCGGGATGCAGTGGCCGGTGCGCTGGATGCGGTCAGCGGTGGGTTCGGGCTGGATGCCGTATCGGTCTGTGTGGACGATGCGCTGGCTGCCCTCTGTGACCTCACCGGCGAAAATGCGTCGGAGAATGTCATCAATGAAGTGTTTGAGCGGTTCTGCGTGGGGAAGTAATGAGGAATGTTCTCTTTTGCGTGCCAAAAGAGAACCAGAAAAGCACCCGCTACTTTCGAAGCGCGGGAGGCACGAACTAGGGGCTGCTCGCCCCTAGTGACCCCAAAGAAGTGAGCTCCAAACAAAAATGCTGGAGATTCGCGCTCCCGCGCGAAGATCTCTTAACCGCATTTTTGCTTTCCACCGATTTGAAGTCGCTGCGCGACGGGCTGTGTAGGTACAGTTTCGATTGTTCCATTGACAATAGAGGGAATCCGAAAAAGTTATGAACCATTTAGGAGATTATGATGTGATCGTAATAGGCGCGGGCCACGCTGGCATTGAAGCGGCCCACGCTGCTGCCACGCTGGGTGCCAAAACGGCGGTGTTTACCATGAGCCTGGATGCCATTGGCAACATGCCCTGCAATCCCAGCATCGGCGGAACTGCAAAAGGAACGCTGGTACGCGAATTAGATGCGCTGGGCGGTGTGATGGGCCTTGCGGCGGATGCCACCTACCTGCAGAGCCGGATGCTGAACAAGGGCAAAGGCCCTGCCGTTCATGCCCTGCGCGTTCAGACCGACCGCAAGCGCTACCACGAATATATGAAGCACGCCCTTGAGCTCACACCCGGCCTTGCCATCCATCAGGCCGAGGTGGTGGGCATTGAGGTGGAGAACGGCCATGTCAAGGGCGTTGTGACCCAGCTGAACGGGGAGTACAGCGCAAAGTGTGTGGTCATTGCCACGGGCACCAATCTGGGTGGCAAAATTTTTGTCGGTGATGCGTGGTATGCTTCCGGCCCTGACGGGATGCACGCCGCCAATGCCCTGACCGAAAGCCTGAAAGCCGCCGGTTTGCCTCTGCGGCGGTTCAAGACCGGTACCCCTGCCCGCGTTCACCGGAGAAGCATCGACTTCTCCAAGCTGGAATGCCAGCCCGGCGACCCGGACAGTGAACTGCAGCCCTTCAGCTTCCTGACGGATGCACCCATGCACAACAAGGTCGAATGCTGGATCGCCTACACCAACCCCGAGACCCACCGGATCATTCTGGACAACATCCAGCGCAGCCCGCTCTATGGCGGCATGATCGAGGGGGTTGGCCCCCGGTACTGCCCCTCCATTGAGGATAAGGTGGTGCGCTTTGCGGGCAAGGACCGGCACCCCATCTTTGTGGAGCCCTGCGGCGAGAACACCGAGGAAATGTATCTGCAGGGTGCGTCCAGCAGCCTGCCCGAGGATGTACAGAACGCCTTTTACCGGAGCATTCAGGGGTTTGAACACATTGAGATCATGCGCCCGGCCTACGCCATCGAGTATGACTGCGTAGACCCGACCAGTCTGGAAGCCACGCTGGAGAGCAAGGTGGTGCGGGGCCTGTATGGCGCGGGCCAGTTCAACGGCACCTCCGGCTACGAGGAAGCTGCCGCGCAGGGTCTGCTGGCCGGTCTGAACGCTGCCCGCAGTGCAAAAGGGGAGAGTCAGCTGATTCTGGAGCGCCAGACCAGCTATCTGGGCACGCTGGTGGATGACCTTGTCACCAAGGGTGTCATGGACCCTTACCGCATGATGACCAGCCGGAGCGAGTACCGCCTGACCCTGCGGCAGGACAACGCCGATCAGCGGCTGACCCCCATTGGCCGGGAGTATGGTCTGGTGCAGGATGACCGCTGGGCAAAATACCAGCACACCCAGAGCATTCTGGAAGCGGAGCGCCGCCGCCTGCACGAGACCCATCTGCGCACTGCTGACCTGCGCGCTGCCATGGAAGCAGCAGGGCTGACCCCTGCCGCAGAGGGCGGCATTGCCGAGGAGCTGCTCCGCCGCCCCGAGATCAGCTACCCGCTGTTGGCGGGGGTGATCGGCTGGGGCGAGGGGATCACCCCTATGCTGGCCGAGCGGCTGGAGACCGAGATCAAGTACGCAGGCTACATTGCCCGGCAGGATCGGATGATCCGTGACGTGGCCCGCCACGAAAAGACCCTAATTCCCGCAGATTTTGAGTATGCTGACCTGACTGGCCTGACGCTGGAGGCCCGTGAGAAGCTGACCCGCATCCGCCCGAAGAATCTGGGGCAGGCGGGCCGCATCCCCGGTGTGTCGCCCTCCGATGTGGCGCAGCTGAGCATTGCTTTAACAGTCAGAGAGAAAACCTGATGCACTGACGGAGAGGTTGGACGAAGGAGGGCAGAACCTCTGTACAACCTCTCAGTCGCCTGCGGCGACAGCTCCCCTGATAGGAGAGCCATTGGTAGAAAGAGAAAAGAATTGCCTAAAACGAAAAGGGACAGATAAATGATCGACAAGAACAGATTAGAGCAAAAATGTTCCATGTGGAACATTGCGCTGACCGGGGACCAGCTGGACCAGCTGGATGCCTTTGCGCAGATCCTGGTGGACTACAACCAGAAGGTCAATCTGACCGCCATTACCGACCCGGAAGGCATTGAGGACAAGCACTTCCTCGACAGCCTGCTGTTTGCCAGCCAGCCCGAAGTGGCAGGGAAGATGGTGGACGTGGGTGCCGGTGCCGGATTCCCGGGCAT
>ENA-OURZ01003903-OURZ01003903.1-human-gut-metagenome-genome-assembly--contig:-NODE-3903-length-11905-cov-11.268186_pt1 | contig 11905 bp, 13 predicted proteins | sample MGYA00242073_ERZ509195 | MGnify/ENA primary metagenome ERZ509195 (study PRJEB26280, sample SAMEA2338837) | human gut metagenome | biome: human gut; feature: human-associated habitat; material: faeces...
ATCAGAAAGGCGGCATTCAAATGACTGAAAAAGGCAGAACGATGGCATTCCAGATTCCCGAAGAACTCTTCCAGCGCATCAAGCGTCACCTCGAGCGCGAAACACTCCGCACCGGCAAAAAGCTCACCCAGCGAGACTTCGTGCTGAACCTGATCACGCAGGCACTGGACGAAGCAGACGCTGAGAGCGCCGCAGAGCAGGACTTCCCCGCTGAGGCCCCTGCCGAGGCCCGTGTGGACGACGAGGCCACCCCTGCGGACACGGACACCCCTGACGAGGAAAGCGCCGTGTAAGCCCGCACAAACGCCAAAGCAAAAACACGATTTAGAAAAAAGCCGGTCATGGCATCCGAACAGCTCGGGTGCCATGACCGGCTTTTTGCGTTTCAAGAGAAAGGAGGAAATCGCCGTGGCAAGCGAAATCAAAAGACGCTTTACAGACACAGAAATGAAAATTGTCAGGGAAACGGATCTGCTGGAGCTGCTGACCCATCTGGGCTATCAGGTCAAACGCATTGGCCGGTACCACACCACAGCAGAAATGGACAGCCTGCGGATCAAGGACCGTCGCACATGGTTCCGCTACTCGCAGAACACGGGCGGCGACGCCATCACTCTCGTGCAGCAGTTCTGCGACAAGACATTTCCGGAAGCTGTCGAGTATCTGCTCACCTTCAATGGCCGGGCCAGAGATTCCCCCGCCAAAGCAGTGCCTTCCGTCAAGCGGGACGAGGTGCAAAAGCCCTTTACCCTGCCACCCCGGAATACGGATGACCGCAGAGTCTTTGCCTACCTGCGCAAACGCGGCATCGCCGCGCAGGTGATCCGGCAGTTTATGAACAGAGGTCTGTTGTACGAGGACGCCGAGCATCACAACTGCGTGTTCGTCGGAAAGAACAGCGCGGGGCAGGCAAAATACGCAGGCCTGCGTGGGACCTACGATCGGGACGGCAAAGGCTTTCGCGGAGATGTGACAGGCAGCGATAAGAATACCGGCTTCCCCATTCCGTCAGATCCCAGCTTAGATCTGGTGCACGTGTTCGAGGCCCCCATCGACCTTATGAGCTACCTCACGCTCCACCGCGAGCCGATCAATGCAGTAGCGCTGTGCGGCCTCTATGACGGCGCACTGGAAACGTACCTGAAGGACAACCCCAGCATCAAGCGCATCACGCTTTGCCTGGACGCAGACGCACCGGGACGGGCGGCAGCTCAGCAGCTCAAGGACAAATACTCGGCCAGCGGCTATGCCGTAACGGTAGAAGAGCCTCGCAGTGGAAAGGACTGGAACGAATACCTGCAAAAAAGAAACACTCCGGAGAGGGGGCGATAACCAAGCATCGCAGAACATGACTTAACATCCCATCAAAAAATCTAAGGAGGAAATATGCACTTGAACAAGAATCATACGTTTTCCCGCCGTGCGCTGGCCATGCTCCTGACGCTGACACTGTGCCTCAGCCTGGTCCCCAGCGCTTTTGCGGCCCAGCAGAACAGCTACCATGACCCCGCCGAACACTGGATGCAGGCGTCCAACCGCACGAATGAGTTGGACGTCAACAGCGTCGTGACCCGTGAAACCTTCAAATGCGGCGAATGCGGCAAAGTAACGTCCTTTGAGGTATTCCGCGTTCCCGAGTATACCCGCAACGGCCAGACCGCTCTGAGCCGTAACGTCAAATACTCGGACGGCACGATGATGGACGGTGTCGGCAAGGGCGACTGCATGGACGGTGTTCCCGGCAAAGACGCCTATTATACCGGCTATCATTATACCAAGGCAGTCTGCGAAACCTGCGGCGGTATCAACACAAACGAGCCGAAGTCTGATTACGGCTATCTCAAAAATGTTTACTGGCTGTTTGACTGCGCCGCGGAATTTACACAGAAGCTGGAGGAAACCGTGACCTACGAGTACACGGACGATACCTACCATACCGTTACCACCAAGGGTGGCACCTACTGCGCGTTTTGCTACGGTACGAACCACACCGTGAACCGCACGCTGGAGCGCCACAGCATGGAGACCGAGGTGCTGCCCCAGCCTGCCAACGGCCGCTTTGCTACCGTGGAGAAGTGCAGCCTGTGCGACTACGCCAGCTATGACTACACAGCAGCCAAGGCGGTCATTGCAGACTACTACGGCGTCGTGGACGGCCAGCCCCACACGATCACCGTCAGCGACCTCTCCGAAGCCGGCGTCCGCACTTCCATCCGCTACGGCAACAGAGCCGAAAGCTGCACCATGACCTCCGCGCCCAATTACACGGAGGAAGGTCAGTACACGGTTTATTACGAGATCACCTACACCTATGAGAATGTCAGCATGACGGAAAACGGCGTGGCAAATGTCTGGCTGCGCGATACCCAGACCAGCGAGGACGGCAAATGCACCTGCGGCTGCGATGATCCCAACTGCGGCTGCCAGAACAAGCATTGCAACGGAAATTGCTGTGCCGACAAGGGCTGCGGCGAAAACCACCACTTCATTCTGCTGGACCGCACCAAGGCTGGCTGCATCACCCTTGGCTATGACCGTTACCTCTGCACCGAGTGCGGCAAGATCGAAAAGCGCGACTATGTGGACTCTCTCGGCCACGCATGGCAGAGCATCGTCATCCGCGATGCCACCTGCGAAACCGATGGCAAGCTGCTGGAGCTCTGCTCCCGCTGCGGCCAGATGAAGCAGACCGCCACGCCCAAGGGAGAGCATCAGTATAAGACCTATCCCGTAGCCGCCACCTGCATGAACCCCGGCTACACCGTCCGCGAGTGCTCCGTCTGCGGCGACCGCCATATCGAGGACATCACTTCCGTTCTGCCCCATAACTACGAATCCCATGTGATCGCCGCGACTTGTGAGGGCGGCGGCAAGACCATCCACCGCTGCGCTGGCTGCGGCAGCAGCTTCGTGACGGACTACACCGCTCCGCTGGGCCACAGCTGGGATGAAGGCACTCCCATCACCAACGCCACCTGCACCGGCGAGGGCGTTATGGAGTACCGCTGCGTCCGCTGCGGTTATCACCGTATTGAAGGCAACGAGGCTGCTGGTCATATTCCCGGCAATCCTGCCACCTGCATGGAACCCCAGCTCTGCACCCGCTGCGGCGCTGTGCTGAAAAATGCGCTCGGTCACGATTACAAGAGTGAAGTGACGGCTCCTACCTGCACGGAGATGGGCTACACCACCAACACCTGCACCCGCTGTGGTGACAGCAACAAGAGCGACTACACCGAGCCTGCCGGCCATAAGCCGGGCGATTGGATCATCGACAAGGAGCCGACTACGGACTCCGTGGGCAGCAAGCATAAGGAATGCGAAAACTGCGGTGAGACGCTGGAATCCGCCGAGATCGACAAGATCTACAACAGTGGCACCACGGACAGCAGGGGCGAGGCCATCGTGGGCGGCTATCTCGTGACTGTCACCGATACCGACACCAAGGACCCCGTCGCGAACGCTGCCGTGACGCTTCACAAAGACAACAGCATCTCCATCCGCTTGCCGAATAGCCGCCTGCTGGACTATGCCGACCAGACGACCGTCACCGTGCAGCTTGTCAAGGATAAGAGCGCTGTACCGGGCATGAGCATTGCCGTTACAGACAAGAATGATAACTACTCCTCCGGTAAGACCGACGCCGCGGGCCAGATCACCGTTCCCACCGGCAGTGGCAAGACCAATGAGGACGGCAAGGTCACCGGTGGCTATGAGGACGCAGACGGTAACCGCTGGACTCTGACCGTCAAAGTCATCCGCACGGACACCAAGCGTCCGATTCCTGGCAGTGATGTTTCCATCGGCAAGACCGGCAATATCTCGATCATCCTGCCGGATGGCACGGATATGGATGTCAAGCATCAGGTGACAATCGTCGTCACCGACAACAAGAAGGTTCCGCAGGAGAATAAAAATATCACCGTCAAGAACGATCTGAACCAGACCGCCAGCGGCAAAACGGATAAAAACGGTGAGCTGACTGTCCCCGAGACGGAGGAAACCGAGCGCCACGGCGTGTATATTCTCGGTTACCCGGACGGCACCTTTGGCCCCGCGCGCAGCATGACCCGCAGCGAAGCCGCCGCCATCTTTGCCCGTCTGTTGGCAGATAAGAACGGCGACACCATCTCCACCGCGGCCAACACCAAGTTTACCGATATTCCCGCCCACGCCTGGTACTCCGGCTACGTCAAGTACCTCAACAACAACGGTGTCACCTACGGCAAGAGCGGCAACACTTTCGCCCCTGATGACGCCATCACCCGCGCTGAGTTTACCACGCTGGCCGTTCGCTTCTTCGATGTGTACGGCGACGGCAACAAGGACATCATGGAGCAGTATAAGGACTTTGGCGATGTCAGCGACGGTTATTGGGCCGCCGAGTACATCAAGGCCGCTGCCAAGAGCGGCTGGATCAACGGCTACGAGGATGGTTCCTTCCGCGCAGACCGCAACATCTCCAGAGCTGAGGTCGTCACCATCGTCAACCGCCTGCTGGGCCGTGAAGCGGATGAGAGCTATATTGCGGACAATCTTCGCAAGCTCAATACGTTCAGAGATATGAGCGGCAAGCATTGGGCCTATTACGCAGTCATGGAAGCTGCTAACGCCCACACCTCCATTCTCGGCGAAAACGAGACCTGGAGCAAGTAACTTTCCCTCTGCCGCCCTCCCATGCCGGGAGGGCGGCTTTTCCATCATCTACACTATATAAAACAAAGGAGAACTGAACCATGCTGAAGATCACTGCCATTGGTAACCTGACCAACGACGTCACCCTGAAAACGAACGAGACCACCGGCAAGCCCTACGCTATCCTGCGTATCGCCTCGGACCGCCGCTATAAGGATAAGGACGGCAACAAACTCACCGACTTTATCTCTGTCAAAGTGCGCGGTCCGCTGGCCGAGCGTTGTGCGGAGTTTGCCTGGAAGGGCTGCAAGCTGGCAGCCTCCGGCGATTTCGAGACCATCACCTTTGAGGACGAGCCGGAACGCCAGCCCGGTTTCCTCATCAAGGCCAGCGAGGTGGAGTTCCTCTCGCCCCGCAAGGTAGAAGAACCCGCGCAGGAAATGGAAGATGAGACCAGCTGCGAGGTCGCTGCCTGATGAAAAATACCGGGATCACATATACCAGTGCTGAACGCAGCCCTGTGATCCTGCCGGAGATGGCCGAGCTGCTCCCACCTCTGAGCGCGGAGCAGCTCGACGCTCTGGAAGCGGATCTCATCAAAAACGGCTGCTACTCCCCCATCATCGTCAATGAGGACATGGTCATCATCGACGGGCACAACCGTCAGTCGCTGTGCGAAAAGCATGGCCTGCCCTATACGATGGCGGTATTCTCCTTCGAGGATCTGCTGGAAGCCAAGCAGTGGGCGCTGGATACCCAGAAGGGACGCCGCAATCTGGAAAAGTGGGAGCTGGGCAAGATCGCCCTGAAGCTAAAACCAGAGATTGAAGCCAAGGCCAGAGCAAATCAGTCTGCTGCCGGTGGTGACAAGTTCTCTGAAAAACCGCTTTCGGCAACATTGCCGGAAGCGGTTTCCGCTGTCGATACCAGAAAGGAACTGGCAGAGGCGGTCGGCTTGGGCGAGCGCACGATGGGCAAGGTCATACAGATCGACGAGAATGCTCCGGAGGCCATCAAGGAGGCGCTTGATAAGAAGGAACTGTCCATCAACAAAGGGTATGACCTGACCCGCCAGCTTCAGGATGTGCCGGAGGATCAGCGTGAACAGGCCGCCGCAGAGCTGCTCGAGTATGAAAAGGCAAAGAAAGAGCTCAAGCAGCAGGAATCGGAGATCGACCGCAGGGGCAAGGTCGCCAATCTGTTCTGTAAAGCCTACGAAAAGGCTGTCCTCCTGACGGCCACAGAAGAAAACGTCCGCTGCTGGACGGAAGGCACCCGCATGACGCTGGAAGAACTGCGCGACACCGTGAAGGAGTCCCGTGAGATCGCCCAGATGTTTATGAGCATCGCTGATATCATCGAGCAGAAGATCCTGCCGTCAGACTGGCGGAACACCGATCCCACGGATGACGCCCCCGACGAGGTGGCGGCATGAGGGAGATGCTCTCCGTCCGCCAGTGGCAGGACTTGTTCCGCAGCGGTGCGTTTCGGGACAGATCACGAGAGACGCAGATCCGCGCAGGCTGGTATGACTGGTTCTGCGCTGATTCTGCCCTTGCCGGCAGGCTGCAGCGAATCGGCAGGGTGGTCATGGGGATCACGGAGCCTGACATTCTGGACAATTACTATGTCTGGTTCAAAAACAATTGTCCTCTGGACGGCCCCCTCTATGATGACGTGCGCTTTGAGCCGTTGGAGGGAGACCGCTGCGGACGGTACTTTGTGGTGTCTCAGGACTGCCCTTATGAAAAGCAGAAATGGACGCTGTATACGGAGCGCGGCGGTTTTCAGGAACCGGAGTTTGGGTGTCAAAGCGTCCGTGAAATGCAGGGATATCTGAATGAGCATGGAAAGGAGTTGGCGCGGGAAACAGAGCCGCCGACTGGTACGAAAATGCCAAAAAAGGAGGCGCCGACGCGATGAAAGAGAAGAAAAGTCCTTCACCGCCCAGCCTCCCTCCTGATGCCCAAAGGGAGATCCTGAACAGGCTGTCCGCGGAGACTCGGATCAGTTCTCAGGAGATCGCCGCCATTTTGAAGCGGCACGGCGTCTGCGGCGATATAGACGCTTTGCAGGACGCCTATCGGAAGCGGCTGGGCCAGCGTCTCATGTCTACCATTCGGGATGAGGCCGGCAAGCGTGAGGTGCTGGCCGCCAGTGGCGGTGAGTATGTCATCGTGGACTGCTGCAACGATTCGCAGAAACTGAAGGCCATTCGGCACCGCATCCAGGCACAGATGAACGGACTGGATGTGTCTGCCGGAAAGGTGCGCAAGCGTGTTCGCTTCTTGGAACGCTTCGCTTCTTGGGTGAGAAAGGAGACCTCGGATGGAGCGGCGTGAATTGTCAGCGGCGGATATCTACCATAAATTCGCGGCGCAGCTGGACAAGGATGGCTTTCGGTTGTACCACGCCGCGCAGCGGAGCACCGGCTTCCAGCCCTATGACGCCTTCCCTTATGAAGATAACCGGGGCGCATTTGAGGCAGCGGACGGACATACCCTTCTGCGCTATCTGGAAGCAGCTCATTTCGATGCAGTCACATGGGAGATCGTCCCCGGCACCACCTATGAACGGGCTATCCTCGGCAAAGTGGACATCACTACACCGGAATACCGCGCGTTTCGTGAAGCGATCTGCAAGGACGCACTGGGGCGCATGGGGTTGGGGCATCTCCTGAAAACAAAGGAAAAAGAAGCGAAAGAGGTAGGATATGAACGATAACATCACCGAGATCAACAAAGATTCCTTCTGGAAGTTGATTCAGAGTGCAAAGGAGACCTGCGGACAGGACATGGACGCTATGATGGACTTCCTGAAAGACCGGCTGGTATCCATGGGGCCGGAGCAGGCACAGAACTTCCACGACATCCTCCACGCCTATGAGGATCTTGCGGACAAGTTTGGACTGTGGGACGCCGCCGGGGTCATGAAGGAATATGGCTGCAGCGATGACGGCTTTATCGACTTTCGCGCCTGGCTCATTGCCCAGGGAAGGGATACCTATCTGTCCGCGCTGGCAGACCCGGACTCTCTTGCGGAGGTCATCCCCTACGGGGACTGCTGCTTTGAGACGCTCAGTTATGTGGGAGATTATGCCTATGAGCAGCTCACAGGCAAAAGCGCCTATGACCAGACGGATTGGGCAAGGTATGAAACGCTGCTGGCAGAACTGGAACAGGATATCGTCTACAAAGGCGGTATTGAATTTCCCAGAGAGGAACCGGAGCTGAAACAGTACCTGCCACGGCTCTGCGCGGCGCATCCGGGCTGGGATGGCAAGACACGCTGGAATGTGCAGCAAAAGGAAATGCGGGATCTCATCCGTGCCGGAAAGGCGTATGACCAGCGGCAAGCGCCCAAAAAGAAACACCGCAGTCATGGAGGTGAGGCCAGATGAGCGAACCCATCATCATCGGTGTGGATCATGGCTACGCTGCCATGAAAACCGCGCATTTTTCCTTTCACACCGGGCTGGTGGCCCATGAGCATGAGCCGTATACGCTGAACAATGTGTTGGAATACGGCGGTAAATATTATGTGGTGGGCAGCGGACGCCAGCCGCTCCAAAAGGACAAGACCCAAACGGAGGATTACTATCTTCTTACGCTGGCCGCCATAGCAAAGGAACTGGCATGCCGCAATGCCGGAACGGCAGCGGACATCCATCTGGCAGCCGGACTGCCGCTCACCAGCTTTGGCAGGGATAAGAAAGCGTTCCGGGACTACCTGTGCCGGGGCGGCAAACCGGTGTCCTTCCGCTATGAAGGACAGGACTATGTCATCACGATCTCCAAAGTGTCGCTGTATCCGCAGGGCTATGCCGCAGCGCTGACGCAGGGTAGCCTGCTGGATGAGCCATCCGTCATCGTTGCGGATATCGGCGGCTGGACGGTGGATCTCATGCGGCTGGACAACCGCATCCCCAACGCCGCCACCTGCCGCAGTCTGGAACTCGGCATGATCCGCTGTCTGGATGAGATCAGCGAGCAGATCCGCCGTGGCCTTGGCCTGTCTATGACGGCAGCTCAGATTGAAAGCGTTCTGCGCGGCGATGCCAGCCATGTGAACGAGGACGCGAAAAAGATCATTTATCAGGAAGCGGAACGCTACACCAAACGCCTGCTCTCTGCCATCGCGGAGAGCGGTCTGGACGTCCGAGCCATGCCTGCTGTTTTTCTGGGCGGCGGTGCGACGCTGCTGAAGCATCATGCTTCCGCCGCGGACGGACTATGCCGTCCCATCATACTGGATGACGTTTGCTTAAATGCCAAGGGATATGAGCGTCTGACAGAGCGAATGTCGCAAAAGCATGAGCAGTGACAAGAAGCGGCTGAACCTGTCCTTCTCCATGCGCTCACCTATCCAGCGGCAGGCGTGGCGGACGCTGATGGATATTCCGGCAGGTGAACGCACCGGTGCCGTTTGCCGGATGATCTGTGAACACAAAAATCAGCGGGAACTGCTGGAGGCTGTGCGTCAGGCGATCCGTCAGGAATTGCAGGGCAGCCAGATCCAAATCACACAAGCAGCGCCGCAGGCCGGGAGCATCGACGAGGATGTTCTCGGCTTTCTTGCGTCGCTGCAGGAAGGAGATGATACAGACTGATCCGATACTTTGATATGTTTGCCGGCATTGGCGGCTTCCGCTCCGGGCTGACCCGCGCGGGCGGTTTCCAGTGTGTTGGACACTGTGAGATCGACAAATACGCCAATGCCAGTTACCAAGCAATCTACGAACCGGGAAAGGAGGAACGATACTATCCGGACGCAACCCAAATTGACCCCGCAGACCTGCCGGACTTCGACCTGCTCTGCGGAGGATTCCCCTGCCAGGCATTTTCTAACGCTGGCCGCAGACGGGGCTTTGCCGACGCCAGAGGCACTCTCTTCTTTGAGATTGCCCGATTGGCTCAAGCAAAGCGACCTCCGTATCTGCTGCTTGAAAATGTTCCCGGACTTTTATCGCATGACAAAGGGAAAACCTTTTCGGTCATCCTCTCCGCACTGGATGACCTGGGGTACCATGTCGAATGGACTGTGCTTAACAGCAAATGTTTTGGAGTCCCGCAGTCAAGACGAAGGCTGTTCCTTATCGGATATCTTGGAGACAAATGTCCCTCAGAAATACTGGCTTTCGGAGGAAATGATGAGGAAAATTGCGAAAAAAGAAAACCTGAACAGCTGATAGGCGGCAGTCAGGGTTCGAGAGTTTATTCCACAGACGGCACGGCTGTTACGCAATGCAGCGGTTCGGGCGGCATGGGCGGAAAAACAGGTCTGTACTTTATTGACAGCAATCCTCCACCTAATCTCACAGAAAATGCAAGATGTATAACCGCAAGGCAGAACAGCGGAGTAAGTCATCACAAAGGTGAACACTCCGCTGTTTTTTGTGATCTGAACGAAAATCCGCAGATTACGGAAAACGCCCGATGTCTGCATACAAGAATGGATTTGGGAGTAACAAACGAAACTCACAAAGGCGAACGTTCGGGAGTGCTTGAAGAAGCTCCTAGGGCGATAATCAACCCATTTAAGGAAACTACCCGACAGAACGGTCGCAGAATAAAAGAACCTAATGAACCGATGTTTACGCTCACGGTTACGGACAGACACGGAATAGTACACAAAGGCAGAATCCGCAGGCTTATGCCTGTGGAGTGCTGGAAATTGCAGGGATTTACAAAAGAGCAGTTTGAAAAAGTCGCTGAAGCAGGTATGTCCGACGCACAGCTTTACAAGCAGGCAGGAAATTCAATTACGGTAAATGTGGTTGAAGCTATTGCAAGAAATTTACTGAAATTTGACGAGGAGGAAAACGCAAATGAAGAATATGATAAAAATATTTGAAAATGACGAATTCGGAAAAGTGAGAACAGTCATTAAGGACGGCGAACCGTGGCTTGTAGGAAAAGATGTTGCGGAAATTTTAGGGTATTCCAACACAAGGGACGCTCTTTCACGTCATGTGGATACCGAGGATAAAACCACCGTCGTGATTTCCGACAGTGGTTCAAATTACAAGAGCAAGACCACTATTATCAATGAAAGCGGCTTTTACAGCTTAGTTCTCTCAAGCAAAATGCCGAGAGCCAAAGAGTTCAGGCGTTGGGTGACCGCCGAAGTCCTCCCCACCATCAGACGCACCGGCGGCTACGTTTCCAACGAGGATATGTTCATCAAAAACTATCTCCCCTTTCTCGACGAGCCATACCGTGACCTGTTCCGACTTCAAATGACCATTATCAACAAGCTGAATGAACGTATCCGCCACGATCAGCCGCTGGTGGAGTTTGCGAATCAGGTGTCAAATACCGATAATCTTATCGACATGAACGCAATGGTAAAGCTTGCGAGAGCGGAAAATATCCCCGTCGGCAGAAACAAGCTTTACGGCTGGCTGAAAGGAAAAGGTGTGCTTATGGCAAACAATCTGCCGTATCAGGCTTTTATCGACCGCGGATATTTTTCCGTAAAGGAGTCGGTGTTTGAAACTGCGACTATGACAAAGACTTATCAGCAGACGTTTGTTACGGGCAGGGGGCAGCAGTTCGTCATAAATTTGCTGAAGAAATATTATGGGAAGGAGGTTTTGCAATAATGGAGATAATAAGTGTTTCTTTACACGATCTGAGAAAAATGAATAACAGCGAGGCTCTTATCCTGCAAGGCTGCGGCGGTGACCTTAAAGAATGGGTTGACGGCATAAACGATATGCTGACCGAAATCGGAATATTGCAGAATGAAAGTCGATTTGAAAAGGCGTATAGCTTTCATAATGAGGATCTTACCTGTTTGCTGTTTCCGTTTGATGACGTTCAGCTTGATATCGGTAAGCTTGCAATGTGGAGATTGCATACACACGAGCAGTTCGGAGGTACATGGCTTTCCGATTATGTTCCGAACAGACTTGGCGGTTTTGTTTCGGAAAAAGAACAAAAACAGAATGAAGATTGCATCGAAACTGAAAGAATATGGCTTTGATTATGTAACACTGGATCTTCTGGGTTACCGTACCGGAAGTATGAACGAAACACTTGAAGATAAGGAGATTAAGAAATAAATGTTGAATCAGTTTTCCAGAACACAGCTTTTATTTGGCAAAGAGGCGATGGAGAAACTGTCCGGCTCCCGTGTTGCCGTATTTGGAATCGGCGGAGTTGGCGGTTATACTGTCGAGGCACTTGTACGAAGCGGAGTCGGAGCAATTGACCTGATCGATGATGACAAAGTATGTCTGACAAATCTCAACAGACAGATCATTGCG
>ENA-OURZ01003910-OURZ01003910.1-human-gut-metagenome-genome-assembly--contig:-NODE-3910-length-11890-cov-7.645374_pt1 | contig 11890 bp, 10 predicted proteins | sample MGYA00242073_ERZ509195 | MGnify/ENA primary metagenome ERZ509195 (study PRJEB26280, sample SAMEA2338837) | human gut metagenome | biome: human gut; feature: human-associated habitat; material: faeces...
TCACTTTCGATGAAATCGCCGCCAAAGATGCCCCAGAGGGCAATGGTTCGGATTTAGGTTGCTTCGCTCCACCAAAAAGCCTCAACGTATGCAAGTACGCTGAGGTTTTTGTTTTGTAACAAGGCTAAACTCATAGGGCGGGTGGATTCGAACAGCTGCGGCGCTGTCGCAGAAGACAGCGTAAAAACAGCCCAGTGGGCTGTTTTTAGCAGCGCGGCTCGCGTAATCCACCCGCGCCCACCAAAAAGCCTCAGCGTATGCGAGTACGCTGAGGTTTTTGTTTTGTAACAAGGCTAAACTTATAGGGCGGGTGGATTCGAACAGCAACAGCGACGACCGCTGCCAGCGGCAGAAACAGGGAGGAGCTGTTGGGGCTGCGGCCAGCAGGATGCGCGTGCCGCCCAAGGCACGATGCAGCCGCTGGGAGCCGCGACCCGGGTTCCTTTTCTGCGCGGCTCGCGACATCTGCCCGCACACATATTGCATCTGTCCCTGACCTGTGATACCATACAGGTAACTGAAACAACACAGACGGAGGACTTTTTCTATGATCTACGATACCCTGAACAACCTGCCCAACTATCTGGGCGTAAGCGACAATCTGGACACCGTGATCGAGTACATCATGGCGCGGGATATCACCACCCTGCCTGCCGGGCGCACCCGCATCGATGGGGACAAGGCGGTGGTCACCGTGAGCACCGTCACGCCCCAGACCTCCGACAAGGCACTGTTCCAGCGGCACGACAATCACATTACGCTGGAGACTGACTTGGACGGCAGTGAGCTGTTTGAGGTAAGCCTTGCGGAGCTGACGCCCACCAAGCCAACCGATGAAGCCGCCGACACCACCGTAGGCACTGCCGGTACCAGCATTGCCGGAATGCTGTGCGAGGGACGCTTTGCCTTGTATCTGGCAGGGGAACCGTATAAATCCGGCCTGAAGGCGCAGGGCTGCGGAAAGCTGAAAAAAGCCGTGTTCAGCATTGAGCTGGACCCGGACGAGGAAGAAACGGAAGAATAACTGAAAGGAGACTTTCTGTATGGGATTTTTTGCTGTACTGGCTGCAAGTCTGTTTGCCGTATTTATTTTTACTGTATTCGGCGGCTATTCGCTGCTGCTCTGGTGTCAGCAGTCCCTGTGGATGGTCGTTCCTCCCGCGCTGGTGCTGGCCGTTCTGGTCTGGACATTTTTGAAAATGGACGATAAGATCACCGCCCTGCAAAAGCGGGTGGATGAACTGGAAGCCGCACAAAAAAGCACGGAGAAGCTTGAAAAATAATACAGCGCCGCCCTTCGTAGAGAAACCTCTCTGCAAAGGACGGCGCTGCTTTTTTTGTGAACGCTTTCACGTTGGCCTGCCGGTGGTTACAGATTTAACAGAACATTCACCCGGAAGATCTGCTCCTCGGTCTCCAGATGCAGATTGCCGTTATATTTGTGCACTACCGTCTCGGCAGATACCAGCCCGATGCCGGTGCCCTCGTGCTTGGTGGAGCGCAGGATGCCCTGCTGTTTTTTCAGCATGCCGTCGTAACGGTTCTCCACCACAAGCCCCAGCATGGCGGGACTGAGCATCTGCGCCATCACCTGCACCCGGCGCTGCTCCGGCGGCAGCTTCTGGCTGGCGTGCAGGGCGTTTTCCAGCAGATTGCCCAGAATGGTGCACAGGTCGGCCTCCGGCATGGGAAGCTGCCGAGGCAGTGCCAGCTTCCACTCCACAGGAACGCTCTGCTGCCCGGCTGCATGGTCGTAATATCCGGCCAGTGCATCCACGGCGGCGTTGGCGCACAGGCTGGGGCGGTGCTCGCTGAGCTCGCTTTCATACTGGTGCAGATAGCTTTTCAGCTCCTCCAGCTGCCCGGTCTCGGTCAGTCCGGCAATCACATGCAGATGCTGCCGGAAGTCGTGCCGCAGACGGCGTGTGTTGTCCAGATAGGTCTGTAACTCCATGTACCGGCGGGATTCCATGGCCAGCAGCTGGTTTTCCCGGTCCAGCCGGGCATTGCGGGTAAACTCCCGGGCAACGCGGTACATCTCGTATAGCAGCAGAAAGATGCCGAACAGCGAGATGGATACCGCCAGCACCGAGATGATCTTCAGCCGCCCGACCAGCACCACGGCGGGGTTCAGCGGCATACAGTATACCAGAAAAACGGCATAGAGGGCGGGCAGCGGCCACGCAGATTGCCAGAAGGCTTCACCGCTGTACTCCCGCAGCAGCCACCGGCTCCACTGCACGGCGGTGAACCAGAACAGCACGGTGAGCATCGCGGCAAGGCCCAGCCGCAGCAGCGCCGTGGAGGCAAGGCAGACGGTCTGTGGGTTGGAGATCTCGGTCTGGGCGTTGAGCAGCGTCGACAGCAGGGAACACACCGCCATCATCACGGCAGAGATGGAAAACAGAAACGCGGTCTGGCTTACGGTCACTTCCGGCGTTACCCGCCAGCGCAGCAGCCAGAAGGAGACCAGCACGATGGCGGGCAGGAGAGAATTGCTGTTCAGCCCGAACACGGCGCAGAGCGCGGCGCAGCCGATGCACAGCAGGGTGATGCATCCGGCAGCGATGCAGGCGGTGCGCCTGGGGGTGCGCAGCTTTTCCCATAGGGATGCCAGACACAGAAACGCGCTGGGATACAGCAGCGCAAAATCCAGAAAATAACGGCCGAACAGAGCAAGATCCATGGCGGCTGCTCCTTTCCTCAGTGCAGCTCCTGCCGCATGTGGCGGAACTGGTATTGTGTAAAGTGGGCAAGCAGAGTGCATTTATCCTTCTGCCGTACCGGCAGGCGGGTGCCGTCCAAGATCTCGATGCAGTCCTCCCCGAACCGCAGCACCTTGTCCATGTTGATGATAACGCCTCGGTTGCAGCTCATAAAGTTTTCCCGTGCGGTAAGCTTTTCTTCGATCTGCGCAAAGCTGCACATGGCGCGGTACTCACCATCCTCGGTGGTGATAAGGACGTAGTGGTTCCGGGCAATGGCATACAGCACCTTGCGCAGCGGCAGCTGAATGCTTTGGCGGGCAATGCGAATCTCCAGTTCCGGCTCCTTACAACGCAGCGCCCGCCGCAGCTCGGCGGCAAGGTGCTCGAATTTTTCCTCCTGATAGGGCTTGAGCAGGTAATCGAAGGGGTGCACCGGAAAGGCATCCCATACATATTCCGGCGAGGAGGTCACGAATACGATCAGCACCTCCGGGTCGGCCTGCCGCAGTCGGCGGGCGGTCTCGATGCCGTTGGTGCCCGCCATGCAGATATCCAGAAACACCACGGCGTATAAGCCGGGCTCTGCTGCGGCACGGAGAAAATCATCCCCGCAGGCAAACCATGTGCACTCGGCTTCGGGCAGCTGCTGTTGCAGCAACTCCTCCAGCCGCTGGGCGTCCGGGGTCTGATCCTCTACGATGGCGATTGGCAGTGCCATCCATACACCCTCTTTCTCCATTCATTGTTCCTTTATTATAGCATACTGCGGCGGGAAGGGCATCTGCTTTTTTGCACAAAACGCCCCATTTTGTGCGCCGAGCGCCGCCCTGCGCACCCGCAGCGGGCGACTGCCAAAAAGTTTTGGTTGACAGATGGGGCGAATCATGTTATTCTTTTGTTGATTTTGAGAGACGCCGCCTTGCAGAGTCTTTTCAAAGCAATTTACTCGGGACCGCCCAAACGGGGCTAAGGCCATACGGACAGCCGGGTCCACTGCCGACCGGCGGCGCAAGCTGCCATTATTGATTGAGTTTAAAGCTCGAATTTTATAAGTTGGTTCCTTTACAACCATGAAATTGCGCAGCCTATGCGCAGACTTGTGAAACGGTCAATAAGAGTAGTAAAAGTGTAGTTGCTATATAGACTCTCATCACCCCGTCTTTTTGGATCGCGAATAACGCGCAGCACCGGCACTTACGGCTGGGTGCTTTATCAGCGCGGAAAAAGCTGCTCCAAGCGCAGGTCTGCATATTTGTGCAGTGTCTGCGCTTTTTTGTTGTGCAAAAAGAAGAACAGGGACGGAGGAAATGATGAACGAGAACAAAGCGCGTTCCCGGCTGGATCAGCGCCGTGCGCCCATTTACGAGGCGCTGGAGCGGTTCCGGCAGATGCGGGTGGTGCCTTTTGACGTGCCCGGCCACAAGCGAGGCCGCGGCAACCCGGAACTGACCGCTTTTCTGGGTCAGCAGTGCGTGGGCGTGGACGTGAACAGTATGAAGCCGCTGGATAACCTTTGCCACCCGGTGTCGGTCATCCGGGAAGCCGAGGAGCTTGCTGCCGATGCCTTTGGCGCAGCACACGCCTTTTTAATGGTGGGCGGCACCACCAGCAGCGTGCAGAGCATGGTACTTACCGCCTGCAAGCGGGGCGATGAGATCATTCTGCCCCGCAACGTGCACCGCAGCGTGCTGAACGCGCTGGTGCTGTGCGGCGCGGTGCCGGTGTATGTGAACCCGGAGGTGGATAAGCGCCTGGGCATCTCGCTGGGCATGAAGCGGGAGCAGGTGGCAAAGGCCATCAAGGAGCACCCCAACGCTGTGGCTGTGCTGGTGAATAACCCCACCTACTACGGCATCTGCTCCGACCTGCGTGCCATCGTAAAAATGGCGCACGACGCCGGTATGCTCTGCCTTGCGGATGAAGCCCACGGCACCCACTTCTACTTTGGCGGCGGCCTGCCGGTTTCTGCCATGGCGGCGGGCGCGGATATGGCCTCGGTCTCCATGCACAAAAGCGGCGGCAGCCTGACCCAGTCCAGCCTGCTGCTCATCGGTCCCAACGTGCACCCGGGCTATGTGCGCCAGATCATCAACCTGACCCAGACTACCTCCGGCAGCTACCTGCTGATGTCCAGTCTGGATATCTCCCGCCGCAATCTGGCGCTGCGGGGACGGCAGGTGTTCCATCAGGTGGCAGACATTGCCGAGTACGCCCGCGAGGAGATCAACGCCGTAGGCGGTTACTACGCCTTTGGCAAGGAGCTGTGCAACGGCGATTCTGTTTTTGACTTTGACACCACCAAGCTCAGCGTCCATACGCTGGATATTGGTCTTGCCGGCATCGAGGTCTACGACATCCTGCGGGACGAGTATGACATTCAGATCGAGTTCGGCGATATCGGCAACATCCTTGCCTACCTGTCCATCGGCGACCGCCCGCAGGAGGTGGAGCGTCTGGTCAGTGCGCTGGCCGAGATCAAGCGCCGCTACCGCACCGATGGCTCGGGTCTGCTGAGTCAGGAATACATCGACCCCGTGGTGGCTGCCAGCCCGCAGGAGGCCTTCTATGCCCCCAAAAAGAGCCTGCCCCTGCGGGAGACCGAGGGCATGGTGTGCAGCGAGTTCGTCATGTGCTATCCCCCGGGCATCCCCATCCTTGCACCCGGCGAGCGCATCACCAAGGAGATCTTGAACTATATCGAGTACGCCAAGGCCAAGGGCTGCAGCATGACCGGCCCGGAGGACCCTGAAATCTTGCACCTGAATGTTCTGGCATAAGGAGGGAAAGAGATGGAATTTTGGTTTTCAGAGTTTCACACCCCGGATGTGAAGCACAGCATTCGTGTGAACAAGCAGCTCTACTCCAAGCAGAGCGATTATCAGCGCATTGATATCTTTGAGACCCCGGAGTTCGGCCGGGTGCTCACGCTGGACGGCAACGTGATGCTGACCGAGCGCGATGAGTTCATCTACGATGAAATGATCGTCCATGTGCCCATGGCGGTGCACAAGGAAGCCAAGGATATTCTGGTCATCGGTGCCGGAGACGGCGGCGTGGTGCGGGAGCTGACCCGCTACGACCGTGTGGAGCGCATCGACCTTGTGGAGATGGACCCGCAGGTGGTGGAGGCCTGCCGCGCTTACCTACCCAGCAATGCCTGCCGTATGGATGACCGTCGGGTGCATATCTATTTTGAGAATGCCTTGAAGTATATCCGCCGCTGCGAGGAGGAGTACGACCTTATCATTGTGGACTCCTCCGACCCCTTCGGCCCCTCTGAGGGTCTGTTCACCCGCGAGTTCTACGGCAGCTGCTTCAATGCCCTGAAAGAGGACGGCATCATGGTCAACCAGCAGGGCAGCCCCTTCTACACCGAGGACGCCAGCGCCATGCAGCGCAGCCACAAGCGCATCGCGTCCACCTTCCCCGTCAGCCGGGTCTATCAGGCACACATTCCGACCTTCGCCGCCGGCTACTGGCTCTTCGGCTTTGCCAGCAAGAAGTACCACCCCATCGACGACCTGGACGCCGACGCATGGAAGGCGCTCAATCTGCGCACCCGCTACTATACCACCCGGCTCCACGTCGGAGCTTTCTATCTGCCGGCATTCCTCGAGGAGATGCTGCGCGAAGTGGAGGAACCCAAATGATCTCACCCAATGTTGAAACCTTTATCGGCTGCGACAGCAGCTACCGCGCCGCCGACATCGTGCTTTACGGCGCACCTTTCGACTCCACCACCAGCTACCGCCCCGGCGCACGGTTCGGCCCGTCGGCCATCCGGCACGAGAGCTTTGGCCTCGAAACTTACAGCCCCTACCAGAACGCCGATTTGACCGACTTCGACATCTTCGACAGCGGCGACCTCGAGCTCTGCTTCGGCTCCAGCGAAGCCGCCCTTGCCGACATCGAGGCCCGGGCGGCAGAGATCCTGCACGACGGCAAGCTTCCGCTCCTGCTGGGCGGTGAGCATCTGGTGACGCTGGGTGCGGTGCGGGCCGTGGCGGAGAAATACCCCGGCCTCCACATCATCCACTTCGACGCCCACGCCGACCTGCGGGACGACTACCTCGGTGCAAAGCTGAGCCACGCCTGTGTGCTGCGCCGCTGCCACGAGATCGTGGGCGACGGCCGCATCCACCAGTTCTGCATCCGCAGCGGCGAGCGGGCCGAGTTCGAGTTTGCGGCCCAGCATACCGAGATGCACAAGTTCGACTTTACCGGCCTTGCCGCGCTCACCGAACAGCTCTGCGCCACCAAGGAGCCGGTCTACCTCACCATCGACCTCGACTGCCTCGACCCCTCCTGCTTCCCCGGCACCGGTACCCCCGAGGCCGGCGGCGTGAGCTTTTTGCAGCTGCTGGACGCCATCCGCACCGTGTCCAAAGCCAACATCGTGGGCGCCGACCTCAATGAGCTGGCCCCCATGCTGGACATCTCCGGCGTCTCCACGGCCACGGCCTGCAAGGTGCTGCGGGAGCTGCTGATCGCCCTCGACAAGGGCTGGCCCGGGTTTCAGGTCTGACAAAAAATAATTTGATATAAAGGAGAAACCATCATGAGCAAAGTTCTGATCATCGGCTGCGGCGGCGTGGCCTCCGTCGCCATCCACAAGTGCTGCCAGGTCCCCGAAGTGTTCACCGACATCTGCATCGCCAGCCGCACCAAGTCCAAGTGCGACAAGCTGGCCGCAGAGCTTGCCCCCAAGACCACCACCAACATCACCACCGCACAGGTAGATGCCGACCATGTGGACGAGGTCATCGCCCTCATCAAGAGCTATCAGCCCGACCTCGTGATGAACATCGCCCTGCCCTATCAGGACCTGACCATCATGGACGCCTGCCTCGCCTGCGGCGTCAACTACATGGACACCGCCAACTACGAGCCGGAGAACACCGACGACCCGGCGTGGCGCGCTGTTTACGAGAAGCGCTGCAAGGAGGCCGGGTTCTCCGCCTACTTCGATTACAGCTGGCAGTGGGCCTACGCCAAGAAGTTCGAGGAGGCCGGCCTGACCGCCCTGCTGGGCAGCGGCTTTGATCCGGGCGTGACCCAAGCTTACTGCGCCTACGCCAAGAAGCACGAGTTCGACACCATCGATACCATCGACATCCTCGACTGCAACGGCGGCGACCACGGCTATGCCTTCGCCACCAACTTCAACCCGGAGATCAACCTGCGCGAAGTGTCCGCCCCCGGCAGCTACTGGGAGAACGGCCACTGGGTCGAGATCCCAGCCATGAGCATCAAGCGGGAGTACAACTTCGACAAGGTGGGCCAGAAAGACATGTACCTGCTCCACCACGAAGAGATCGAGTCCCTCGCCAAGAACATCCCGGAGGCCAAGCGCATCCGCTTCTTCATGACCTTCGGCCAGAGCTACCTTGACCACATGCGCTGCCTCGAAGATGTGGGGATGCTCTCCACCACCCCCATCGAATTCAACGGGCAGGAGATCGTGCCCATCCAGTTCCTCAAGGCCCTTCTGCCTGACCCCGCCAGCCTCGGCCCCCGTACCAAGGGCAAGACCAACATCGGCTGCATCTTCACCGGCAAGAAGGACGGCAAGGAGAAGACCTACTATATTTATAATGTCTGCGACCATCAAGAGTGCTACAAGGAAGTCGGCTCTCAGGCCATCAGCTACACCACCGGCGTGCCCGCCATGTGCGGTGCCCTCATGCTGCTGACCGGCAAGTGGACCACCAAGGGCGTGCACACCGTGGAGGAGTTCGATCCGGATCCCTATCTGGACGCACTGGACAAGTACGGCCTCCCCCGCTCCGAGAGCCACGCCCCGGCTCTGGTGGACTGATGCGGCTGGCTGACACCCGCCCGCCCTTCGCGGGGCTGGCGAAGCTGCCGGAGGAAGCCCTCGCTTCCCTGCCCACCCCCTGCTACCTGCTGGACGAAAGCCAGCTGCGCCGCAACGGCGAGATCCTGCTGGGGGTGCAGCAGCGCACCGGCTGCAAGATCCTGCTGGCGCAGAAGGCGTTCTCGAACTTCGACCTCTACCCGCTGCTGGCCCCGTACCTTGCGGGCACCGAGGCCAGCGGCCTGTACGAGAGCCGCCTCGGCAAGGAGGAGCTGCCGGACAAGGAAAATCATGTCTTCTGTGCCGCGTTCCGGGCTGACGAATTCGACGAGCTGCTGTGCTGCGCCGACCACATCGTCTTCAACTCGCCCCACCAGCTGAAAAAGTTCGGCCCCGCCGCCAAGGCTGCGGGCAAGAGCGTGGGGCTGCGCATCAACCCGGAGTGCTCCACACAGGAGGGCCACGCCATCTATGACCCCTGTGCCCCCGGCAGCCGCCTTGGCACCACCCGCGCCCAGTGGGACGCCGCAGCGGAAAAAGATCCCGCCCTGCTCTCTCTGCTGGACGGGCTGCACTTCCACACCCTCTGCGAGCAGGACTCCGACGCGCTGGCCGCAACGCTGGACGCCGTGGAGGCGCGTTTCGGCGACCTGCTGCCGCAGATGCAGTGGCTGAATTTTGGCGGCGGGCACCACATCACCCGCCCGGATTACGACCTGCCCACGCTGGAGCGCTGCATCACCCGGATGCAGCAGACCTACGGCGTACAGGTCTACTTGGAGCCGGGCGAGGCGTGGGCGCTGAACGCGGGCTATCTCGTGACGACCGTCCTCGACGCGCTGCAGAACGGCGAAACGAGCCTTGCCATCCTCGACATGTCCGCCGCGTGCCACACGCCGGACGTCATCGAGATGCCCTACCGCCCGCCCCTGCTGGGCGCCGGGGAACCGGGCGAAAAAGCTTGCACCATCCGCCTCGGCGGCCCCACCTGCCTTGCCGGGGACGTCGTGGGCGACTACAGCTTCGCCGCCCCCCTCGCAGAGGGTGACAAGCTCATCTTCGGCGATATGGCGATCTATACCACCTGCAAAAACAATACCTTCAACGGAATGCCCCTGCCCCCCATCTGGGCCATGGACGAGACCGGCTCCTGCCGCGAGCTCGTGAAGTTTGGGTATGAGGAGTTTAAGGGGAGACTGGGAAGACTTTGAATAAAAATGGCCGTGTCCGAAGTCTGCATGTGCAGAGACCGGACACGGTCGTTTTTTGCTCTATAGTAAAAAAATGGGATTCGCTGAAAAGCGTTTCCCGTTTTTTCTGTGAAATCCCAACTCCAGTCCTTGCCCACGGGGACGGGGTGTGTTAAACTGGAAGCAAAAGGCGCGGGCAGGGGGAGGCCCCGGCCCGACGCTGTGGAATGAAAAAACTAGGGGAGGAACTGACACGTGAAACATCTCGCTCAAATTGCCCGCCGGGCGGCGGCGCTGGTGCTGGCGGCGGTGCTGGTCTGCACGCTGGTGCCCGCAGCCTTTGCAGAGGAGGAGATCGCCCACCCGACCACCATCGGCGGCGCGGACACCACTCTCGTCCCGGTGGAAGAGGAAAACTGCCTGAGCTGGCTCTTCGGCTCCAAAGATAAGATCACCATGCCCTACCTTAACATAAAGGGCAAGGGTCTGCGCCGGAACGTCACCCTCAACCTCGTGGACTGCCTTGTGGGCATCACTTACACCGAGCTGGGGTCCATCGGCAGCTTCGTCAGCTCCTCGGCGGCGCAGCAGGCGTGGAAGGCACAGGCTGTGGCCATCCATTCCTATCTGCTGTACCAAAAACAGTACGGCTCGTCGGCCAACGCCCTCGTCTACACCCCTGTGGACCAGATCCCCTCTTCGGCGCGAGACGCCCTGCGCAAGGCTATTGAGCCGGTGAAGGACGAGGTGCTGACCTACAACGGCTCGGTCATCGACGCCGTGTGGTCGGCCAGCGCGGGCTATAACACCCAGACCGGCGTTTACGGCACCTGCTCCGGCCTTGATGCGTGGGGCACCGACGTGCCTTATTTGCAGAGCGTGGAAAGCCCCTACGAGGAGCAGTACCACAACCTCATGCGCCGGATCATCGGCAAGGATTACCGCTACACCGAGTACAACGACAGCAAGACCGGCCAGCCCTACGAGAGCGCCGACACCACCCACAAGGATCTCGGCGGCTATGTGCAGTACAACACCTTCGTCTCCAATGGCCGCAGCTACCGCTACATCGGCCAGTTCGTCAGCTCCCGCTACTGCTTCGATTTCTCCACCGACGAAAACGGTACGCCGGTCATGAATTACTACGGCTACGGCCACGGCGTCGGCATGAGCCAGTGCGGCGCGGTGGGCTACGCCAGCGAGCAGGGGATGAATTATAAAAACATCCTCAAGCACTACTACACCGGCGTCTCCATCAGCACCTCCGGCAGCTCGTCCGGCGGGCTGTTCAGTTGGCTCTTTGGGCTGTTCCGCTGAGGAAAACCCCGGAAATTCGAAAGAATTGTAGAAAATCGCTTCTCAAATGGGGCGGAATTTGGTATACTATATTAGTTTGTAGTATCGCGGGCAGTCACACCCCGCAGAGAAGTGGAGAAATCAGACATGCAATTGGAGAAGGAAAAGGAATCGAGACAGGACGCCGAGCGCTGCCGTTTGCTGGCCCAGCGCATTGCGGAAGAGCTGGCTCCGGAGTCGGCGGCTGTGCTGGGGGACGATGAATCCTCCTGCACTGCGCTGCAAAAGGCCCTGCGCAAGGCGGGCGTTCGGGCAAACGAGTGGACGGCTGCGGCGGCCCGGCAGCCCGACCTGCTGGTGGTGGAGGACCCCACCTTCGTGGAACTGCCCGCACAACTGGCCGCGAAGGTGCTGCTGGTCTGCACCGACACCACCGCTCTGGCCAACTGGGCCGAGCAGCTGGCCCAGCGCGGCTACTACCGCGATATGTTCTGGCGCAGCAAGGGCCGCACCCAGCAGTCGGCCCTCTTCCGGGCCGCCCAACCCGGCGCTCTGGCTGTGGTCAAGGGCTACGAGCAGGAACTGGACACCCTGCGGGACCGGATGGTGCGGGCCGAACGGAGCTGCGGCGAACAGGCCGCCCTCATTGAACGGCTCCGCAGCGACCTTGCCCTGAGCCGCAGCCATGAAAAGCAGTTGGAAGAGACCCTCGGCGAGGTCACAGGCTCGACCTTCTGGAAACTGACGTGGCCCGCCCGCTATGTCGTCAGCAAGAGCCGCCAGCTCTGGCACACCCTGCCGCTCTTCGTCTTCCTGCACGAGCTGCGGACCGAGGGTATTTCCGGGATGCGGGAAAAGGCCCGCGCCCGCCGCGAGTA
>ENA-OURZ01003915-OURZ01003915.1-human-gut-metagenome-genome-assembly--contig:-NODE-3915-length-11878-cov-2.165694_pt1 | contig 11878 bp, 9 predicted proteins | sample MGYA00242073_ERZ509195 | MGnify/ENA primary metagenome ERZ509195 (study PRJEB26280, sample SAMEA2338837) | human gut metagenome | biome: human gut; feature: human-associated habitat; material: faeces...
CTCCGAAGAAGTTGTTGCCCGTATAGGGGGCGGCCCAGCAGGCGTCCGTATAGCGCCGCCAGGGGAGGTTGACATGTTCATTGCTCCATTCGTAGGATTTGTCGTCCCACGTATGGCCCACGACGAAGCGCATTTCCCACGGGCGCAGCTTGATGAAGCCGGGATGCAGCTTGTTTTCCTGATGCAGTTTCTTGAATATCTGGTAACGGCGCACCGGGTTGCTGTTGGCGGAGTTGGTTTTCAGTTTTCCCGCCATGGGGCCTGTGGAAAAGACGGAGGCAAGCCCGGTGGCGAGGGGCTGGTAGTCCCGGAAGTCCGCGCTCCTGCCGTCCGCCTTCCAGATGTCGGAAAGGATTTGAAGGCCCTCCGGGGAGTTTTCCGGAATAAGGCCCGCGCCCAGGTAGAGTTCCATCCATGCCGGGTCCTGTAAAAAGGCCTTGATGAAAGCCGTGTCCTGCGGGCTTTTGGAGAAAACGGCCTTCACGTTGTCCGGTCCCGTGACGCGCAGGAGCTCGTGAATGTCCAGCAGGTGGCGGTATTGCTTGTCCTGAAGCAGTTTTTGCTCCGATTTGGTTTGTTCTCCAGCCTTCAGGAGGGAGGAGCGGAGTTCCGTTTGCAGACCGGCAAAGTCGCCCGCGGCTATTTTCTGCGCCAGGGGGGCAGGAAGCTGGCTGGCGGCGGACGGCGCTTCCGTTTCAGGTTCCGTCAGATCCTGCGCCATGCAGACGGGCGCGGCGAGCAGGGCGGTGCAGAGAAGAAGATGTGAAATATTCATGTGGAAAAGCTTGTTTAAGGATAGCAGAAGAAGGGGGGAGGAAGCCAGTGCGTTTTCCGACTTATTACGATGCCGGAACAGTGTTTTTATCATCCGCCGCGAGGCATTTTTCAGCACAAATGGTCGCAGAGCATTTTGACGCCCAGGCCGATGAGAATGAGCCCGGCCCCCGCTTCCAGGTGGAACGTGGGGAAGCGGTGCAGCCGCCGGGTCAGGAAGAAGCCTGCCGCCGTGCACAGGAAGGTGGTGAAGCCGATGACGGCGGCGGGGAAAAGTACGGCGTGGAGGGTGGGGGATGCGCCGCACTGGGCGGAGGAGAGGTAGATGCTGACGCCCGCCACCAGGGCGTCTATGCTGGTGGCAATCCCCACGGCCAGGAGGGTGGGCAGCGTCAGGCTGGTGACATGGGGCATGTGCTCCTCTTCATCACGGTGGTTCCAGCCTTCCCTGATGACGTTGATTCCCAGAAAGGTGAACACGGCAAAGCCCAGCCAGTGGTCCCAGGCGGCAATGTACTGGTGGACGGAACCCGTAAGCAGGAAACCCAGCACGGGCATCAGGAATTGTCCCGCCCCGGTGGACACGGAAAGCTTGATGCCGTTGACCAGACGTTTTTGCTTAATGAGCAAGCCGTAGGTGAACGCCACGACAAAGGCGTCTACGGACAGGGCGAAAGCCAGGAATAACAAGTCGGCAAGCGGCATGCTCATTGCGGAGAGGCACTCTAGGACATCCCCGGGAAAAAGCAATTTTTTTGTTCCCCGCGGTTTTTTCCGGGTTCCGGGTGCATGGGAGAGAGAAGAATCGGCACGTTCCCCATGAGGGACTGCCCAAATGCATGGAAGTCTGTTGTAGAGAGACTTTTCCGTTTTTCGTCAGGAGATTCGCCTATGCAATATTACTCTTTTCAAATGCAAAAACTGCTGAATAACAGCCTTTGCGTGATCGGGGGATCAGTTAATTTGGCGTTGGCGGTTTCTTTTACGCCCAGGTGCAGTAATTCAACGGAATAGCGATTGTCATGAAGAAGATAATGAGAATGGGAAAATTCGTGGTGTTCTCTGTTTTTAGAATTTCCCCTTGATAGATAAAAATTTTGTTTATTCATTAATTTACTCAACGTCAATATTTTAGATTACTTGCATATTTTCTTGCTTAAGAAAATGAATGAGACGGTAAAAAGTAATGCAGCAATAGATGAAAATATAATAGAAAATGTGCTATGGAACCATTCATCAAAACACAGTTCTCTAAGTCCGGAACATACACATAATACGTTGAAGATAGCTACACTAACGAGAATAAATTTCATTTTCAAAGGGTATTAAGCGAAGTAATTTAATCCTGAGGAGTGAAATTCTCAAGCATAAAGGACTGAAAATGTTTCTGCAGGAGCCGTAAATTTCCCCTAATGATATTCCCGGTGCTACGGCTCCATAAACTGAATGCTGGAAGAGGGACATTTCTTCCGTCCGTCATGCGGTGAAGAAGAAAGGAGAGGATTACTTGCAGTATTTTTTCATGTAGGGCAGCACGGCGTTTGCCCAGATGGCATAACCCTTTTCCGTAAAGTGCAGGTTGTCCCTGCTGATGCCGGGCAGGAGCTTGCCTGCGGGGTCCAGAAAGCGCTTGTTGATATTGGCGTAGGTGGTGCGGGGCAGTTTGCACTGGGCCAGGACGGCATTGATTTTGTCATTGTGCTGGCGCAGCTTGTCCTGCGGCCCCGTGCCGCGGGGGAAAATGCCCAGCAGCAGAACGTGGGTGTCCGGGAACCTAACCAGCAGATGCTCCACGGCGCCCAGAATGCCCATGGCCGTTTTTTCCGGAGCTTCCCCAGCCTTGAAATGGCCGGTGTTATTAGTGCCGATCATGACGATGCAGAGTTTGGGTTCCGTCTGGGCCGGTATGCCGGAATCCGTGATGCGGTAAATCAGGTTGGTGGTCTGGTCTCCGGAAATGCCGAAGTTGCAGGGATGGTAGGGTTTGAATTCCTTTTCCCATACTTGTTTTCCTTCTCTTTTCCAGTAGTCCGTGATGGAGTCTCCCAGGAAAAGGACGCCGCAGGGATTGTTTTTCACCTGTTCCACCTGCTGTTCATACTGCTGCCTCCACCATTGGGGCTGTTCCCGCGGCAACGGGAGCAGGGGGGACGGCAGGTCGGCCGCCGTCGCCATGGAGAGGGAGGCCAGGAGGGAGAACGCAATTGCATGCAAGGTTTTCATTTACTTTCATAGTATACGCATGTTTTTTTTAAACGTTACATGAAAGTTGTGGTCTTTTTCCGCTTCTGCTGTGCGCTGGCAGCTCTTGCGCCGGGGCGTTCCCCCTTGCCAGATTCCGGGGGGTGGTGTAGCTTGTGACGGTATGAGTGAGGTATCCCTGCAGCATGGAATGGCGCGCCAGATGGCCGCCTCCCAGTCCATGCAGGCCGGGATGCAGATTCTCCAGGCCTCCGCTCTGGAATTGAAGCAGCTTCTCCGCCACGCGCTGGAGACCAATCCCATGCTTGAGGAATTGCCGGACGCTTCTCCGGAAGCTCTGGAGGACGGTCCGGACGGAGACGCCTGGAATGAGCGGGAGGACGGCTGGAACGAGTTTACGCCGGAAGGCCGCCCATCCGCGGAGGCCGCCGCACGCCGCGATTTCATGTATGAGTCCGTGGTGGCTCCGGAGTCCCTGAAAACCCATTTGATGGACCAAGCACAGCATTCCGCGCTGACCGGGCGCGCCCGGGACGCCCTGTTCCTGCTGATTGACGCCCTGGACGACCGTGGCTTCCTGACGGAGTCCCCGGAGGAGCTGGAGGAACGGGAGTGCTTCAGTATGCGGGATATGCAGGAGGCCCTGGCCGTACTGAGGGGGATGGACCCTCCCGGCGTGGGGGCGGTGGATTTGAGGGATTCCCTGCTAATTCAGCTTGAGCAGCGCGGCCTGAAGCGTTCGCTTGCCTTCCGCCTGGTCAAACGCTGCTGGCGGGAGCTGGCGGCGCACAAGTATGAGGAGGCCGCGCGCTTGCTGGACGTGGAGCCGGAAGCCGTGGCGGAGGCTCTGGAAGTGATCCGCAGCCTGACGCCGGATCCCGGCTGCGCCTATGCTCCCGGCGGCAATCCCCATCTGCTTCCTGACGTCGTCGTGGAGGAAGGGCCTTCCGGGGTTCTGGATGTAGTCCTCACTTCCGAGTACCTGCCGCGCCTGTCCATGAATGAACGGTACATGGAGCTGATGGCGGAGAGCTCCGGCAGCCGGGAGCTCCGGCAGTACCTCCGCAAGGCCTTCCGGGAAGGGCAGGAGCTGCTGCGCGCCCTGGACATGAGGCAGGAGACCGTGCTGCGCCTGGCCCGCGCCATTGTGCGGCGGCAGAAGGATTTTTTCAGGTTCGGCCCGTCCCGGCTGAAGGCCATGGGCATGGAGGAGGTGGCGGAGGAAATGGGCGTGCATGTCTCCACGGTTTCCCGTGCGTGCCGGGACAAGTACCTGTTGTGCAAGTGGGGAATGAAGGAGCTGAGGGCCTTTTTCAGCGCGGGCGTTCCGGCTGAGGGGGGCGCTTCCCCGGACGGAGCGGGCGCGGAGGCCGTGGCGTCCGGCGCCGTTCAGGAGCTGATGCGGCGGTTGATTGCAGAGGAAGATTCTTCCAAACCCCTCAGTGACGCCAGGCTGACCGCCGCGCTGCAGGAGCAGGGGGTGAACATCGCCCGCCGCACGGTGGCGAAGTACCGGGAGCAGATGAAGATTCTGCCCGCCTCCCTGCGCCGGGGGATATGACAGTCCACTATATTTTTTTAATGGTTTATTGATAGTTTATTATCAATAATTTATGTCTTGTTCTGCGGGAATGCTTTCCCTGTTTTTATTTCCGGCGGAAGAGGCGGTTGACTGATGCGGCTTTGGTGCTATAGTCCCCGCTTTATCGTGATGCGTACATTTACCTGGCCTATTGCCCTGCTGCTGGCGGGGCTTCTTTTTCAGACGGTGGCGTTTGCCGTTCTGAATACGGTGGTTCCGCTGTGGATGGAACAGTCTGACGCCGCCACCTGGGAGGCCGGGCTGGTGGGGGCTTTTTTCTTTCTGGGGAACCTGGCGGGCACGCTGATGGCCGGCGGGGTGATCCGCAAGGCCGGGTTCAAGGGTAGCTACCAGTACGCGTGCATGTTATGCGCGGCGTCCACGCTGCTGCTGCTTGTGTTTCCCGGCGCGCTGGCCTGGAGCGGCCTCCGGCTGCTGACGGGGATAAGCTGCGCCCTGGTCTGGGTGGTGGTGGAAAGCGCCCTGCTGAGGGCCGGAACGCTGAAAACCCGCGGCATTCTTCTGGCCTCCTACCTGGTGGTTTATTATCTGGGAACGGTGCTGGGCCAGCTCCTCCTGGGCTGGTTCCCCAGCGACATGTCCCTGGTGGTGACGGAGGTGTGCCTTCTGTCCGCAGTGGGCATGATTCCCCTGCTGTTTGCCCGCCTGGAGTCTGATTCCGCGGGCGCCCTGTCCTCCGTGCATGTGGAGGTACGGACGCTGCTGAAACGCCGCAGCGTGTTTCTGGGCGTGGTGGGGTGCGTTATTTCCGGCGTGGTGCTGGGAACGATTTATTGCCTGATGCCCCTGTTCCTGAAACACCAGGGCATGAACCACTCCTCCGTGGGGTACTGGATGGCCCTGCTGATTGCCGCGGCCATTCTGGGCCAGTGGCCCATGGGACGGCTGGCGGACAAGTACGGGCGCGCCTTCGTCATGAAATGCCAGTCCCTGCTGGTGGTGGCCGCCTGTGCCGGACTGGTGCTGAAAGGCGGCCTGATGGCCCCCTCCCTGATCGCGCTGGGGCTGGCGGGTTTCTCCCTGTACCCCGTCGCCATGGCCTGGGGGTGTGAAGAGGCCTCACGGGATGAGCTGGTGACCATGAACCAGCTTCTGCTGCTGAGCTACTCCATTGGCACGCTGGCCGGGCCTTCCCTGACCTCCTTCCTGATGCAGCGGTATTCCGACAACTGGATGCCGATGGTCATTGCGCTGGTGGCGCTCTCCTTCATGCCCGTGCTGATGCTGGGCGGCGGCCACGGAAGAAGAAAGCTGTCCCGGTAAAAGAAGAGGGGGAGAAAGAGGCGTCAGGGTTTTTTCTGGTCCGCCGCGGCGTTTTTCTCCGGTTTGGGCACGTCATTGTCCGCCACCTGGTGAATCATGTCCGTCAGGGCGTGCACATAGTCCTCCGTATGGGAATCCGTAATGGCGTACTTGCACAGGCATGAGACCGTGGGGATGCCCAGCGCCGCGTAATGGCGGTCATTGCCCGCAATGGCGGAGGGCTCCCGGTGGAAGGTGGGGGGAGCCTGCTCCCAGGATTTGGTGAAGGGAGTGGCGCACTGGCCCGCGAATTCCTTGCCGCGGAGCGTGGTCATGAACAGCACGGCTTCCTGCGGGGATTCCGGTTCCGGCTGTTTCTGCTCCGCAGCGGCGGCCAGTTCCTGCGGTTCCAGGTTGATCATGCCCAGGATGTTGGCCGCGCCGATGCTGCCGCTCAGGGTTTTGGCGTGGACGGAGGCTCCTGAAGAGGCGGATGCGGGTTCCGCTCCGTTCGCATACGCGACGAAGTAAATGTTGTGGTTGGTGGGAATGTCCTTGAGGCCCCTGGCCGTTTCCAGCAGCAGGGCCGCTCCGCTGCCGTTGTTGAGCCGTTCGCTGGAATCGTAATTGGCCCCCACCACGATGCTCTGGTTGTTGGAATACAGTCCGGGCTTGTAAACCAGGACGTTGTAGATGGCAGTCCCCTTTTTCACATCCCCTCCGGAAACGGGCTGCAAGGTGACGGCATAACCCATGTCCGAGAAGCTTCCGGCGATGTATTTGGCGGCGGCTTCCATGGATTTGGGCTGCCGGGCGTTTCTGGGCCCGATGTCTTTTTGCAGGACTTCCGTATGCTTTTCCATGCGCGCGCCCAGGCTCCGCGGCGTATCCGGGCTGCCGGAGGAGGAAGCGGGAAGGAGGGTGCAGGAGGAGAGGCCGGAGGCCAGCAGCAGGAATCCGGCGGTCAGGGCGGCGTGTTTGTGAATGCGGGTCATGTCTTACAGGGTTTCAACGTAATGCAGTTCACGGGCAATCTGAGCGGCCAGGGGAATTTTCAGATGGTCCGGCAGGACGCTCCACGTATAGGTTTCCACCTCCAGGTGGGGGTTCAGGCCCGGATGGCTGCGGAGGAAGGCGTGCGTTTTCAGGATGAAATCCTCCGTGCCCCGCAGGGGCGGTTCCGGGGAGGCGTACAGGGGAATGTGGTAATGAATGCGCCATTGGGAATCCCGCGTTTCTTCCGCGTAGTCCCGCCCGTAGGCCAGGGCGTTCGGCAGGTCCGGGAAAAGCATGGTTCTGCCCCGGTGGAGGATGCTGGTCTGGTGGAAATAAACGCCGTCGTCAAACTGGCGGAGGCGTTCCAGGTCTCCCTCCCCGCGTATGCGGCATTCCAGGGCGTTGGAGAACTGCACCTTGCAGAGGGAGATGTTGTTTTCCTCCCAGGCGGAGAGGGTGTCTGCCGGTTCCTCCCGCAGGATGGCGAAGTGGCAGGTGTCAAACGTTAGCCCCAGGTGGCGTTCAATGAGTTCGGGGCGGCGGGAGTGGTTGCGCAGGCCGTTGAAAAAGCGGATGGCGCCCTCCGTATCGTGGAAATGGCCGAAGGGCTCCGGCTCCAGCCCAAGCTGCATCAGGCGTCCGGTCTGCCTGCTCAGCACGTCCAGGAATCCGCTCATGGCGTCCAGACGGGAGAACATGCGCTCCTCCTCCGCATGGAACCAGCTGTGGGAGGCGGGGAGCGTGCTGACGGTCAGCCTGTCTGCGTTTTCATCCCCGATGCGGGCCAGGATGCGGAAGAGGTTGCAGGTGTATTCAAAACGTTCCGGCGTGGTCCAGTCCGGCTGGAAAACGTGTTCCTTCACCCGCTGGCCGTGAAAGTTCCCGTAGGGAAAGCCGTTGAGGGTTTCCACGCGCGCGTCGTGTTCGTCCAGCCATGATTTCAAGGCTTCCACGGCGTGCGGCGTTTCCAGCAGTTCCGCTGCCGCCCTGGCGGACAGGCGCAGGCCGATGCCCAGGGGGCGGTCCTTCAGGGGGGAATTCAGTGCGGCCAGTTCCTGCCGGATGCGGGGAACGTGGGTCTGGAGGGCTTCCCGGGTTTCCGCCCAGGATTCGGCGGGATGGATGTTGGTGCAGTAGGAAAGCATGGCGGGGCAGTATGTGCTGGTTTGGGGAACGGCGTTCCACTCCGGGGGAAAATAGTGGAAGATGCGTGCGCATGGGGCGTTCCTCAAGCCTACATACGGTTCCGCAGTGAGGAAAAATTTCATGGAATTGCGGCTTTTGGCGTCATCCGGAAGCGTCCTTTCCGGCGGAAAGAATGGCTTTGAAAAGGCTCCGGATATATGGTAGTATCTTTCCGTAATGCGTCCGTTCTTCTTTCTCCTTCTTGGTGTTCTGTTCCACGGGAACGTCCTGCGCGCGGCGGAGGAATCAACGGCCTGGAAATCCTCCCTGATCCGGTTCAGCCGTCCGGCGGAATGGAAGGAGACGCGGCCCCAGAAGGGAACCGGGGACAACTCCTGGGCGAAGGACGCCACGCCGATCGGCAACGGAAGAATAGGAGCGCTCATTTACGGAGGCGTGGAAAAGGACCGCCTGGAGCTGACGGAAATCAGCATGTGGTCCGGAGGTTTTTGCAGTGCGGAAGTCAAGGACAAGGGGCCGGATTCCGTCAAATTCGGATCCTACCAGCCGTTCGGCACGCTGGAAATCACGTATCCGGCAGCAGAGAACGTGCAGGATTATAAAAGGACGCTGGATGTGGCGGAGGCGCTGGCCTCCGTGTCCTACAACTCCGGGGGAGTCCGTTACCGGAGGGAGTATTTCGCCAGCGTTCCGCACCAGGTGGTTTCCATGACGGTGCAGGGGGACAGGCCCCGTTCCGTGGAAGCCTCCTTCCGCCTGGCGACCTTGCATCCTCAGGACAGGATTACGGCCACGGCCGGAGGGGGCAGGGGAATGATTCTGATGCAGGGTTCCCTGAAAAACGGATTGACCTATGAGGCACGCATTGCCGTTCTTCCCAGGGGTGGAAGTGTCACGGCTGACGGCGGCTCCATCACCGTCCGGCAGGCTGATTCCTGCCGCGTGCTGGTTTCTCTGGCTACGGATTACGTGCTGGACGCTTCCCGGAACTGGAAGGGGGAGCCGCCCCGCAAGAGGAATGAAGCCGTTCTGGCCCGTGCGCTCAAGGCGGCTCCGGAGCAGCTGAAAGCCGCCCACCGGGGCGCCTACGGCAAGCTTTACCACCGCGTTTCCCTGGACCTGGGAGAGACGGAGGACGCCACGGCGGAACTCCCCGTCAACGAGAGGCTGAAGAGGTACAGGCAGGCGGTGGACGCCGGAAGGGACGCCCGTGATCCCGATCTGGAGGAACTGGTGTTCAACTTCGGCCGCTACGTCATCCTTTCCTCCTCCCAGCCGGGGAATCTGCCCGCCAACCTCCAGGGCCTGTGGAATTACAGCCTGATTCCGCCGTGGGATTCCGACTACCACAATAATATCAACATCCAGATGTGCTACTGGGGAGTGCTCCCCTCCAACCTGGCGGAATGTTATGACCCGCTGGTGGATTACATCCGGGAAATGGCGCCCGCCGCGCGTAAAATCACCCGGGAGGAGAAAGAGTTCAGGACGGCTGGCGGCAAGCCCGCTCCGGGCTGGACGTCCAGGACGGCCCAGAACATTTACGGGGGCCAGGGATTTAAATGGAACAAGCCCGCTTCCGCGTGGTACGCCCTGCATCTGTGGGAACGCTACCTGTTCACGATGGACAGGGAGTATCTGAAAACGACGGCTTACCCGATGATGAAGGAAATCTGCCGTTTCTGGGAAAGCCAGCTCAAGCCCCTGCACGCGGGAGGAAGCAATTTCCGGACGGAGGACAGGAAGGTGACGCCGGAAATAATCTCCCGGGAGTTGAAGGACGTGAAGGAAGGAACGCTGGTGGCTCCGATGGGCTGGTCCCCGGAACACGGCCCCAGGGAGGACGGCTGCGCGCATGACCAGCAGATCGTGTGGGAATTGTTCAATGATACCGTACAGGCCGCGGAAACCCTGGGCGTGGACGCCGCCTGGAGAAAGGAACTGACCGCCAAGAGAGACCTTCTGGCCGGTCCCAGGGTGGGGGAGGACGGCCTGCTGCTGGAATGGATGATCGCCCGCAAGCCGGGCGGCTCCTGGGACCCGCGCCACCGGCACACCTCCCACCTGTTTGCCGTTTATCCCGGCAGCCGGATCAACCCGGAAAAGACGCCGGAATGGGCGGAAGCCGCCCGCAAATCCCTGCTGGCGCGCGGAACCACGGGGGATTCCCGCCGTTCCTGGACCTGGGCGTGGCGCGCCAGCCTCTGGGCGCGTTTTCTGGACGGGGAAAAGGCTTATGAGATGATTCGGGGCATGATGCGCCACAGCATGATGGACAGCCTGTTCACCACGCATCCGCCCATGCAGGTGGACGGGACCATGGGCATCGTGGCCGGTTTTGCTGAAATGCTGCTCCAGTCCCGCACCGGCCGCCTGCATCTTCTGCCGGCCCTGCCGGAAGCCTGGAAAAACGGGAGCGTGCGCGGACTGAAAGCCCGCGGCAACATTACCGTGGACATGGACTGGAAGGACGGCAGGGTAACGCAGTTCCGCCTTTCCTCCCCGATGGCGCAATCCGTCCGGGTGGCCGCCAATGGCACGGAAAAGACGTATGAACTGACGCCGGAGACGCCCGTCAGGGGCAGTTGAGGAATCTTCAGAACGGTTCAGGACCGATGTCTCTCACGCAGTTACAGCTGTTTTTCAGCAGGTACAGCCTTGTTTCTGTTGTAATGCGCCCCATTTGCCAAGGGAGTAATGCGCCCGCTGATGCCCGGATGAACAAAAGGGCTTGTGCCTGCAACGGGAAGTCGGGGCACGGAATGAGTTTTTGACATTTCCGCAGGCGGATATTAAAATTAGTAGAATGGAAGATGCGCCTTTGAATACGGATTTTATCAATTTAACGGCGGACAATCTGGCCAGTGAACATTTATGCTGCATTATCCGCAGCCGGGCCCCCCATCCGGGCGTTGAAGCAAAGCGGCAATGGCTTTCCGGCCGGATCAGGGAAGGCCACGTCTTTAGAAAGTTAAATGCCAAGGGAGTGGTTTTTATTGAATATGCCCCTCTGGAGACGGCCTGGGTTCCCATCCTTGGGGACAACTATTATATATATTGCTTGTGGGTTTCCGGCAGCTACAAGGGGAAAGGGTATGGAAAATTGCTGATGGAATATTGTCTGGCTGATGCCAGGGAAAAGGGCAAATCCGGTGTTTGCATGCTCGGAGCTGAAAAACAAAAAGCCTGGCTTGCCGATCAATCCTTCGCGAAGAAGTTCGGCTTTGAGGCGGTGGATGCTGCCAGCCATGGCTATGAACTGCTTGCTCTTTCCTTTGACGGCACAACGCCGAGGTTTGCGCCGAATGCCAAAAAGGGGAGAATTGAGAGCCGGGAGCTGACAATTTATTATGATATGCAATGCCCCTTTGTGCATCAAAACATTGAGATCATAAAACGGTACTGTGGAGAGAACGATGTTCCGGTATCTCTCATCAGGGTGGATACGCTGCAAAAAGCAAAGGAATTGCCCTGCGTCTTCAATAACTGGGGCGTGTTTTACAAGGGGAATTTTGAAACGGTGAATTTGTTATTGGACATTGCCAATCTAAAGAGAATCCTCAGGAAATGAGTTGAGTCGGCGCTTTCATAAATTATTCAGGCTGTGTGGTTGTACCTTCCGGGTGCAAGGCATTCTTCCTTTCCTGCCTTTTTCACTAACAGCAGGCAGGGAACCAATGCTTATTGCGGGTTTTCATGCTCCGTCTTTATGAACGTGAGCGCCCGTTCCATCAAGGAACAGGGGGGCTGCCAATGGAACAGCCTGCTTCCTTTTGCCCCTGCAACCGCTGTTCACGCCAATAAAAAACAGGCACGCCTTGCAGCGGCCTGTTTTCTGAACGGGAAATCCGCTCCGGCCTGGAAGCCCGCTGTAAAGGCGGAAAAGCTCCAGGCCGGATGGGGAATGAGTTTTTT
>ENA-OURZ01003916-OURZ01003916.1-human-gut-metagenome-genome-assembly--contig:-NODE-3916-length-11877-cov-3.758755_pt1 | contig 11877 bp, 9 predicted proteins | sample MGYA00242073_ERZ509195 | MGnify/ENA primary metagenome ERZ509195 (study PRJEB26280, sample SAMEA2338837) | human gut metagenome | biome: human gut; feature: human-associated habitat; material: faeces...
GAAGAAAACGCCGCCAATCAGGCAAATCCAGGCATAGGCTAGGGGAAGCATCTGGGTGGTGAATGATGCAGTATTGAACAACTGGTTCAGTGTGTTGCAGATAGAAACACCGAAGATCGGAACGAAAATAAACTTGGCGAGAGCGAAATTCACCCAGAAGTTAATAAAGTACAGGACTGCGTTGATGGCAATGCCAAGCAGAAAACCTTTGATTTCATCTTTCATGATTACATCTCCTGTGCGAGTGCGGCGATACGAGACCGGTAGATGTTTTGCAGCTTGACCTCGCCATAGAAGTCGCTACCGCGGAATACCTCGCTGAGGCGGCGCATACCATTGTTGGAGCCGGAATATGCCGCCATATCGACCTGCGCCTCATAGTCACCGTCAATGATGGCGATACAATCCTCGCCGATACGCTGGAGGGCAAGGCGCATCATCTCAATGTCGAGGTTCTGGGCCTCTGTGATATAGACAGCGCAGTTCATGCCGGTGGTATCAAAGCCGCGGATATCAGAGAAGGGGAGGAGCTGGATCTTATTTTCGTTGAGCATACGCTCCAGCATCATCTTGTCGCCGAGCTTTGCGCCGAGCATATTGCCAATCTGGCTGTCCAGTAGCTTCTCATCGCGGGTGCCGGGGTAGAAGCCAAGCTTGGCAGCACCGGTGGTGGCGCAGGGGTTAGTGAACACGATGATTTTATCGATCTTGTGGGATTCCAGCAGCTTGAACATATAGGCCATGGCGATATAGCTCTTGCCTGTCCCGGCGGGACCGTGGAGCATCGTGATCTTATTATTGGCGAGGCTGTCGAAGGCAAGCTTTTGGTAGACATCGCCGTTTTTAGCCTTGACGGTATCAAACATCATGGTCTTGAAGCTCTTGTAATCGACTTTGACATGTGTTTCTCCCGTCCAGCGGAACATATCGGTGACATTACTGTCCTTGTCATAAAGGATGATGTACTGATTGGGGAGCAAATCATAGATATTGGCTGTTGGATTCTCGTACAGGGCGGCATGCTCTGCATCATCGAGAACTGTAACTTCGGGATGCTTCCTTTTCTTCCGATTCCTTCTGCTTCGATAACCGGAATAAATTCTTTCAGTTCTGCATGCTCGCCCTTGATATCAGCAAGATCATCGAAATCTTTACCCATCATCTTAGCAACCAGCATAACTCTTGGAAGGTCTTTTGTTGTATATTCTCCAACCAGTTCACCATTTCTGAGAACAGTGATACGGTCACAGACTGCATATACCTGCTCCAGGAAATGTGTAACGAAGATAATTCCAACTCCCTGAGCTTTCAAACGATTCATTAATACGAATAATTTTTCTACTTCATCATCATCCAGAGAAGATGTAGGCTCATCAAGAATCAGTACACGACAGTTCATATCAACCGCACGTGCGATAGCAATCATCTGCTGTTTAGCAAGTGAACACTCTTCCAGTTTGTCTGTAGCTTTTGCATCAATCTGCAGATCCTTTAACAGCTCTGTAGATTTCTTGTTCATTGTCTTCCAGTCGATAAGGCCTGCTTTTCTTGGTTCACGTCCGATAAACAGATTTTCTGCAACTGTAAGGTTCGGACAAAGGTTGACTTCCTGATATACAGTACTGATTCCATTGTCCTGCGCATCCTGTGGAGATCTGTTAACGATTGGTGCGTCTTTTCCTTCCATTTTAATCTCTCCAGACTCAAATGGATGCACACCGGTAAGTACTTTGATCAAAGTAGACTTTCCTGCACCATTTTCTCCCATCAGAGCGTGGATTTCTCCTTTACGGAGAGTAAAATCAACATGTTGTAAGGCTTTGACACCTGGAAACGTCTTTGAGATATCTCTCATTGTTAATACAACATTATTTTCCATTTCTAATGTTCACCCGCTTTCTTTAATATCCAAAAGGGCATAGAAAGCGCGGCAGCATATCCGGCTTTTCATTCCGTTTATTCCGCCGCGCCATTTCACCTCTTTTTTATGTTACTATAAGTTCTGCCTGTTTTTAGTATGCACGTTTGTCAAGAATTTCCTGTGTAATCTTTGTTACATCATAATCTTTATCATCAACTTTCACACTCTTAACAGTGTCATCATATGCGAACATTTCTTCCTCTACATATGCTTTCTTTTCAACATCTTTGCCATCTTCCAGCTTCTTGATGATTTCTTCTACACGTGGTCCGTGTAATGGGTTACACTCTGTATCGCAGATGATCTTTCCAGATAATGTATCTGTCAGACCAGCGTTTGTTGTATCGAATGACATTACAAGGATGTCTCCATCCGGTCCTACTGTCTTACCAGCAGCTTCGATTGCATCGATTGCTCCGAATGCTTCGTTATCATTCTCACAGTAAACTACGTTGATGTTATCATGCTGTTTCAGCATAGACTCCATAACTTCCTGTCCTTTAGCCTGTGTGAATTCACCTGTCTGCTGTGCTACGATGTTCCATCCATATTCTTTAGCAGCTTCTTCAAGACCTTCTGTACGTCCGATCTGAGCTGAAGCTCCGATTGTTCCCTGAATGTGAGCGATGTTAACTTCTTTCATTCCCTTAGCTTCTGCATAAGCGTTCAGCCATTCGCAAGCTTTCTGGCCTTCCATCTTGAAGTTAGATCCTACCCAGGCTGTGTAAAGGCTATCATCAGATACATCGATCATACGGTCAACGATGATTACCGGGATATCAGCATCTTTTGCTTCTTTCAAAACTGTGTCCCATCCTGTCTCTGTTACAGGTGCAAGTACGATGTAGTCAACATCCTGCTGGATGAAGTTACGGATTGCTGTGATCTGATTCTCCTGTTTCTGCTGAGCATCGTCAAAGATCAGTTTGTATCCGTTCTTTTCGCTGAATGTGCTCTTCATTGATTCAGAGTTTGCTGTACGCCAGTCAGATTCAGCACCTACCTGTGAGAAACCAATTGTAATTTCATCACTTGAGCTTGATTTCGAGCTGTCAGACTTGCTGTCCCCACCTTTATTTCCGCATCCAACTGCTAATGATGCTACCATTGTAGCTGCCAGTAACGCTGTAATCACTTTTCTTTTCATTTTCATATCCTCCTCGGTTTTTCGATTTTCTTTGATTGTCCGTCTGTCAATCACTTGTTGACTATATATTACTGAATTTCGGACAAACAATAAACAGAAGATTCTTCTGAATTTTTAGAATTTCTTTTGAATCGTTTCACAAAAGTTGGTTTTTTTACGAAAAAGGTTGGTTTTTTTGTGCTGCCATAGTAACCGTCGCTTTTGTACCATCATTTTCCACACTTTCCAGAGTTACTCCGTACCGTTCTCCGTAATAATAACGAATTCTCCGGTTTACATTTCCAATCCCAAATCCATCAATACTTTTATCTCCTTTTTCTTTTCCAATACTTTCCTGAAGTTTTTCTAACACTTCTTTCGTCATACCTTTTCCATCATCTGTGACTGTAAATATCATATTTTCACCGTCCAGCCTTCCGGTGATCTTTATCATTCCGCCACCACGTTTATTTTTCAGGCCATGGTAGAGAGCATTTTCCACTAATGGCTGCAAAGTCAGCTTAGGGATCATGAATTCTCCCATATTTTCCTCCATATCGATTTCATAACTCATAATATCCTGATATCTGAACTGTTGGATCTTCAGATAACTTTCTATATGTGACCGTTCTTCCCGTACTGTAATAAAATCCCGGCCTTTACTTAATGTTGTACGGAAGAAGTCTGAAAGTGCCGTAACCATTGACACAACTTCATCCTTACGGTTTTCTTCCGCCAGCCATACAATTGCATCCAGTGTGTTATACAGAAAATGAGGATTAATCTGCGCCTGCAAAAGTTTTGTTTCTGCAATGCGTAAATTTTTTTGCTGCTGCTTGATATCTTCAACCAATCCACCAATTTCCTGAGTCATATCATTAAAACTTCTGGTAAGCACTGCAATCTCATCTGTATTCGATTCCTTCGTCTGTACCGTAAAATCTCCTTCTGCCACCTGTTGTGTCATCCGGCATAATTTCTGTATTGGCTTTGTCACGCTTTTTGCCGCCTTCATTGTCAAAAACAAGGCTAACACGATCGCCGCTACGGATATCCAGATACATATAACAAACGTTCTTGTATTTCTTGCATCCAGTTCTGCTTTTACATTCGTATAATTGGTAGTCTCTACATATATATAGTCCTGTATTCCTTTCTGGATCAATGATGTCAGCATATAAATATTTTCATTCAGGTAGTTCATTTTATCTTCATATGCTCCACCCGAATCAATAGCTGTCTCCAGTTCTTTTACACAGCCTTTCAAAGACTTCAAGCTGTTTTTCAATCGTTTGATCTGATTTCTGTTGCTGTCCACGGTTGCCATGTAAGATAACTTATCACAGGTTTCTTCAAGCTCGTCAATATATTTATAAGGATTGACCGTCAAAATACCATTTACAGTTGTCTCTCCGTCACCAAGTTCTTCCATATCTCTTTTTCCGATAACAGCCAGATACATACTGTAATCCATACGTTCTTTAAAATCTCTTGCATACATATTGGCATACGAGACACTTTTTGTGATCTGTGCATATGCCGAAGTCGCATTTGTCAGCGAGGCCAGAAGATACGTCATTACCAGTATCATAGGAATAAATACAGCAAGAGAAATTCCTGCCAGTCTCTGATTTAACGAGACATTCCTGCGAATCTTTTTCATCCTTTACTCCTTTCCTCGTGCTCTAAATTCCTTCGGTGTACAATTTTGCGTTTTCTTAAATATATAACTGAAATAATGCGGATCCTTATATCCTACTTCATAGCCGATTTCCGAGGTCTTCATTGATGAACACATCAAAAGTTCTTTTGCCCTGTCCATTCGTATCTCTGTAAGATATTCCACAAATGTCTTTCCCATCTCTTTGCTGAAAATAGAACTGAAATAGCTTGGGCTCATCCCTACTTCTGCTGCTATCGTATTCAGGGAAATCTCATCCGACATATATGTTTTTCTGATCTGATCTTTAGCAATTTCTATAATATCCGAATAACGTCTTCCGCTTATTGTGTCACGTACTCCAATAATCTTTTTCAAAAGCATTCTTATATAATTTTTAATTTCTTCCAATGTCTGACTCGTCTTCATACTATTCTTTAATTCTTCTGACTGAGCTTGCATTTCCCCTTCTATTCCCTCAATCTTTTCACAGAAAGACATCATGACTATATATGCGTCCATAATTATATACTGACGCATTAATACAGATTTCAGATTTTCCTCCGGTAATTCATTTATATACACATCTACAAACTCATCTATCTCGTCTTCTGCCCCATTATTCAAGAATTTTTCCAACATGGTCCTGGTCTTTTCTATCTCTCCGAAGCTCGTAATTTCTATGTCATCCAGAGTATCTACATTCTGAGCCATCCGGATATCTTCTACGGATATGATCCGGTTAAGCTCCATTGTAAATCTCGCCGCCAATGCACGTTCTGCCTCCCTGAACGATTCTTCGAGCTCCCTGAGTCTGGCTACCGGCTGTCCAATTCCTCCAAAATAAGCAATTGTCGAATAATTCTTCATAATTTCTTCCAGATCTTTTGACAGCTCTTTTACTCTTTCTGACATTTGTTCTTCATTATCAGCCATTAAAAGAAATGCCCAGCCTTCTACGCCACGCTGAAATTCAAATACATATTCCAGTCTTTCTGTTAATTTCTCAATTGCATATTCTGCTTCTCCCAATAGTTCTCCGGATTTTCGATTTTCTTCCCCTAAGGTAAAACGGAATAAAAGCAGGTTATACATCCCGGCGCTCAAATTCATTTCATATTTTTTCCCGGTTTCCAGTGCATCTGCCATTGACAGATTACCTGCTATCATCTGTTCGAAGAATTTCTGTTTCTCATGCTCAGTATTCTCCCGCATTTCTTCCATATACTTACGAACCAGGTCTTTATCTTCTTTTTCACGACGGATAGATTCACTCACCCCATTTAAAGCTTCCAGTAATTTGCCGGAAGATATCGGTTTTAAAAGGTACTCTGTTACCCCCAGACGTATTGCCTCTTTGGCATAGTCGAATTCATCATACCCACTCAAAATCAGGATTTTAATATTCGGAAGTTCCTTTTTTACCAGTTTACAAAGTTCCAGTCCATCCATGAACGGCATACGGATATCTGTAATCAGAATATCCGGTTTTTCTTTTATAATCATGGGATAAGCCAGTTCTCCGTCACTTGCCTCTCCACAGAATATGTACCCTTCTTTTTCCCAGTCAATACTGTTTTTAATTCCTCTTCGTATAACCATTTCATCTTCTACAAGAAATACTTTTATCTCATTCATACTAATACACCCTCTCTTTCACTATTTTATCTGTAACTACCGTCACACTCCATTTTGCTTTTTCAATTTCAATCGTTGAAATTGATTTATTCTGAGTATATATTTTGTCTCCGATATAATATTCCTTATTGACATCTCTTTTGTATTCCAGCTGCTTAATTATCTTTTCGATCTTCTTTCCAAAATCCGGATTACATTCTACGTCTACGGCAATCTTTCCGTTTTGTACTTCTGCGAGCCCTTCTCTTGTTGCGTCAAACGATATTATCTGAATCCCATCCGTTCCAACTTTTTTCCCGGCCTGTTCGATCGCGTTGATCGCACCAAGCGCTTCACTGTCATTCTCGCAATACACCATATCGATATCCTTATATTTCTTCAGATATTCTTCCATAACTTCATGGCTTTTTGCCTGTGTGAACGCTCCTGTCTGCTGTTCAAGAATGTTCCATCCATTCTTCTTTGTGGCTTCTTCCAGCGCTTTTGTTCTTCCGATCTGGGCCGTTGCACCTTCTGTTCCCATAATATGCACAATATTCAATGTTTTCTTTTTATTTCTTTCCGCATATTGTTCCATCCAGCTGCAGGCTTTCTGTCCTTCCTGATAAAAATCAGCCCCCACCCAGGTCGTATACAAGCTGTCATCCTTTACCTTAACCTGTCTGTCTGCGATGATTACCGGGATTTTGGCCTTCTTTGCCTCTTTTAATACTGTATCCCATCCAGTTTCTACTACCGGTGCAAGAACAATATAGTTCACATCCTGCTGTATAAAGCCACGAATCGCTTTAATCTGTTGTTCCTGTTGTTGCTGCGCATCTTTAAAGATCAGATCATATCCTCTTTTTTGAGAAAATGTAGTCTTTATAGAAATGGAATTTCCCGTCCTCCATTCAGATTCTGCTCCTACCTGTGAAAATCCTATAGATATTAATGGTGTCTCTTCATCTTTTTTCTCTGTTTTATTTATTACTTTGTTCGCGTTGGCCAGAACAATTCCTCCTGCAACTGCCAGAAATACAAGTCCTACCGCTGCGACAACTCTTGTCCAGTTTTTTCTTCCATTCCCTGTTTCACTCATAAAAAAAGTCCTCCTATAATATGTAAACAGCTAATGGCTATTATACACTAATTATAGAAGAACTTCTTCATTACTTATATAATTTTATTTACGAAAATAGTTCGTTTTTTTGCGATTCTAAATATCCCCGCGTCTGTTTCTGGACGCTTTCAGTCGTGTCATGGCACGGGCCATAGAAGCCTGTGACAGATAATACTCCTGAATGCTCTGCTTCTGACGAAGCTGTTCTTCGGCACGTTCCTTTGCTTCCTCTGCACGCTTCACATCGATGTCTTCCGGACGCTCTGCCGTATTAACCAGTACAGAAGCACGGTTATTCACGATCTCTGCAAATCCCTTGGATACAACCGCTGTTACCCACTCACCGTCAGGCTTGCGGAAACGCAGTTCTCCGATCTCCACTGCGATGACCATGTTCTCATGATGAGCCAGAATACCTTTCTCCCCGTCGATCGTCGGGATGACCAGATACTCACATTTACCATCGTAGAAGACCTTATCCGTAGATATAATTTTCAATGAAAATGTGCTCATACTAAGCCACTCCTTCTGCCTTCGCCTTAGCGATCACGTCTTCGATCGTACCTACATTGAAGAATGCATTTTCCGGATATTCATCCATCTCACCGTCGATGATCGCTTTGAATCCACGAACAGTTTCTTTCAGTGGAACATATTTTCCAGGAACACCGGTAAATGTCTCAGCTACTGAGAATGGCTGTGACAGGAATTTCTGGATCTTTCTTGCACGGGCTACTGTCATCTTATCCTCTTCGGATAATTCTTCCATACCGAGGATTGCGATGATGTCCTGTAACTCTTTGTACTTCTGCAGGATCTCCTGTACCTTACGTGCTACCTGGTAGTGCTCCTCACCTACAACTGCAGGCTCCAGGATACGGGATGTAGAATCCAGTGGATCTACGGCTGGGTAGATACCCTGCTCAACGATCTTTCTGGAAAGTACGGTTGTCGCATCCAGATGTGAGAATGTTGTTGCAGGAGCCGGGTCAGTTAAGTCATCGGCTGGTACATATACGGCCTGAACTGATGTTACAGATCCGTTCTTTGTAGAAGCGATACGTTCCTGAAGTGCACCCATTTCATTTGCCAGTGTCGGCTGATAACCTACGGCTGACGGCATACGTCCGAGAAGTGCGGATACTTCGGAACCTGCCTGTACGAAACGGAAGATATTGTCGATGAAGAGAAGCACGTTCTGATGCTCTACATCACGGAAATATTCTGCCATTGTAAGTCCTGTCTCAGCGACACGCATACGAGATCCAGGCGGCTCATTCATCTGTCCGAATACCAAGGCTGTCTTATCAAGTACGCCTGATTCTCTCATTTCTGTCCATAAGTCATTACCTTCACGGGAACGCTCTCCGACACCGGTGAAGATGGAATATCCACCATGCTCTGTTGCGATGTTATGGATCAGTTCCTGGATCAGTACGGTCTTACCTACACCGGCACCACCGAACAGACCGATCTTACCACCTTTTGCGTAAGGTGTCAGAAGGTCGATGACCTTGATTCCTGTCTCTAATACTTCGACAGCAGGGCTCTGCTCTTCAAAGCTTGGTGCTTTTCTGTGGATAACCCATTCTTCGCTGTCTTTAATTGGTTCTCCGTTATCGATCGTCTCTCCAAGTACATTGAACAGACGTCCCAGAGTCTTCTCACCTACCGGCACTTTGATACCAGCTCCGGTAGCGGTAACTTCCATTCCCTTCTGCAGACCTTCACTGGAAGCCAGCATGATACAACGTGCAATGTTGTTACCTACATGCTGGGCTACTTCCATGACGCAGCGTTTTCCGCCATTGTCTACTTCCAGGGCATCTTTGATAAATGGAAGTTCTTCTCTACTATTAAATTCTACGTCTACGACAGGTCCCATGACCTGTACGATTCTTCCTTTTGTCATATTACTGCTGCCCACTTTCTTTTTTATTATTTCGTGGTTATTATTTGTTCTGTATACAGTTCCGCCATTTGCGAACTTTGTATCTTACTTCCGTTTCTGCGCATTGGCTCCGCCGATGATCTCTGTCAATTCCTGTGTGATGTCTGCCTGACGGACACGGTTATAAGTAATATTTAATTCGTTCAGCATATCTGTTGCACTGTCTGTTGCATTCTGCATTGCCTGCATTCTGGCATTATGCTCACTGCAGTAGGCCTCTACCAGGCATCCATATACGATACCGTTGATGTAGTTCGGAACAATGTTCGCCATCACACTGTGTGTAGATGGCCAGAACACCATATCTTCCTGATACAGTCCGGTTCCGACAAGAGCCGGCATATCTTCCGGAAGGAAGGTTGTCTTCTTCATAGGAAGAAGCTTCTGTTCCTCCGTCTCTGCTGTCATTGCATTGATCATACGTGTATATACGATGTGGATCTCGTCCAGATCTCCATTTCTAAACTGCTCTACCATCTCCGAAGAAATGATTCTCGATCTATGTAATGTCGGATTCTGAACGGTGTAACGGAACTGAGTATCCATCTCAATTCCTTCCCTCTTGGCAAAGTACTGTCTTCCAGCTTCTCCAAGTACGAATAATTTGTGTTTTCCCGGTTTTTTTAACAGTTCTTCCGTTGCCTTGATCACGTTATGATTATATGCTCCTGCAAGTCCTTTATCTGCGGTGACAACGATATAGCCAATCTTTCTTTCCTCAGCCGGGATACTCTCACGGCCATCAAAGAACTGGCTGTGCATATCCGGCACATGCCGCAAAATTCTGGCGATCTCTGCCTGCATGGCATAGAAGAAAGGTTCTGTGTCAGCAAGCTTTTTCTTGGCCTGTTTCATCTTCGAAGAAGAGATCAGATACATGGCATTTGTTATCTTTCTCGTCTCTTCGATGCTGGCCATTCTTTCCTTAATCTCTTTTGCATTTGCCATAGCTACACCCGCTTATCTTCTTTCCTTGAATTCCTTTGCTGCTGCAAGAATCTGCTCTTTCAGTTCATCATCCAGAACTTTCTTCTCATCGATCGCTTTGCCGATTTCTTTATGTTCTCTGTCGAAGAATGCAAGCATATCCATCTGGAATTCTTTGATCTTCTTTGTGTCAATATCAAGCATCAGTTTATTAGTAGCGACACAAAGTGTGATAACCTGCTCATGAAGACTTAACGGACGTCCCAGAGGCTGTTTCAAAAGTTCTGTCAGACAACTTCCGTATTTCAGCTGATTCTTTGTTGCCTCGTCAAGGTCTGAACTGAACTGGGTAAATGATTCCATCTCTCGTGCCTGTGCCAGGTCGATACGAACACTACCACTGGCTTTCTTCATAGCCTTTGTCTGTGCAGCTCCACCTACACGGGATACAGAAAGACCAACGTTAACGGCCGGACGCATACCGGCATTGAACAGGTCACTCTCCAGGAAGATCTGTCCGTCTGTGATGGAGATAACGTTGGTAGGAATGTATGCAGATACATCTCCTGCCTGTGTCTCAATGATCGGAAGTGCTGTGATAGAACCTCCGCCTGCTTCTTCACTTAAGCGGCTGCTTCGCTCGAGCAGTCTTGAATGTAAGTAGAATACGTCACCAGGATAAGCTTCACGTCCAGGTGAACGTCCAAGTAACAGAGAAATTGCACGGTATGCTACCGCATGTTTGGAAAGATCATCGTATACGATCAATACATCTTTTCCCTGATACATGAAATACTCTGCAAGTGCTGTTGCTGAATAAGGTACGATATACTGAAGCGGTGCACACTCACTGGCTGTTGAGCAGAATACCGTGGTGTAATCCAGTGCATCATGTGCTTTTAAGTCATTTACAAGTCTTGCTACGGTTGATGCTTTCTGTCCGATGGCTACATAGATACAGATGACATCTTTTCCCTTCTGGTTGATGATCGTATCGGTTGCAATGGATGTCTTACCTGTCTGTCTGTCACCGATGATCAACTCTCTCTGTCCACGTCCGATTGGGAACATGGAATCGATTGAAAGGATACCTGTCTCAAGCGGAACGCTTACTGACTTACGATCAACAATTCCAGGTGCCTCATTCTCGATTGGGCGATAGTCGTCAGATTTGATCTCACCTTTTCCGTCAATCGCCTCACCAAGGGCGTTGACAACTCTTCCTACATAAGCGTCTCCAACCGGAACGCCTGCTTTCTTTCCTGTACGGGCTACCTTTGTGCCTTCACGGATTCCTGTGTCACTTCCAAGAAGGATACATCCGATCTCATTCTTACGAATATCCTGTACCATTCCCTTAAGGCCGTTTTCAAAAGTAACGATTTCCCCGTACATGGCGTGATCAATCCCGTAGATTGTGGCGATACCATCGCCGACAGTAACAACAGTACCTACTTCACTGTCCTTACTCATTGTATCAAAATTCTCTATTTCTTCTTTCAGGATAGAAATAATTTCATCTGAATTGATTGAACTCACCTTGTTCACCTCC
>ENA-OURZ01003922-OURZ01003922.1-human-gut-metagenome-genome-assembly--contig:-NODE-3922-length-11857-cov-3.540163_pt1 | contig 11857 bp, 8 predicted proteins | sample MGYA00242073_ERZ509195 | MGnify/ENA primary metagenome ERZ509195 (study PRJEB26280, sample SAMEA2338837) | human gut metagenome | biome: human gut; feature: human-associated habitat; material: faeces...
GCGATTCCCGCTTTTTTCTCACCAAATTTGTTTATCAGTGTCTGAGCAACGCACTGTGCGCCGCCGGACACTTCCAATATCCCACCGAACAGAGAGCCCAGTCCGATCAGGAGTATGATTCCCTGTAAGGTTTCTCCTGCGCCGTTTTCCACAGTGCTTACCAGCGTTGGAACCGGCATTCCGGCGCCAAGCCCGATAACCAGTGCAGCGATCAGCAGGGATAAAACCGGGTGGATCTTAAATTTAATAATAAGTAACAACAGTAAAACAATTCCTGCCGCTGCCGCGATCAACAGTCTTGCCGGATCTGCTGCAAATACCGCTTCTGTCATTTTCCTGTTCCTCCTGTTTATTTCTGTATATATTTATGAAGCGTTGCCTTTACTGCTCCTTTTCCTGCGATCATTTCACGGAACATCTCTTCGACCTTTTCGCCCACTCCGGCTTTATAAAGATCCGTGAAAAACAGGCGCTCATTGGACAAGACTGGTTTCAGCTGATCCTTCAGTGTCTCCGGCTTTCCAACCACAATATCACCAAGCTGTTCCTGAAGTTCTTCATTCATCGGATCCGGTGCAAGCTCATAGTCTCTGCCTTCGTCATCGACTGCCAGCATATACCGAAGCCATCCGGCAATTCCAAGCGGAATTGCGGTAAGTCTGGAGGCATTGCCATATTTTGCAACGTGTGCCTTGATCGTTTCTCCAAAACGGATCCCTACCATCTGCGAAACATCGACTGCCAGACGCAGGTTTGTATCTCCCAGATATTCATTCGGAAAACGGTCGTTGAAAAGTTCATCCACAAATGCCTGCGGAGAAAGAATGCCAGGATCTTCTACAACCGGAAGTCCTTCATCATAAGCTACCATACGTGCCATCTTCATCATATCTTCATTTGTATTTAACATATGTGCAAACAGATCATATCCAAGCACCACACCCAGAGGGCCTGTCGCAGAATGTACCGGATTCAGACATACCGTTACTTTCATTCTTTCTGAAAGGTTGACCGTGTTTCTGTCTGCAAGATAAACACCAAACCCTTTCTCAAGAGCCGGGCGACCGTTTGGAAAACTATCCTCAATCACAAGGTACTGTGGCTTCTCTGCATTGACAAATGGTGCGATATAAGTTTTCTTTCCGGTAATGACCGGCTGCATATTTTCAACACCAAGTTTTTCCAGATCTGCTGCGATCTGCTCACTTGGACGCGGTGTGATCTTGTCAATCATCGTCCACGGAAATGCTACGGTCTGTTCATCGCTGACATAAGCCAGGAAGTCTGCGTCAACAAATCCTTTTTTCTGCCATTCTTCCGCCATGGTAAGTACCGACTCTCTCAGTTTTTCACCATTTCTGGAACAATTATCCATAGATACCAGTGCCAGCGGATATTTTCCTGCCTGATATCTTTCAAAAAGCATAGCCACCAGCACTGCCATTGCACCGTTTGCCCGCTCCGGACCATTCTCAATATCTGCCTTTACATATGGAAGCCATGTTCCATCTGCTTTCTGGAGTGCATATCCCTTTTCTGTAATTGTAAAAGATACCATCTGTAAGGATGTACTTCTGAAAATTTCTTTCAGTCGATTCCACTGTTCCGGATCAGATGACTGTGCTTTTACCGCCTCTGCAAGAGAACCAAGCACTTTATATTCACGCACACCGTCTCCATGTAGAATGACACTCAGACCAAGATTGTCATACGGATCATAAATTTTATCTACAACATCATAATCAAACGTTTCCACACAGGTAATGCCTCTGTCCAGGACACCTTCCTCCAGCAGACCATCCGCAATGCCTCCAATAAAAATGCGAAAAATATTTCCGATTCCAAAGTGAACCCATTCCGGCTCTTTTCTTGCTTTTTCTGATACTTTTTCCACATCATATCCAGGAAGTGTGATTCCTGCCTTTTCCCATGCTTCACGATTTTTTATTCCTTCCAGTGTCAGTTTCATACCTGTTTTCCTCCCTGTTTTCCTGTTTGGTTTTTACACACTTGAATCATGCTCTTACGGTTTCATAAGCAAATGCTTCTACCTTTAACGCTTTTCTTTTGGTTGTTACTTACGTTTATATCTTAACTGTAAGTAGAGTGTATAACTTGTTCTGTCAATTGTCTATTGACAAAAAATACAATCTTTTTCATTATTTTTTGTCGCTTTTTCACAAAGGATGTTTGGAATCTTGTTTTGAAATGTGATCTGTATTAAAATAATTGCAAATCTTGTGCGTATGATCCACACATAAGTAAGGAGAATTTTATGAAAGAAAAAAGAATGACTACCATTACTTTAAAAAAAATGAATCGTGCTAAAGTTTACCAGTATATCTATCAGCAAAAAGAAACTTCCAAACTTCAGATTGTTCAGGATCTTCAGATGGGACTTTCCACCGTAAGTCAGAATTTAAACGATCTGGAAACCAGCGGACTGATCAGCCGCAATGGATATTTTGAATCAACCGGCGGGCGGAAAGCCCAGATTATACGGATTGTAGAAGATTTCCGTATCTCGATCGGTCTTGGAATTTTAAAAGATATGTTTCACATTGTCGCTGTTAATTTATATGGTGATGCGATCGCCACAGAAACGATTTCATTACCTTATAAAAACAGCGATGCTTATTATAACGAACTGGCCGAAAATGTAGAACAGTTTATTTCAAATCATCAGTATCCTTCTGAAAAAATCAAAGGAATTTCCATTGCCACTCAGGGCATTATTTCTCCGGATGGAACGTCTGTCACTTATGGTGCCATCATGGGAAACACCCATATGCAGCTTTCTGATTTTTCATCCAGACTGCCATATCCATGCCATCTGGAACACGATTCCAAATCAGCTGCCGAACTGGAATTGTGGAATCATCCGCAATTTGACAGTGCATTGATTTTTCTTCTTAATTCTAACCTCGGAGGTGCGATCATCACAAATCATACCGTGCACCAGGGAAACCATATGAGAAGCGGATTATTCGAACATATCTGCATTGATCCGCATGGTCTGAAATGTTACTGTGGTAAACACGGATGCCTTGAAACCTGCTGCTCCGCAAATGCATTAATATCTGCCTCCGGAATGCCGGTCAAAGATTTTTTCTACAGACTACACACGGAACCATCCCCTGAAATTCAGCAAATCTGGAAAGATTATCTGGATCACCTTGCATTTGCCATCCGCAACCTGAATCTGATCATCGACAGCCCTGTGATCATCAGCGGTTATCTCGCACCTTATTTCCGGCAGTCAGACATATTATATCTGCTTGAAAAAATCAATGAGCACTCTGTTTTCCAGATGACGGAAGATCAGCTTCTGCTCGGCAACCATGGACAATATACGCCAGCCATCGGAGCCGCTCTTTATTATATTCAATCATTTTTAAACTGTGAGACGAAATGAGGTACACTATGAAATACGATTTTACAACCATTCTCGACCGAAAAGGCAAAGATGCCATCGCCCTTGATGCACTTGGCGTAAACAACAGAAGAAATCATATTCAAGTCGAACGCACGTGAGACTTGGCACGCAATTCTGGTCAGCTTTGCTGACATTTACCCAACAGAATCGCTGCAGCCGTTCCATGTATGATACAGTCTTTTTTTACTTTATATTCCTCTGCATGAAGCTTCATAAAACGGAAAATGTAAACAACTCTCCGCGTTCTGCAAAAGGGCGGCTACCTGATCCTGCGGGACTATACATCTTCTGATTTTATTGTCTGGCTGATGAATCACCTGGAAATGCCGCCGGCAAATCTTATCGGTCACGGAGACGTAAAAATACACAAACCTGCGGAATTCATCGCCATGGCAAAAAAACCGAATTTACGGTACTGACTATGGAAAAACAGAAAGGCTTCCGTGCACATCTCATTGCACGAAAATAAAACAGCACAGCAGCCTGAAAACTGCTGTGCTTAAACTTTATCAAGTTCTATATCCACAAGCACCATATTCTTGCTGATTTCTGCTGAAGTCAAAAAGCTGCAACTTTTGTTTAATCTGCATTCAAAAGATGGATCTGCTTTTTCAGCCACCAAATCGCAATTCCTATATAAGGTGTTTTTGGATCTGCTTCATTCTCCCAAATATGTAATTGCTCTATGCAATTCTGTTGAAAATCTCCTTCCTGATTTGCTAAATCTTCCTGAATCATATCTAATACTGCTTTTCTGTTCTTTAGAAGCGTCACCGCATCTGTATCACAATTTAAATTCAGTCTTATATTGATGTCTTCATCTATAACCACATCTGTAGATTTCATCGTTCCATCTGTCAGATAATATATGGTTTCCAGCGTTTCTTCATCCAACGGATTAATTTTAAGAGGTGCATTTTCTCTCTTTTTATCGCAAGTAAGAAAACGCCTTTTATGCTTTCCATTTGCTTCAGGTGCTTTTTCATTTCCCGAACATACAGCAAGCATATTTCTATAATCCCTGTTCTTCTGCTTCTTTTTTTAATGTTTCCAAGTCAGAAGGTGCCGGGAATTTTTTTATAAGAATCATCGCTTTCTCCTGACCTTCAATAACTTTAACTTCACATTACAGCCTGCAATTTCAGAATCATCGTCGCCGATTTTTTCCTTTAATTGATTCAAAATCTGTTCTGCATTTTCTATCTCTTCACAGTCTATAAAATGATAAAATTTTTGAAATAGTGCCTTTATTTCCATTGGTCGTTCTGATGAATGCATAATACCACTTATAATAGTATTTGTATCTTTTCCATGAACCTCTCCTGATGGTTCATAAGCCATACCATCATCAAGTAAAATAATATTTTCACTTTTTACGGTATTAATCACGGCAGGTGCATGTGTGCTGACAATAAACTGAACTTTAGGAAAGATCTCTGTCAAGTCCCCTAAGATCCTTTGCTGCCAGGTCGGGTGCAAATGCAAATCGACTTCATCAATCAGTACAACACCATCTGTCTCTCTGCATACGTTACCTAAAAGCTGTGGATTAAGTGCCGCCATGCGGTACGCTATATCTGCCACCAGACTAATCGTACTTTTATATCCATCACTCAATTGATTGATTGAAATTCTCATGAGTTCACCTGACTCATCTCTGTAAGCCACTTCTAATTCCTTTGTTCCAACATTGTACTGCATTTTAACTTCATCATTTCCGGTAATTTTTTTATAGCAAGTTTCCATGGCAGCATAAACTGCTTCTAATTCTGGAATGCCTTCTAATCCCAGTTCCTGATTCTGATATTTCCGTACCGTCATTTTCGCAAACCAGTTCATCATCAGCTTAATGTTAGCTGTTCCATCCACACAATCCATATAACCGTTCATTCTGTTATTTGTCTCAAAAACATCACTTTGCTTTTCTCGATGATAATCCCATAAACGCCCGGTTCCATAATAAGCAATAACCGGAAGTATCAGCTTTGTATCACCTTCTCTTAAATGTTTCTGAAACTGAATACCAAGATCAATCATATCTTTTGCATTACCAATTGTCGTACTTCCATTTAATTTATTAAGACTTCTTTCCCATTTTTTCACTCCGGACTTTGTCATTGCCTCTGCCTGTACCGTAACCGGATATTGCGGCTGGACATCCTTTGTACTTCCAACCGAAAAAGCTTTCAATCGAACCTGATTTTTATCAATTCTGCGACTATACAATCCATCCATTTTTACAAAAATCGTACTGACTGCAATTGCTGCTCCCTCCATAATGGATGTTTTTCCAGAGCCATTTGCACCTACAATCACTGCCAAATTTGGATGCAATTTTATATCAAGATTTTCAAAACATCTGAAATTTTTAAGTACTAATTTTTGAATATGCATTTTTTCACCGCTTTCTTTTTATTCTAATTTATCATTCATTTATTGCCTCTTTTATTCATTCTGTCCATTTCTTACAGCCTGATACATTTTGTAACCCCTGGCACTGATGAACTCTTATAAGATTCTAAAAATATAAAATGCCAAAAGAGCCACGGTCTCCCGTGGCTCCATTGTATCACAAATCAAAAAATCTGTCTTCTGAATCAAGTGCACGAATCTTTTCCATTTCTTCATCCGAAAGTTCAAAGTACTTTCTGACTGGTATTATAACAAAACGAGACTCCTTTTGAAGTCTCGCTTTGTTATGCGGTATAAACCTTTTGGTTATACCAGTATAAATCACATCCTGCACACGATATGCTGTTCCATCTGATGCGGAAGTGCTATTCCCAGTTCATACGACCATATCGGGTAGTCATACGGCAGATTTCTTTTTGAAGCCTTTTGGTCAGCTGCGTCTTTTTCAGACGCCATCTCCAGTTTTCACCAACCGTAGAAGGTTTGTTGATGCGGGCGGAATTGTCCAGTCCCAGCCAGTCCTGCATCGGAATGATGCAGGTGGCAGCCGCACTTCGCAGAACCAGTGCGATCATGCTCTTATAGAGCTGTTCTTCCGGGGTGGCATAGTCGTACAGATAATCACGCACCAGCTTACGCATGGTGTCGCTCATATAGCCAAGGTCTTCCGCAATGATTTCCCGTTTGCCCAATGCCTGTTCCACCGCACGGAACAGTTCAATGCCCGGTCCTTTTTCCCAGTGTCCTGATGCAGCTGTTTCACTGCCATAAGGGATTGAAAAATACTCATCAAACCCACGGAAGTGATCGATACGTACCACATCATACAGTTCAAAGCAGTACCACAGGCGAGTGATCCACCACTGATAACCGGTATTGCGGTGCACTTCCCAGCGATAGAGCGGATTACCCCAGAGCTGACCGGTTGCTGAAAATCCATCTGGCGGAACACCTGCCACTGCAGTTGGAATGTTCTCCTCATCCAGCTGAAACAGACCAGGATTTGCCCATGCGTCCGCAGAATCCAATGCTACATAGATCGGAATATCTCCAATGATCTGTATTCCTTTGCTGTTTGCATAAGTTTTCAGTTTGCTCCATTGTTCATCAAACTTGAACTGGAGATATTTATAATACTCCACTTCATAATACAGTTCCCGGCGATAGTAATCCATCGCATTCTGCCACCGCAGACGGATATCTTCCGCCCACTCGATCCATGGTCTGCCTTCAAAACGATCCTTCACTGCCATGAACAGTGCAAAATCATCCAGCCACCACTGATTTTTCTTGCAGAATCTCAGAAACACTTCGTTGTGGCCGATATCACTGCGGGAATATGCCAGCCGCAGCAGACGGTTTCTTTCTATATGGCTGCAGATCGTATTCATTGAGAACTACAACGTTACCGCTCAGTGGTATGAAAACGATGCCAACATCCGCCGTGCCATTGATTTCCTCAACGGTCCAGAAATGTTGGCAGCCGGTCATTCTGAAAGCCTGAACCGTCTGCATCATGAGCTGATCCACAAGGACTGGTTCCAGACCCTGCCGGACTTCAACGCATACGTTGTACGCAAAGGATAGGCTCTCAGTGATTATACCTGCGATCCGATGGGATGGAGACGCAAATGTCTGGTGAACATTGCCAAAGCCGGTCTGTTCTCCTCCGACCGCACCATTTCTGAGTATGACCACGATATCTGGCATCTTGGTAAATAAAAATCTACCATTTTATGCCATCGACAGCCGGAACTTTTTCTGATACGGATCTTCAAAGATCTGATCATCCAGCATTCCCTGGATTTTGGAGCGGATGTAGCGGCAGCCGAGCTGGCTTTCACTGGCCTCTTCCGCCAGCATCCGCCTTGTTTTCTCATCCAGAGAAATTTCGATGCCGTACTGTCCGGCAATCTGACTGACCGGAGAAATCTTGTTTCTGCTCTGCATGATCTGATCGAAGTCATCTGCACCAAGAGGCTGCAGCATCACGATCTTATCGATGCGGCCGGCAATCTCACGGCGGATGTTTCCGTACAGCACCAGATCTTCTTCGGTGACTTCAGAAGTCAGATCTGCCGTTTCTGTGCTGCTGGAAAATCCGATCGCAGAAGATCTGTCTTCTTTATTGTTTCGAAGCATTTCGAAACTTCCGCAGAAGACAAAGGAAATATTACGGCAGTCGATCTTTGCCGTCTGTGGATCTTTTCGGTTGTCCTCGTTCACGAACGTTACCTGATCTCCGTCGATCAGTTTCAGAAACTCATTCTGAATGCTTCTGGAAAAGTCCGTTCCGCCGGAGCCGACCATCGGCTCAAACAGTTTGTCCGCTTCATCAACCACAACGATCATATGCTCCCGCATCTGCGGTTTCTCTTCGAGGAAAATATCCTTGACGTGATAGCTTCCTTTCCAGCCGTCACACGACAGCTGCGGTCCGTTGATGATCTTGATGAAAGAGAACTTTTTCTGCAGGGTACGCCAGATCTCGGTTTTGCCGCATCCGGTCGGTCCGGCCACAAGCATATTGCGTCGATGACCCTGCAGATGATTATAAACCAGCATCGCTGCTCCGCGTTTTGCCTCTTCCTGACCGTAAACGTGTTCGCCAAGATACTGATAGATCAGCTTTGGTGTCCAGCTGTAGTCTGTGTCATCGAATGGTGTTTCTTCGTAGACACCTTCGAAACCGTATTCCGCTTCGATCCATTCTTTTTCCGGATAATCCGGCGGCACCGGCGGAAGTTTTGCTTTTTTTCGATCTGCCATCCTCTTTTCGGCTTCCTCTGCTCCCATTTCCTGCAGCATCTGCTGGGTGTAGTTGGTTCTTTCCGATGCCTCTGCGAGAATACCGGCGATATCCTGGATTTCATCCTCGTACAGATGTGTCCTTGAGAGTGCCTCGATAACAATATGTGCGACACTGTCTTTTGGACGCTGCTGCCAGAATACGGAAAGTTCTTCCACCTGATCATAGATATTCGCATATTCTTCATCGCTGACGCTTTCGTACCCGCCTTTAGCGACCGAATCGCGAAATTCTTCAAACGGATTGACAATGGTCGTTTCCTGACCTTTTCTTAAAATAAGTTTTAAATAAGCGGACCAGAAGTCTTTTGCCTGTTGTTCTCTCATCGTGCATCCTCCTTCTCAAGTATGCCATCTGTTGTTTTTTCTTTTCTTGTCTTGATCTGGTCCTATCATACCGCACAGACGCACGAAGGCTGTAATTTCAATGGTACGGATTTTATTTTGTTCTCATCGGCAGGAAGTCTTTGCCGGTTTTTATCAAGGATTCCGTAATGCCCCGGCAGTTTTTCTGCATCCGTTTTTGCACCTCTTCATCGGAACTGATACGTCCTTCAATCAGTTTCTGCAGGTTTACCTGCCAGATACCAATGGTACGGTCTTTGTGAAGATCAAAGGCTGCTACTGCACAGAGTCTTAAGATCCCTTCTTTGTTTTTGTTTGTCCGAACAGTATCCCCCATATAATCCGGGAAAATCAGGGCGTTATAAATCTTCACTTCTTTTTCCGGTGCTTGCTTCGAATAGAGCTTCACAAACTGTTCCTGATAAAAGAACTGTTTATATATATCTGCGTTTCCCGGCAAAATATAAGATTCTCCATCCCAGCCGCAATATTTTGCATCCAGAATACAGCAGATATTTTTCAGTTCCGAATCTTCTTTATCCATCTCGATCACGATATCCGGGATATTCTTTTTTTCCTGATTTTTAAAGACCGGCGTCCTGTCCTGAATGCCGTTTCCGCTTTTTCCATATACTTTCCAGGAATAGACATTATTTTGACATTCATTGATGTTGATCTCTTTCTGATCCAGGATTTTGCTTTCAAAAAATACTTTTTCGCCGAAAAGGCTGATCTGGTTGCCATACAGCCAACCAAGAAGCCACTCGTATACTTTCTCAAATTTCACCGCAGCGATGATCTGCACTTCTGCGGTATCTGCCTGCTCTTTTTCTGTCTGTGCACACCACTGTTCTACACTCTGACTGACCATATTCCATGGAGCTTTTTTCGGTTTGCATTTCTGATTTCGTTCTGCCGCTTCCCATACATCCGCCAAATAAAGATCCAGAAGCTTTGCATAAACCTTCAGCATTTCCAGTTTTTTCAGATAGCCTTCGCTCTGATCCAGTTTCACAGATTTTGGAAGTGACAGCAGCATTTTATCCGCCCATCTTACAATGCCGACAAAATTGCTGTAATAGTGTTTTTCGTTTGTATCCTGATCCGTCCGGTAGAAAATCAGATTTTCATTCTTCCAGTTTTTGTATTCAAAACCAAAGGAGCGGTATTTCTCCTGCTGCAGCTGCATGATCCACTCTTCGCTTGTGATCTCTGCTCCGTCCTGTATATACTCGATCTGTTTGCCCATGACCGCATCTGACTCACTCTGCATCGCATCAGAGCCATTCTGTACCTCATCCGTTTCGCTCTCTACCTCTGCCAAAATAATGGTTGTGTTGTCATCTGCTCCCATACGGATTGTCTCCTCGATCAAAGATGTCACGGCCTCTTCAACCGGCTGTTCCATCCGGCTTTTGATCTTGGATTCTTCCAGCATGTCTGTCAGTCCGTCTGAGCAGATCAGATATCTGTCGCCCTTTTTATATGGCACACAGAAAAAACTGTTCTCCAGAAATTCTGCCTGATGTTCTTTTCCGAGATACTCAGTCAGAGCACTTTTCATATGGCCTGGCCGGCGAAAGGTATGATCTGTTGACAGCTGTTCCAGTTTTCCATCATGCATGCGGTAAATACGGGAATCTCCGATCGACAGTCCGTAGATTGCTTCCTGCCCAAACTTCAATGCAGACATCGTTGTTCCCATTTTTGTGATCTTCCGGGCTTTTCTCCAGCTTGTGATATTGTCATTTATTTTTTTCAGCATTTGCAGCAGAATGGTTTCGTAATTCTGCTCGTCCTGCTCCGTCCATGGCCGTTCTTCGTCCAGCAGCGTTTTGGCAGCCAGATAAGAAGCCTCTTCTCCACGTGGCAGACCGCCGATCCCGTCGAATACTGCGACCCACTGACCGCCGACTTCTGCTATTAAATTTTCTTCCAGATCATCATGTACTTCCGGCATACCTATTCCATTAAAGCAGAAATTATCTTCATTCTGTTCCATAAGTGCTCCTGTAATACTCGCACACACTGCCTTTACGGAAATTCTATTATTATTCTTCATATGATTTCTTCCATACCAATGCAAAAGTATCGATAAGATCCTCTGAAACGACACACATCAGAATAAATGCTTCATATGGATTGACCGGATAGAGTTCCATCATATCCGCCTCCATAAGCAGTTCGTTTGTTTCTTCCACAAATGCTGAAAAACGCGGTCCGGCTCCTGATTCAAGTTTTTCATCATCTAATGCATAGATCAGAAAGATCAGCGTGATCAGATCAAAACGCTCCACCGGTTTTCCGGCTAGAACTTTGCTGATCCGTTCGCGACTCAGACGTTTTCCGGAAAACTGTTTTTTCAGGCAGGCAAATGATTTCATGTTGCCGTTTTTTGTTACCGGGACTTCGGTGTACAGCACACTTTCTATCTTTCCGGCACTGATATCTCCTGCTGTAAATCTTCTTGGCTCAACTTCTTTCTCATCCGGATAACGGTTCATATGTTTTGCAATGGTCTCTTTTGCTCTCTCATACAGACGCTCAAATACCTGTCTTGCTCTGTTTTCACGTTTATCTGCAATATTTAAATTTTTAATATAATGCAGATATTTTTTCAGTCCGTCTTCCGTTCTTACATACAGTTTCGGTGTATTCTGCATGGCCTCCCACATATGATCTTTCCGTACAGATGTATCGGAAGGCTCAGCTGCATATTCTTCCAGCAGTTTTTCTGCCACGGCATAAGATTTCCCGGTACGTCTGCAATGCCAGTAAACAATTTCTTTCGGATCGTAAAAATCAAAATCTCCCTCTTTGAGCACGAGCGTCAGAAATTTGGAAATTGTTTGATCG
>ENA-OURZ01003928-OURZ01003928.1-human-gut-metagenome-genome-assembly--contig:-NODE-3928-length-11838-cov-2.482305_pt1 | contig 11838 bp, 4 predicted proteins | sample MGYA00242073_ERZ509195 | MGnify/ENA primary metagenome ERZ509195 (study PRJEB26280, sample SAMEA2338837) | human gut metagenome | biome: human gut; feature: human-associated habitat; material: faeces...
TGCGTCTTTACTATAATTATACGGTTCTCCATACAAGTTTACCAGGAAAAAATAATAAAATCCTCTCAGTCCCAAGGCTTCCGCTTGAACCCGGTCTCTAGTCTCTTGATCCCCGATAGCCTCATCAATTCCATCCAACACGGCATTTACCCCCATGATTAACTTATACGTATCCTCGTAACCGGAATTGACACCAACCGATTCGGTTTCCCACATATCTGGCTGCCAAGTAAAAACACTTTTAATCCCAACGGCACGATAATCATCTTCATCATCAGAGTAAGCCCCCAATACCTTCTCCTCTATACCAGTCTCATCGCTTAACACGTAAAGCACACTCCAAACATCCGTATATCCCATGTAATTCAACAAGAGTTCACCATAGTCTTCCACTGTTTTTGGAATCACCTCATCTTGAGACTTTTCTTCGAGAAAATCGGAACACCCGTTCAATATAAAAAGACAGAGCATCCCTAACATCATCAATCTTAACTGTTTCATTTTTCATCCACTTACTAGTTAAAAAACTAAAATATTACCGATAACGCAAATGACGTTATCCGACGAGCCTGCCAATTACCCGTTTCCGGGTCTAACCCATCCCATTTCTTGTCTGATACCCACATGAAAGGGTTCGTCATGCTCGCTGACAGTCGCAAATCACCCAATCCCGTTTTCTTCAACCACTCCCCGGTGAAATCATAACTGAGAGAAAGAGAACGACAACGTATAAAGTCCGTGTTGGCCACTCGAATATCGGAGAAATTATACATGACATATCTATTCTGTCTTTGTTCCGCGGATGTCTTTGTTTCAGGAAGATATAGAATTTCATCTTGAGTGTAGCTCGGCAAGGAGGGATAAATGGATTGGTCTCCCGGAGAACGCCAACGATTGATCAATTTCCGTGAAACATTTTGCTCCGGACGAGGAAGTCCAGAACCATTAACCTCCCCGACAGACGGGTATATATCGGGTAAACGATTATGTCCACCCCATTGCACGGCAAACAAGGCGTAAAGAGAAAGATTCTTGTATTTAAACATCGTGTTCAACCCGCCCGAGAAATCCGGGGTAAACTTACCGCTTTTCACCAAGAAATCTTTCGGGCTTTCAGCATCCTCGAAGGCAATATCCATGTGTTTGAACGTGGGCATACCCGTCTCCTCGTCCAAGCCATCAAATTCGTAAGAGTAGAACGTGGAAAAAGGATGACCATCCACCACGGCAGAACCATTCAAGTAATCATCTAAGGTATTGACACGCTCATTCTTATTCACGCTATTTTCTGTTACTGATGTATTTAACGATATCTGCCACGTGAAATCTTTTGTCCGAACCGGAACCACATTAATCACGAAATCATAACCGCTATTCTCCATCGTGGAACCAGAAACAAGACCATTTGCCATGCCATTCTCGATAGCTATCCCGCGAGAAGAAAGTACATCACTGATTTTTTTGAAACAATTGAACGTCAAATTCAAACGTCCTCGCAGGAAAGAGGCATCTATCCCCAAGTTCCAAGTTTTCGTTTTCTCCCAACCTAAGTTTGGGTAAGGCAGAGACTTGATCTCTAACCCGTACGCACCGTAATGGTTGAGGAATTTCTCTGCCGCTATCAATTCCGGGCCGACATTAGACACCGCATTTCCCTGGTAACCGTAAGAGACGTAAATATCTAGATTATTCAACCACCAGGAAGCAGACCAAAACGGCTCGCTGGTCACATGCCATTTGAAGCCTGCCGACCAAGTGGGTTGGAACTGCTTATTTTTATCTTGCCCGAAGCGATTTGAAGCATCCAATCGGGCACTAAAATTCAATACATAACGACTATCATACGTGTACACTGCCGTGGCAAATTCGCTCAAACTATTCTCTACACGATTCACGATGGTATGTTCCCCACTGACAACATCTTGATTATCTCTCTCGATAGACATATCCCAATAATAAATAGCTGGGGGAGTAGCGAAAGATTCCCCGCGATCTGGCATATACCCGTAGCGTTTATTAGTTTCCCCTTTCGTCTCTGTCGAATTTGTCTCGATTCCCAATTGCAATGTCACCCGGTGTTTTTCTTTAAACAACCGATTATAAACTAAGCTATTACGCACTGAAACACACTTTGTATTCGTCAAACTGCTTTCCAGCAATCCCCCCATGGGCAAACGAGTGCATTTTGTTTCATTTCCATTGGGCGCCACACTCCCGTACTCGTACCCTCGAAAACTAGAGATGTAAAAAGAACGTTCCCCGGCATATTGCTTTGTGTCTGCTGAAGAGGAAGAGTAAGAGAACAATCCTTGATAACTCAATCCCGGCAATATCTCCCATTGTAAATCTACCGTGGCACCCCATGTTCGGGTTCCATTTTCGCTTCCCGTGTTTGCCAACTCATTTAAGATATTATAGTTATAAAGTGATTTGCCACCAATAGCCGTACTTGAACTACCTTTTTTCTCGTGATAATACAACGAACCATCCTCATTGTAAGCCGGAATGGCGCGAGAAGTGTTGTACGCATAATTAAAAGGATCCACCCCATAGGCAAAACTTTCCACATCTCGCATACTCCCGTTGAGCGACAAATTAACGATTACTTTATCCCAAAGTGACACTGTCGTGTTGGAAGACATTGTGAAACTCCTCATGTCGTTTCCTCTTGCCTCTCCTTTTTCTTGAGTGTATCCCACGGAAGTACGGTTTTGAATCTTCTCTGAACCACCACTGATGCTTACATTATGAGAGTGATTAAATGAGTTGCGAAATAGAATGTCGAACCAATCCGTGTTTGTCCGGGCTAATTTCTCGTACTCTTTATTCATTTCCTCTAACGTAATCTCACGACGTAACAATTTCTGTTGCAAGCCATAATAACCAATATCCAACATTTGAGATGATAAAGGATATTGCTTGCGTTCCTCGTGTATTTCCCGTTGAAATTGCATGTGCTCTGTCGAGTTCATCAAGTCATACAACCCATAACGAGGACGCTGACCAATGGAGACATTTCCACTATAACTAACTTGCACCTTTCCCGCGATGGCTTTCTTCGTGGTAATCACGATCACCCCGTTCGCTGCCTTGGAACCATAAATAGCCGTGGCAGAAGCATCTTTCAGCACGGTTATGGTTTCAATATCATTGGGATTCAACCACGAAATGGCATTCCCCGCCAATTGCTTGATATCGTCGGCATCCGTGGAAAACTTTGTGTTATCCTCCGGGTTAAAAGGTTGAGGATCCCGTTGGATTACGCCGTCCACCACCCACACCGGTTCTTGGCACCCCAACAAGGTGGAAGTCCCCCGAACTCGAATCTTGGGTGTTGCCCCCACTTGTCCTGTCGTGTTCCATACTAACATACCGGGAACGACACCTTGTAACATCTGATCGATAGAGGAGACTCCCGGCATTAAAATATCCGCCGCCCTTACCATTGTCGCTGCCCCGGTGTAGTTTTTCCGGCTCACATCACCGTAACCCGTCACCACCACTTCCTCAATCGCTTGCACGTCCTCGTGCATCGTTATCCTTAACGTGTCGGCTTCCGTCTTTTCTGAAAAACTGACCACTTGACCACGGTAACCAACAAAAGAGAATTCCAACTGTCCCTTTCCTACTGGCAATTCCACGACAAACCACCCGTTAGCATTAGTTGCCGCACCCACGGAAGTCCCAATCAATTTCACAGTCACACCCGGCATCGGTAGTTTTCGCTTGTCATACACGAACCCTTTTACTTTCACAGACTTCTTCTCCAGCTTATTTCCTTTCGGTAAAAACCGTAAAATCACCAATCTTTCGTTCACCTCAAAACTTAAACCTGTTCCTTGCAAGCATCGTTTCAAAACATCAAATAGATCTGCATTTTCCACTTTCATGGATAGATTTGTCACGTTCTTCACATCTTCACTAGAGAACAAAAACGTGAAACCCGATTGTTCTTGCAATAAATCCAACACATGTAGAAGAGTCTCATTCTTCACATCCAAATTTACTTTCTGCTGAGAGAAGGTAGTCGCATGTACAGATGTGAAACCTAATACCAGTAGAAAAAATCCAATTTTCATCACTCGTAACATTTTTTTCAGCCATTGCCTTCGGCAATCGCACGCATTAAACTTTTTTTTCATACATTTGTAATGACGTTAATATTATGGACTGTTTCCGGCAGTCCGTTAGATTAAATTCGAGGGATGTTTCCAGCATCCCTTATTTTTTTACAATAACTTTATTCTCTCGATATTCAAAATGCACTTTACCCGTTTTCTCAAATTGTTCCAATAAACCTTCCACCCGCTCAAAACGACTGATTACACCGTAGAAACAAAGTGATTCCAATTCTGGATCAGTAAATTCATACTCCATTTCATACCATCGGGCCAACGTCCGCATAATATCCCGCAATGGAGTATCTCTAAACACGAACTGCCCTTTTATCCAACGGGTGTAAAGATCTGTATTCACCTGTTTTACATCCAACCGTCCACTTTCCCTATCAAATATCGCTTGTTCTCCGGGAGCTAAAATCTTTTGCAAATCATCTTTTGCTGTTAACACTTCCACCTTTCCATGAACCAAGGTCGTACGTGTTGCTGCTTCATTCTTATAAGCATTCACGTTAAAAGCCGTCCCTAGCACCCGCACATTCATATCGCCAGTTTCCACCACGAAACGCCCTTTCCCCGGTTCGACTTCAAAATAAGCTTCTCCCTCCAATCGTACCCGGCGTTCCGATGTCCCGAAAGTCACCGGATAAGTCAAACGACTCTCTGCATTCAGCCACACTTTGGAACCATCACTTAATGTAAGATGATATTCCCCCCCACGGGGAACCTTCACCATGTGATAAAGCGTATCTTTCATCAACTGGTTTTCTTCATAAGAAAGCGACTCTTTATCCAACTGAACACTTACCCCTTTGTCTATAATAGTCTGTCCAGGTTCTTTAGATGTAAGATTAATTTCCGTCCCATCCGAAATAATTAAACGGACACTATTACTTCCCCAAGCAATCATTTCCGGAGATCTTTCTATTGGAATTTCACGCTCCCCTGATAACCATACCCAAGTACCAACAACTAGTATAACCACAGCCGCCGCACTCCACGTGCATAACGAGAATATACGTTTACGCCGTTTCTCTCTCCGACTTCGGGCAAAATGCTGCCAAGCCTCTGAAATTCGAGTCTCATCAACCACCGGCAAACCCCGTTTATAATATAGACAAGCATGTTCCACAAAACCACGACGTCTCTCATCACCTGCCATCCAACGCTCCAAACACTCTCGTTCCTCGTCGGTTAGACAACCGTCTATTTGTTTCCGAATTAAAGTCCACTCGATTTGCTCTTGATTCATATCTTTCATCAAATTTTACACTAAAAGACATGAACTCTTATTTTGGGTGACAAGAAATCAATTTATTTTATTATTTATCTTTTAAAATATTGGAAATGGGGGTCCCATTTTTTTCATTGTGCGTTTATTGTATAAAAGATTGAAAATTTATGCAGATTGATTGGGGTAAAATATTTTCATATATCAATGGACAGACTGATAAAAAAACGGTCGAAGAGGTAGAATTTTGGCGGAAAGAAGATCTCCGGAATGAAGAATTTTATCAACGGGCATCTAACTATTATGCGGGCCATCCGACCCGTAATGAATCTTTTTCAGAAGAAAAATTGAATAATCTCTATTCAAAATTACAAAAGACAAGAAAACATAAACGTCAACGAGTGCTGTGGCAACAGATGACCGTGGCTGCATCTATTATTCTGCTGATTTCGTTAGGAATTTGGTGGTATTATAACACGAATCCGGGAGAAATGACCGGGATACAAGTAGCGATAAAAGGTGAGAACACGGGTGAATCGGTTATTATTATCACGGAGACAGGTGACCGATTTACTGCCGAGCAGTTAAATTCAAAAATGGATCAGCAAACCATCGGTAATAAGTTGAATTACACGGTATCTGATAGTATTTATCATGTTGATACGATGAAGGTAAAGGAAGAAATCCCGATGCACACGGTTGTTGTTCCAAGAGGAAAGACTTTCGAACTTGTGCTGTCAGACGGGACATTCGTGTTACTTAACCCAGAGAGTGAGTTGACTTACCCGGTAAAGTTCGATTCGACTTCCATGCGTGAAGTCACTCTTCGTGGTGAAGGATACTTTGAAGTGACCAAATCCTCCCATCGTTTCGTGGTAAACACGGGTAATATGAAATTGCAGGTGTACGGGACAACATTCAACATTATTTCACGAGGTGATTTACCCGATGAGGCCGTGTTAGTAGAAGGTGTTGTCGGCATAACCCCGAAAAATTCATTGGATGGAAAAGAAACCGTACTACATCCCGGCGACAAGTCATTCGTGGATAAATTAGGGCAGGTGTCGGTTGCACAAACAGATCTGGCAGAATATACCGCTAAACGTAACGGTTATATCCTCTTTAACGGGAAAACGATAAAACAAGTAATTTCCAGTCTTGAATTGTACTATGATGTTCATTTCTTGGTTAAAAATGAGGCCGCTTTGGAAAAAGAAGAATACGTATTTTCTATAAAACAACACGCATCACTCCGGGAAGCTTTGGACGTGATCGAATTTGTTTCGGATGTCAAATTCTTAATCGAAGGGAAGGAGGTGAAGATTATAGAATAAGAATCTTGAAAAAATTAACAGGATGCCCGTTTGCCTTGAACATCCTGTGTAATAAATTAATGGTTCCTTGGTGAGAAGTGGGAACCGATTAATTATTGATAAATATTAAAAACAAAGTTATGAAAAAAAGTTTACTATTTCGCAATGGAGGTAGCTCTTTTTGCAAAATATACCTTTTGGTATGCCTACTTTTGGTAGGATTTATAAATCTTAACGCCCAAAATGTACCTAATAAAAAGGTTACTCTTGATTTAAAAAATGTTCCTTTAATAGATGTATTGCTAGATATTCAAAAACAAACTGGGGTCAATTTCGCTTATGAAAAAACACAAGTGGAGCAATTTAAACCAGTGACGATTAGTGTTAAAGGGGCAACGATAGAGGAGGTATTAAAAATAATACTTAAAGATACGGGATTCACGTATAAAATTACAGGTAATAATATTGCTATTGTAAAACAACAAGAAACATCTACAACGAAATTAATTCAGGTTAGTGGTAAAGTTACGGATGAAAAAGGAAATTCAATTCCCGGGGCTACTGTAATCATTCATGGAACAACACAAGGGGTTGCTACGGATGCAGATGGTCGTTATACTTTGGCCGTGAAACCGGATGATGTGTTACGGGTATCTTTTGTAGGATACAAACCGGAAATCGTGGCAATAAAAGGGAAAACGAAAGTGAATATAGCTTTGAATCCTACTGCAGAGAATATCGAAGAAGTACAGGTCGTAGCTTTTGGTACACAGAAAAAGGAAAGTGTTGTATCGGCTATCACGACTGTACGTCCGATGGATTTGAAATCTTCTAGTTCCGATTTAACCTCTAGTTTAGCCGGTCGTGTTGCCGGTATTATCGGTTGGCAGACGGGGGGTATGCCTGGAGCCTTGACCGAGGAAGAGATGAATACGAAATTTTATGTACGAGGAATTACTTCTTTTAACCAGAATGCAAGTTCTGAACCGTTAATTTTGATTGATGGAGTAGAATCCTCTAAATTAGATCTGTCGCGTATGGCACCGGAAGATATTGAAACTTTCAGCGTTTTGAAAGATGCGTCTGCAACGGCAATGTACGGTGCGCGTGGTGCAAATGGTATTATTGTGGTGACAACAAAGAAAGGGCAAGAAGGTAGTGTTTATGCAACAGCACGTTATGAAGCTGTGTTTTCTATGCCGACAAAAGAAATCGAAGTAGTTGATCCTATTACCTGGATGAAAATGTACAATCAAGCATTATTGACACGTAATCCGAACGCGACACCCAAATATAGTGTGGAGCAGATTAACCGAACGGCTTCGGGCAAATATCCGAGTTGGCTATACCCGGCTAATGACTGGTATGATATGATGATCAAGGACTATACATTAAATCATCGTTTCGGTTTGAATATCCGGGGTGGTTCAAAAATATTGCAATATTACGCTTCTGTGAATTACAATCGAGATTTGGGTCAACAAAAAACGGATAAGTTGAACGATTTCGAGGTAGGAATCAAGAGTAATTCAACTACTTTCCGTGCGAACCTGACAATCAATTTGAAAGCAGGTATCCAATTATTAATTAATAGTGCCACGACATTCGATAAATATCATGGTCCGATGATGGGAGCTAGTAGTGTGTACGGTATGGCATTTTCAGCTTCTCCGGTAGATTTTGCGGCTACTTATCCGGCAGATGCTACTTATAATTGGCCGCATATCCGTTTTGGTACGACTACCGCCAAGCAGAATAATCCTTATATGCAGTTGCATCAAGGCTATCAAGATCGTTCTCGTTATTCTACTTCTAACCGTTTTGAATACATCCAAAACTTTGCTTCATTAGTAAAAGGATTGGAGCTTCGGGCTGGCGTCTCTATCAGTTCGGAAGGTTATAATTCGACGATGTTTAAAACAACACCTTTCCTGTATGCGCTGGCAGGCTATAGCGAAGAAACGGGAGAGCATACTTTGCAGGCAATTAATCTCAAAGAAGCCGTTCGGACTTTATCTGTAGGACAGAAGACAAATACAGCTTCTACTCAAGTTGTTTATGATGTAAGTTTATATCATACGGCAGCTTGGAAGAATCATCAGACTTCTTTAATCGGGGTATTCCAGATGATGGAAAAGAAAAATGATCCGGTACAAAGCGTGTTGAATGGTCAGCCTCAACGTAATATGACATTCTCTATGCGTGGAACTTACGGATTTAAAGATCGCTATTTTATCGAGGGTAACTTCGGATATAATGGTTCTGAACGTTTTGCTGATGGTGAAAGATGGGGATTTTTCCCTGCGGGGGGAGTATCTTGGATTGTTTCTAACGAGCCTTTTATGCAAAAAGTTTCCAATTGGTTATCTTATTTAAAATTAAGAGCTTCCTATGGACAAGTAGGTAATGACGCTATTGGTAATGAACTGCGTTTCGCTTATTTGCCGTCACTTGGAAAAAGAGGATCTTACCGTGATCCGGAGCCTTACGGGGGAATGCTTGAGCAATATCACGTATACTATTATGCCAATGATAACATTAAATGGGAGATTGCCGAGACCGTTAACTTTGGTTTGGAAGGCCGTTTGTACAATGGATTGGTAGAATTTAATTTGGATGCATTTAAGGAAATTCGCCATAATGTGCTAGGCTATCGTCAAACCATTCCTTCTGTTGCAGGTGTTGAATATGCCCCGTTAGATAATATCGGTAAAGGACGTACTCGTGGTGTCGAGTTTTCGGGTAAAGTGCAACATGCCTTTAATAACAATTTCTGGATGATTTTGAATGGAAATATTACTTATAGCCGTTCTTCTTATTTGGAAATTGATGAGGCTGTCAATAAACCGGAATATCAGCGTATGAAAGGTCAAGAATCTTCCCAAGCTATTGGTTACATTGCTGAAGGATTATTTCGTGATCAAGCCGAAATTGACAATTCGCCGACACAAGGTGGTAACGTAATGCCTGGTGATATTCGTTATCGTGATTTGAATGGTGATGGAACAATCACGGTGGAGGACGCTACTTACATTGGATTCCCGGAAACTCCGCGTATGATATACGGCTTTATGGGTATGTTTAATTATAAGAATTGGGAATTTAGTTTTGCTTTTCAGGGAAGTGGTCAGCGTTCTTTCTTTATGAATTCACAGAGCATTTCTCCTTTTGTACAAGATCGAGCGATGTTGAAGGCTATCTATGAAGACCACTGGTCAGAGAACAACATGAGTGACCGTCCTTTTTGGCCACGGTTGTCGACCTTTAATATTACGGAGCATAATCCGCAAGAAAATTGGACTAGTGGAACTGAAGTAAGGAAGAGTACTTATTTCATGCGAGAATGTCGTTTCTTGCGTTGTACTTCTTTGGAATTGGCATATAATCTCCCGAAAGAGTTGATGAATAGATGGAAATTGCAAAATGTGAAATGTTTCTTTCGTGCTAATAATCCGTTTATGTTCAGTAATTTCGATGTGTGGGATGTTGAGATGGGTTCTAACGGATTTAACTATCCGATTCAGAAAACATTTACAGTTGGCTTGAATTTGAGTTTCTAATTTTAAATATTGATTATGAAATATATAGTTTCTGTTTTGATGATATGTTTTCTCTTTTTGACGGGGTGTGATTATTTGGATATGGTCCCCGAAAATGATATAGAAACAATTGAAACCATTTTCGAGAAACGCGAACAAGCAGCAGAGTGGTTTAAAAGTTGTCATTCTTATCTAATAAAAGAGGTTGCTTCTGTAGTAATGAATCCTGCCTATGCCGGAACTGATGAGATTGTGACGGGACAGTATATTCGCCAGACTTATTCTTTGAGTAATGCTTATTGTTGGGATGGTTTGTTCATCGGCGATGGTTTGCAGATGTCACAGTCTCCTTATGGGGATATCTGGCAGACATCACAATTTTATACAGCCATTCGTTATTGTAATATCTTTTTTGAACAAATCGAAAAAGTATACAACATGAAACAAGAGGAGAAAGATTTATGGGTAGCCGAGTTGAAAGCATTGAAGGCACATTATTATTTTGAACTAATGCGTCGTTACGGGCCAATCGTGTTGATAGACAAAAATGTAGACGCGAATGCCGATGTGGAAGAAATGCAGTTCGTTCGTCGTCCCATTGAAGAATGTGTGGATACAATAGTTTCTCTTTGTGATCAAGCCATGAAGGTGTTGCCTCACTGGGCAAGTAAAGAAATTTCTCGTCAAGGATATTATAGTTTGGAGGCCGCTGCTGCTTTAAAAGCAAAAACTTTGTTTTATGCGGCTTCACCAATCTTTAACGGCAATGCCATGTATAATGATTTTAAAAACAGAAAAGGGGAATTATTGTTTCCTGCCGCTGAAAATAAAGAAAAGTGGAAAATTGCGGCAGAAGCTGTCGAGGATGCTATTAGGATTTGTAAAGAAGGTGGGCTCAACTTGATAGAAGGTAATAAGTCTTATGCTTCTAATTTGCGTAATACGATGATGGATATTGAGTACTCTGTTTTGGGACAAGATTGGAAAAACCAGGAGGCCGTCTTTATGATTCGCCCGGAATATACGAATGTGAATTTTTGGCATAATTGGATATTACCGTATTTTAAGAGTTCTGATTTGGATGATTATAATGCGGATTGTCTCGGTTGCATCTCTCCAAGTATCAAGATGGTAGAGATGTATTATACGGAAAACGGTTTACCGATAAATGCGGATAAAACTTGGAATTATGACAAGCGCTACCAGTTAAGTCAAGAAACAAATGGAAAATATAAAGATGTGGTGATGATGGTTGGTGAGGAATATAATTTTAGAAATCCATACGTTAGTGGTACGAATAACACGAAAGGGATTTTAGCTTTACATTTACGCCGTGAACCTCGTTTCTATGCTCATATTGCTGCGGATCGCTGTTATTGGACGCGTGGTAAAACTAATATGCCTGTGACGGCTTATCAAGGCGAGAAATTCGGAACGCAGTCCACCAGCATTACTACTCTTCCTCAGAACTTGACGGGCTATTGGATTAAAAAGGGAACTTATTCTAATGTTAGTACCAAGGAATATAGAACGGTTGATAACCGTGAAGAAGCTTTTGTTGAAACTCGTTTGGCAGAACTTTATTTAATGAAAGCGGAAGCTTGGAATGAATATTTAGCGGCTCCGGATAAGGAACA